>Ga0268262_10005812_pt1 | contig 12078 bp, 12 predicted proteins | sample TergutNc150P3_FD_190354 | JGI IMG/M metagenome (GOLD analysis project Ga0268262, IMG submission 190354) | Nasutitermes corniger P3 segment gut microbial community from laboratory colony in Florida, USA - Nc150 P3 (SPAdes) (version 2) | ecosystem: Host-associated > Arthropoda: Insects >... | reverse complement strand
ACTGTTGACTGTTGACTGTTGACTGTTGACTGTTGACTGTTGACTGTTGACTGTTGACTGTTGACTGTTGACTGTTGACTGTTGACTGTTGACTGTTGACTGTTGACTGGATCATGCGCCAAAAATGCCTGCGGCATTTTTGGCGTTGGAGTATGCTTAAACTGCTTTATAATGGCGGTTTCTGCGCTCATTAGTGTTATTCTGCCATATTTTGTAATTTAATGCAACAATAAAAGCTAAGCCCTGCCGCAATAATCAAGTATTTCTTGCAGGCGCATGGGCAGGGAGATAGTTGAAAGCAGACTTGAATCAACATAAATCTTAAGTTACTCTAAAACCATGAGTACAAACCCTGTTGCGGACTATCTTGCCGCTGTATCGCCTGATAAAGTCAATACAAACCTGCTGGCTTATCTTTGCAGCCTGACGGAAATCTCCAAAGTCCACCCGGAAATTGCGTCTTCAATTGTGAAGGAGCTTGAGAACCAGCGCAGACGCATAAAGCTGATCGCAAGCGAGAATTACTGCTCCATAGCGGTTCAGCTTGCAATGGGAAACCTTTTAACGGACAAATATGCCGAGGGAACAGCCTACCACCGTTTCTACGGCGGAACCGAGAATGTTGATATTATCGAAACCCTTGCGCAGGAGGAAGCCTGCAAGCTGTTTGACGCTGAATACGCCAATGTGCAGCCGCACTGCGGAGCGGACGCAAATCTGCTGGCGTACTGGGCTATTCTCAGCACACGGGTCGAAAATCCTGCGCTGGAAAGATGGGGCGAGACCAATCTGTACAAACTTGACGATGCCCAATGGAAAGAGCTAAGGGCTTCTCTGGGGAATCAGCGCCTTTTGGGGCTGGATTACTATTCCGGCGGACACCTGACGCACGGTTACCGAAATAATCTTTCCGGGCGAATGTTTGACATACACAGTTATTCTGTTTCCGAAAAAGACGGACTGCTTGATTACGACCAAATTGAAAAACAGGCGTGTGAAGTGCGCCCGCTTATTCTTCTTGCGGGCTATTCAGCGTACCCGAGGAAAATCAACTTCAAGCGGATGAGGGAAATTGCGGACAAGGCAGGCGCTGTATTTATGGTTGACATGGCGCACTTTGCGGGTCTTGTAGCGGGAAAGGTTTTTACAGGAGAGTACGACCCTGTGCCATGGGCGCATGTTGTAACCAGCACCACTCATAAGACTTTGCGAGGGCCTCGCTCGGGAATTGTTCTCTCCAAGAGCGAATTCGCCGAAGCGCTGGACAAGGGCTGTCCCCTTACAATGGGCGGTCCGCTGCCTCATGTGATAGCGGCAAAAGCAATCGCTTTCCGTGAAGCGGCTTCCCCCGAATTCAAACAGTACGCGCAAAAAATTGTCAGCAATTGTCAGGCGCTTGCCGCTTCCTGTATTAAGAACGGGCTTGAAGTGCTGACAGGCGGAACGGATAATCACTTGTTACTGATCAATATTCACAAAGCCAATCTTACGGGCAGGCAGGCGGAAAGCGCATTGCAGGATTGTAATATAACCGTTAACCGCAACAGCCTTCCCCGTGATCCGAACGGCCCTTGGTACACATCGGGGTTAAGGATCGGCACTGCCGCTGTTACCAGTCTCGGCATGGGAGAAGCTGAAATGGCGGAAATCGGCGCATTAATAGCGGGTGTAACAAAAGCGACATCTCAATCGCCGGACAATAAAGACCCGTTCAAAAACAGCAAGGCAAAGTACGACATTGACGCAGGCGCAAAGAGCGAAATTATAGGCAGGGTGAAAAGTCTTATGGATCGGTTTCCTGTTTACCCAGAGCTTGATTTGGAGTTACTTAAGAAAGCTTTTTTTTAGCAGGTAATAAACCGCTTATTTAACTTTGCTGGTTTATCTTTTCCAGAATATCGTTAATGACTTTGTCAGCTTCACTATAGTCAACCTGACAAGTACCAACCTTTCTGTGTCCGCCGCCGCCGTAATGCAGCATAAGAGCGCCGACATCTATTGGGGAGGTGCGGTTAATGATGCTGTGACCGATTGTAATAGCCACATTTGCTTTATTACGGCCGTCTACAACCCACATGGAAATATTCTGTTCGGGGTAACATGTATAAATATAGAATCTGTTGCCAGCATAAATGGTATCAACATTGCGCAAATCTATCACAAGAACATTGCCGACAGTTCTGCAATGCGTTCTTACCATCTCGGCAAACAACTCTTTCTGCTCATTATACAAGTCAAGACGCTCTTTAACGTCCGGCATAACCAAAATATCGTAGATTGATTTCTCATTGCATGCTTTCGCCAGAATTGCCATGAGGTCATAGTTACTGATAGTAAAATTCCTGAAACGTCCAAGACCTGTACGCGGGTCCATTATAAAGCCCAAAAGCACCCAGCCTCTTGGCTCCAGTATTTCATCCACAGTAAGATCGCCTGAATCAACTTTATCAACAAAATGGATCATTTCAGCAAATTTCCCAAGCTTGGCGTCGCCTCCGTAGTAATCATAAATCAGCCGCGCACAGCTTGGAGCCGGTCTTGATACACCTTCAAAATTTGCATTAGCACCCAAACGCTGTGACTCACTGGAATGATGATCAAACCATATCTTGCAGCCTTTAATATATGGAATATTAGCCAATATATCGTTCCCGTCGGCTTCTATTAAGCCATCCTGAATATCCTTGGGATGTACAAATTTCCACTCGTCTACCAAGCCTAAATATGATAAAAGCGCTCCGCAAGCCAAACCGTCAAAGTCTGATCTGGTTAATAACCTCATTTTTAGTACCGTCCTTAAGCGTAAATTCCTATATTTATTAAGTATCGGCAAAACATGGTTTATTATAAAATAATTGAATAAAAAAGAAAACAGGACTATGTAATAAAAAGTGCGTTTTTACTGAAAAACCAAGTCCGCCCTGCCGGAAAACCATTTCAATACCGCTTCCGCCCTGTTGGAAAAAGAATTGCCAATTCTTTCCCCAATACCGGGAATAGAAGCCACTTTTGCCATTGAAGCAACATAAATTAAAAGTACATCGCCGCAGTCAAAAACTGCTATAACAGTCCTGAGTTTCCCCTTGCCTACAGCCGGAAATAATGCAACTGTCAGAGAAGTTACATTTTCCTGAACAAAAAAGACAACATCACGGTTAACCAAATATTCATAACGGTAAATATTGTCCCCAAAGGTAAGGTCTTTCTGTCTGGCATAAAGAATAAGCCGCTCGGGAAGAACGGAATAAACAGGATCGGGAAGCGGATTCTTTTTATTTGTACTGTCTATCACTCTGGAATATTCAAAAAAGGTACGCATGCTTTTCCTGCTTGCAGAATAATATTGTATTCCCGCAAGGGTGCTTAAAGCCAGTAATTGATTAGCTATTCCCGTTTTCTGTGTTTCATCCCAGCTTCGCTGATCTGTATGTGTATGTAAAGGCTTTTTATACAAGGACAGTGTTTCAACCATCATATTGGGAGCTAATGTTTCAATAACTCCGTTGACATACTGCCGCAGTTCATTATTTGCAGGCATTAACAACAAGGAAGGAGATGTTAACTGCATTTCCATGATAAGCCCGTTTTCCGAACGCAATCGGGAGGCATTACTATGGGTAACTAAGTCTTCAAGCGGCGTTGAAAAAACACATGGAACGGCAACAAAGACTGTCAAAAACAAAAGAAAAGTATTTCTCTTCATAAATTAAAAGGGTTATGTTCGCAGGTTTATCTGAACCCGCGGTAAGAAACCCTTACCTGTTTATATAAACCATCTCCTTCGCTTTTTGTTTCAACATCGTTAATATCATTCAGCGTAGTATGAATCAGCCATCTGTCGAAAGGATTCATGGGCTCAAGCAGGACTGAGCCTTTGTTTTCACATACTTTTTCCGCTACATTGTAGGCAAGGCGGACAAGTGATTCTTCGCGCTTGATGCGGTAATTTTCGGTATCCAGAATTATTCTTATATTGTTATTTTTGTTAATTTTACATGCATAAATGTTAAGCAATAACTGCAGTGCGTCCAAATTCTTGCCTTTCTTCCCGATAATTATCGATGAATGTTCAGAATCAATTTTAATTCCGAGCTTGTGTTTCTCCCTGAATAAAACCGAAACTTTACCCGGATAACCCATACGTTCAATCAGACCGCTTGTAAATTCCGTCATTTTCTCTTCAAGTTCATTTCGCGGTTCAGGATCGCCAAAAACCGCCTTACCGATATAATTTCCTCTGTGTCCGTCTTCCGGTTCTATGGCTTCATTGAAACGGCGTTTCTCAGGAGCGGCTTTGTTTCCGGTATTTCCTGTATGAACCCTTATACGCACATAACCTTTCTTGAATAACCCATTTTTCTGGGTTTCAAGAATCTCCACGTCAAAATTGTCTTTTTCAAGACCAAGTTCTTCAGCCGCTTTGTCAATAGCTTCTTTCTCGGTGCGGCCTTCAAATTCAAATTCCATAAATATCTCCTCATCCTGATCAATTGTCAATAATCAGGAAATTATTTCCTTTTCTTTTTATTCGGAGCGATCACGTTCCTTGGAGCAATTACAGGCTCCGGCTCACTCTGCAGCTGCGCTTTTTTTGCCATTATATATCTGTTGATAATAATCTGTTGTACCAGTGTAAGTACGTTGGAAAAAATCCAGTATATCAGCAACCCTGACGGCACGTTATAAAGGATGAAGAAAAATGCAATTGGCATGACATATAACATCATCTTCATCTGACTGTTTGACTGCTGTCCTGGCATCTGGGTAACTTTGCCGTAAATCAGCTGGGAACCAACATAGATAAACGGCAATGCTCTTAACGCTGTCCAGCCCAATATTGGCAGCCTGAACCCTTCGGGAAAATTCCAGATTGCTTCAGGGAGTGAAAGATCAGGTATCCAGCCGGGAATAAATTCGGCGCCGCGCAGATCAAAATGGTTGTTGAAAAGGTTGTACATTGCAAGAAATATAGGTATCTGCAAAAGCATCGGCAAACATCCTGAAATAGGATTATATCCTTCCTTTTGATAAAGCACTGCCATTTCCGCATTAAGTTTTTGGCGGTTATCTTTGTATTTTTCCTGTATTTCCTTGAGCCTAGGCGCAAGAGCCTGCATTCGCAAGGTTGCTTCCGAACCTTTTTTTGTCAAAGGGAAGAAAAGAATTTTTACAAGTAATGTAAGAAAGATAATTGCCACCCCGTAGTTGGGAACAATCTTATAAAAAACAAGAAGCAGCCATTTCAGCAATTTTTCCAACGGGGCGAACATTCCGCGTGTATTTGCAGCTTCAACAAGTTTAGTATCTTTCAGGTTAAATTCATTCCTGCCGGTATTGTAAATTGCAAGCGCTTCCTGTGATTTGGGCCCAAGATAAAAGCGGTAAATATCCGATACTCTGGATGCGCTGACAGCGGGGCGAATTATATTAAATCTGGAAGCTGATGGTAACCCGCTTTCCGGAGTTTCTGAAAAACTGACGCTGTACTGCGCAAGATATGGAATTGCAATGAAAGCAAAATATTTGCCAGAAATTGCCGCCCACGAAGGACGCGTATCAATTATTTCATTTACCTTTACATTTTTACGTTTGCCGTTGGTGAATGTAACATATTGCCTATAGTCGTAACGGCTATCAAGCTTTTCAAACTTTGGACCAATCTGCGGGCCAAAAGACAGTGTATATGCATTACCCGCATAATTAATGTTCTGCGATGAATACTCCGCATCAAGAGTAATAGTTAGTTCAAACATGTAATCTCTTGGCTTTAAGTCGTAACGCTTAACAAGGCGGAATTTCTCACCACTGCCTGAAGCCGCGCCAGGAAATAAAAAATCTCGGTAAAATTCGATTGAATATTCCGACAGACGGTTAACATAAAATAACGATGTAACAGGCTTGGCATCAAGACCGCCAAATGCCACTGTAAAGGCGTGCGGTTCATTACTGCCTGAAAAGATCATATCTACGTTATTATCTTTATCAAGATGATCTTTAAGTTTCCATGAAACTACATCACCACCTGCATTGGTAAAGACAGCGGTTAATAATTCAGTATCAATTGTTACATATTCAACTGCCTGCGGGCCGGCATCCATTGATACATACGTCTGTCCCGAAACGGAATCCTGCGCAGTCTGCAGCGCTGTTTGCGGCGATCCCTGCTCAGGTATCGATGATTGAATCGACGTATCCTGACCGGGTGTTTCAACCGCTGTTACAGCCGGAGGCTGATCAACAGAAGGTTTGACCGGTTCTACAGGCTTGAAGAATATCATCTGTAAAACGTAACAACCGATTAGTACAACAGTAGAAAGCACTACCGCTAAAATTGTATTTTTTTCCATTTTGCTTCCTTAACAAATCTAACCAATCTGACCGTATAACAATTTATGCAGTCAGGTCAGGGAACCGGATCATAGCCGCCCGAATGAAACGGATGACATCGGATAATCCGCCTAACAGCCATAAAACCGCCGCGTAAAGCCCCGTACTTCATTACCGCATCGTAAGCATACGACGAACAAGTCGGATAATATCTGCATGACGGCGGAAAATGAGGAGATAATGCATATTGATAAAACTTTATAAACGCAAGCGTTATATTTTTCATTTCAATAAACCAGCTTTTGTAAAAAGAAATTCAAGCTGCCTGACTCTTTCAGAATAATCTGTTTTTGATTTACCTGACTGTTCTTTATCCGGAGGGGGATAAACCAAAAGAATCAAATCATGACCTCCGTAAAGACTAAGCTTCATCAGCCTGAAAGCTTCACGGCCAAGACGCCTCGCATGATTTCTGACAACGGCATTCCCGAATTTGCGGGAAAAAGTAAAACATATCCGGTTATGGGGCATATTGTTTTTCAACACAAAAAGCTTTGCGCCCCTGCAACTATACTGTTTACCTTTGCCAAAAACCTCCTGAATCTCTTTCCTTCCCTTTAAATGTTCTTCCCGTTTAAAGCGAAAAGAACCTTTTTCCCCATTAACAGGGGTCCTATCACAGCTAATAAGGCTTCTTCTCGTCAGAAATTGAAAGTTTAACCCGGCCTTTTGCCCTGCGGCGCTTTAAAACAAGCCTTCCGCTCTTTGTTTTCATACGTGCCCGAAATCCAAATTTACGGTTTCTCTTAACTTTACTTGGTTGATAAGTCCGTTTCATTATATATTCTCCTAATAATAAAGGTCCAAAGAAACAAAATCAAGGTTTTAGAACCTCTTATAAAACCGAAGCCTTACATAAGGCTATTCAGTTTAGAATTTATAGAAAAAATGGTCAAGTGTATGTACAAGCCGTACAGCGGCGTTGTACCATTATTTTCTTGAGTAATGCACATTAAGTATACCGTTTCCGGCCATTTATTTATCTCACCTGAAGACGACTGCCAGTTTATCGTAGATGTCATGCTCGTTACAGGTTATAACGAAGAATTCTGTGTAGCTGTAGATTTTGATTCCGGATTTATCGCAAGGCTTATGGAAGCAGGTTTTTTGGTAATGTCCGCAAATATTGCCGGAAGGAATGAGCAAAAACCGGATTATATTTTGCTTCCAAAACTGCACCTTGAACGTTCTGCGCTCTTTTTTGAAAATCTACACATAAAAAGAACTATCCGCCGTTTTTTAAACCGCTACGAACTCCGTCCTGACGTTGAATTTGACTACATAATTGACCATTGTATAGAAAAACACGGAGCGGACTGGCTTACTCCCCCGCTGGTTGAAGCCATAAAAAAAATAAGGGATTCCGCCCCCAAACCTGACGAACTTTTCCCGTCAGCCGGTGCATATCCGGCATCATTCGCACTTTACCGGAACGGTAAACTTGCTGCAGGAGAATTTGGCGTAGTATGCGGCAGGGTTTATACAAGCTATTCGGGTTTTTATGACGAAGATAACGCCGGTACTGTGCAGCTTATTCTAACTACGCGATATTTACAGGAACATGGGTTTTCCTTTTTCGATATGGGTATGCCGCTGGATTATAAAACTGCGCTTGGGGCTGTAGATATAAGCCCGGAAGAATTTGTCCGATTATTCCGCGCTTAAAATCATCTTTTATACTTTCTGACAAACAACGGATCAAAATATTTATTAACATCAATTTTCTTTATAAAATATTTTGATACATAACGGTAAACCACGAATGAAATTACTAAAGAAACCAAAAAGACAATTAAAATCCATGAATGGTTTGTATCCGGAAGCAACGGCATTATCAGTTTGATATACAGAATTGCTAAAATAAAAAAACTCAATACAGCGATAATAACATTGAAAACTGTTGCGCCAAGAACAAATAATAAGGTATTAATCCTTTTATTCATTAACTTTTACCTCTTCCCTTTTGCTGTCAGGTAAAAAAACAGTAACAAACAGTAAAATACAGCATACTACAACAGAAGAATCCGCCAAATTGAATGTCGGCCAGCGTTCCATGCCGAATAACCTGAAAATCTTTACGCTGATAAAATCCACTACCCCGTCAGACCGGAAGATTCGATCAATGACATTTCCGATACCGCCGCCAATTATACCGGCTGCCGCCCAACGCTGCAGCCACGTAAATTCACTGGATTTAAAATAATACCACACAAGAAAACCCAAAACCAAAACAGGGATAATAACGAAAATTACAGACTGCACGGATTCAGGAAAACTATCTCCCAGACCGAATGCTATTGCCTTGTTTCGCACATGATAAATCAACAGAAAATCATTGTTAAAAACATCTTTAATAAGCCCTGTGTCCGGTCTGAGTTTTACAATAAACGCTTTTACTATTTGATCCAGCAAAATAATAAAACCTGTCAGCGATAACGGCAGGAATTTTTCTTTTAAGATTGTCATTTTTTACACTCCAATTATTATTACAGTCCCGTAGGAACATCAATAAATTCCGTTTCTATGCCAAGTTCAGAGCTGCAATGGCGCATAACAGCTTGAACTCCCCAAACCTCCGTACAATAATGACCGCCTGCAATCATGTTAAGCTTTCCTTCAAGGCATTCATGGTAAACTCCGTGCGAGCTTTCTCCCGTAACAAATAAATCCACTCTGTCTGCAAGGGCGTCCTTTGCGCTTTCAGCGGCGCCTCCGCTAATAACGGCCGCGCTTGTTATTTCTTTTCTGCCGAACGGATAAACTCCAAGAGGAGGCCTGTTCATAAAACTGATTTTTTTAACAGCTTCTTCAATTGTAACAGCTTTTGGAAAAGCGCCCTTGTAACCGACTTTCCTGCCGTGATAATCGCCAAAAGGTTCCACGTTTTCAAGCCCAAGCAGTCCCGCCAGAACTGCATTATTTCCCAGTCTGGGATGTTGATCAAGAGGCAGATGCACGGCATACAGACAGATATTGTGATCCAGCAGGAACTTAATCCGCCGCCTTATATTCCCCGACAGCCTGACAGGGTCGCCCCAGAACAACCCGTGATGAACAAAGAGCATACCAGCGTTAATCGCGGCGGCATATTCAAAAGTTTCCATTGCAGCGTCTACGCCGAAGGCAATTTTACGAAAACATGAGCCGTCATTGTCCACCTGTATTCCGTTTAATGAGTTATCAATTGCAGCAAAATCGTCAATGTCCAAAACACCCCTGAAAAATGCGTCAAGTTTTTCAGTAGTCAATTCAACACTCATAAACCAAGTGTACTATGATAAAAGAAATTGTTCCAGCAGCGGAAAGACTATAAAAATGCGGGTTTAAATATCATGTAAATATTTGTCAGATAAGGAATTAATCAATTCCTTATCTGACAACCAATTCTAAGACGTAAATCTTAGCCGAATTTCTTGCTTGCAACCAAAAGAGAACCGAGAACCATGAGATGAACTGCCAGCATCTGCAATAAATGCCAGAAATCCTTGAAGCCGCCGGTTACCCAGGAAACAACTTCTATTACAACATACACTGCCCATATAATAGCAACAATAAATATCAAGGTATCCAGGAAAGAAAACCTAATGTTGAGCATTTCCAACAGAATTGCGATACCTGCCACTAATGCTATTACGCTGGCAATCGCTACAAAAAGACCCAAGGTATTTCCTCTAAAACCTATCCTGCTAAAAATAATGTTAAAGTCCCCGCCTGACCATTTCTGTAATCCCAGAATTCCGTTTGCAATAAGATACAAGGCAACCGAAATTTTCCAAAGAAAAATTCCTACTCCGTCTTTCATAATAACCCTCTCAAAATAGAATTAATGCAGATGAAAAAACAAAATACATTTTATTCATCTTTTAATAACTCAACGAGTTACAAATAGTAATTTACAGTATATATGAAAAAAAGGCAAGTTAAAACATTTTATTATAATGGATTCCTCCACAAAAAGAGAAAATACGCCATATATTAATAAGCTTGTAAAAAAGCCTGATTTACCCTGTACAAACCGGTAAAACACCGATTGTTACGCAACGTCAACCGCTTTTTGTTATTTTACAACAACATTTACAAGTTTATCCGGCACTGTTATAACTTTGGCTATCGTCTGCCCTTCGAGCCATTTTTTAACATTCGGCATTGCCAACGCTGTTTTTTCAAGCTCATCTTTGGCAGTACCCGCCGCGGCGGTAAACTTATCCCGGATTTTGCCGTTCACCTGAACAACGATATTTACTTCGTCAAAAAGCGTCAGTTTTTCTTCATAGGACGGCCACTTGCAGACAGACACAGATTCTCTATTGCCGAGTTTTTCCCAAAGCTCCTCGCCTAAGTGCGGAGCGTATGCGCTCGCCATTATAACAAGCGGCTCCCACATGGCACGAGGGATTTCCGCTAATCTTGCAAGTTCCCCAGAGTAAACCATCATCTGGCTGATAGCGGTGTTAAAGTTAAGGCTTTCCGTATCCTGAGTAACTTTCTTGACAGTACGGTGCAGAAGTTTCTGCAACTCAACGCCTCCGGCTTCATCGCTGCCCTGTGCGGCATCGCATAACTGTTTTTCCCCGATAGCCCAAAGCCTTTCCAGAAAACGCGACACACCGACAACGCCTGCCATATTCCAGGGCTTGCTGACTTCCAGCGGTCCCATAAACATTTCGTAAACACGAAGGGAATCCGCTCCGTATTCCTTTATAATGTCATCAGGGTTTATAACATTACCCCGGCTCTTGCTCATCTTCTGATTGTCTGCTCCCAGAATCATCCCCTGGTTTATAAGCCGCTGAAAAGGTTCAACCGTGTTTACAAGACCCAGATCGTACAGTACCTTGTGCCAAAAGCGGCTGTAAAGCAGATGAAGCACGGCGTGTTCAGCGCCGCCGACATAAAGGTCAACGGGCAGCCAGTAGTCTATTTTTTCTTTGGTGGCAAACGCCTTGTCATTTTTCGGATCGAGGTAGCGAATGTAATACCAGCAGGAACCGGCCCACTGCGGCATTGTATTTGTCTCTCTCTTTGCCTTTCCGCCGCATTTGGGGCAGGTAGTATTTATCCATTCATCGATTCCGGCAAGCGGCGATTCGCCTGTGCCTGTCGGCGCATAAGACTTGACATCCGGCAGTTTGAGAGGGAGTGCGCTTTCAGGCAGAGGAACGATTCCGCATTTCTCGCAATGTACAACAGGGATCGGCTCTCCCCAATAGCGCTGACGGCTGAATACCCAGTCCCTCAGTTTGTAGTTCACCGCTTTTTTACCTGCGCCTTTTTCTTCGAGCCATTCTGTTACTCGCTTTTTTGCTTCCGCTGTCGGAAGGCCGGTGAATGCGCCTGAGTTTACGGAGTAGCCGTCCGCCGCCGTACATTCAGCAGGTTCGGCGGAATAATCCTTTCCCGGCTGCGGCTTTCCCGTCTGCGGCTTTTCTGCCGCTACAACCTCAACAATCGGCAGATTAAACACTTTGGCGAAATCCCAGTCGCGCTCGTCATGGGCGGGAACCGCCATAATAGCGCCTGTTCCGTAAGAGATAAGAACATAGTCGGCAATCCATACGGGAATCTTTTCGCCGTTGACAGGATTAATCGCATAAGCGCCGCAGAATACGCCTGTCTTCTCTTTGGCAAGGTCGGTGCGTTCAAGGTCGCTCTTGCGGGCGGCGGCTTCGATGTATTCGGTTACCGCTTCTT
>Ga0268262_10005811_pt1 | contig 12079 bp, 19 predicted proteins | sample TergutNc150P3_FD_190354 | JGI IMG/M metagenome (GOLD analysis project Ga0268262, IMG submission 190354) | Nasutitermes corniger P3 segment gut microbial community from laboratory colony in Florida, USA - Nc150 P3 (SPAdes) (version 2) | ecosystem: Host-associated > Arthropoda: Insects >... | reverse complement strand
CGTGAGCTTCGACACGATTATCGAACCTCGAGACGCGCAACTTGCTGGAGCAGTCGCCACTCCGCAGCACTTCGACGTCGACAACGGCACGAAGGTCATCTTCACCGCGAGCGAACCGTTCGGCTTCTCGTTCGAGGGTTGGTACAAAGAAGGCAACTCAGTACCGATCAGTACTCAGAGAGTAGCCGAGATCGAAGTTTACGATCCACACGTGTCCAACCTTAAGTTTTACGCGAGGTACGCAGCCAACCCATCCTTTAGGTCTGGGCGCTACATCGACATCCAGGCGTCCAATAACTCGGCGCGAGCCTCGATATGGGATTTCGACTTCGACCCGATCGCGAGCTACCAGGGTCGCGTAGTCCTGAATGCCGACGATGTAACCGCTTACTACGGCGCCATCCAGAGGATCGACACCGTCGCCAAAACCATCACGATCGTACCGGACTCAACCTTAGGCGCCAGCCCGACGGAATTCGTAATGACGTTAGGGTACGCGTTTTCACCAATCGGCCTAACGCTGAACGTAACGGCGGCGAGCATCGACAATATCTTTAGGTACAGCCCTGGAGACATTATAAATTTACGCTGGCTGTACTAGCATCGACGGGGCGACGTTAAGTCGCCCTTTTTTATAACTTAAAAATAGCGACCTACAAAATAGAAATCATTTTCCATCAAGAGTCATCCATTTGTTAATCTATAAAGAGCTTGGAGGCGAAATGACGGATACGGCGGACTTTTATTGCAATACTTTAGTAGCGAACAAATCTCAATACTTCTCAGATCTGCGAGATGCGATGGACGAAAAATCCAGAAAGGCGAAACTCGATAAAATTCGACTGGCGATCAATGAATTTGATGAGCTGCCGAAAGCGCACGACGGTTTACATATCGATAGATCGGAAAGATTTTACTTCATTGGACACAACTTATTCCATGAGGCTTCGACGCTCCATTCGTTCTGCAACCAGGACGACTTGGCCCAGTCGTTTTTAGTCGTAAGCAACGAGGCGTTGAATTTAATCCAGAGAGCGATCGCCGAAAAAACATGGAAACCACCGGATACGCGGGCCCGGCGAAAGTAAAAGATCGATGAAAGTAACGAGCTTAAGCGTAGTCGTACCTAGTAGAAAGTGCATAAACGACTGCAGATGCTGCGTGAGCAAGATGCACGAACAGGCTTTGCAATACGGCGATATAACTGAAACGATCAATAATAAAAGGCCGATGGGAATGCCGTGGAGGTACCAACGTGAATTCTTAAAAAGACTAGAGTTCGCGAGGGACAACGACTGCAACACGGTCCTCTTAACCGGCTCAGCCGAACCTCATCAAAATCGTCAGTTCTTAGACGATTTTGGATGGTTTCTCGAGAACATGGAGAAGCCGTTTAGGTGGGTCGAAATACAGACGACCGGAGCGCTGCTCGACGATGAGATGCTCGTCAAACTCGAAGAAATCGGAGTAAACACGATAGCGCTTAGCCTTTTTAGTTTCGACGACTACGAGAACGCCGACGCTAGAGGCGTACCCGATAACCCGCGCATGCTAGTCGACGTCGAGTCTTTCTGTCGTGAAGTTAAACGTCGAGGCTTTAACTTGCGGCTATGCCTCAACCTTTCAGATTATTTTGTAAAATTCTGCGATTCAAAAATCGATCGTTTATTCGCCAAGTGTCGCGAACTCGCCGCCGACCAAGTTACACTAAGGAAACTATACAAAGACGACTCAGCGATGGAACAATCCGTCTGGGTCGCAAAACACTCACCTTCCGAAGAGTGGCTCTGGAAATTAAACGTTTATTTATCCAAATACAGAATCCTTAGATGTCTCGAAACCGGCCACGCGATAAAAAACGTAGACGAACTAGGCGTCGTCTACGACGACGACTGCATGGCACTAGATTCGAACAAAAAAGACTTACGCTATTTAATACTGCGGCCGAACGGCAAGCTATACAGTGACTGGAGTACGAAAGCGTCGTTGGTTTTTTGAATTTTACGAAGCTAATTATCAATTAACGTTAACTAAAGAGGACGACATGAGAAGCGAACTATTCAAAAAGACGATGAGGGAAGCCGAGGAAGGGACGAACGACGTATGGTCGTCGGGTGAAGACGGCTATGACTGGAAAAACCTTAATCTCAACGAACCTTCTAAGGACGAAGCCACTTACGATGGTCCAGGCAGCTGGATGAAAGGTAAGGACCTCGCTACGGCTATGGAAATATACGAAATAACTGACAATCTGTACACGAAGTGCATGTGGGCGTGCGATCGCTCACAAGACGAGCATGCGAAGGACTTATTCGATGAATTTGCACAGTCGGCCAGCGAAATAGCTATGCCTCTTGAAATGATGTTCAACGACCTCATCGAGAGCGATCGGCTAGACTCTAAGCTCGCGGCCAGATGGAACGCCATTCACTGAGCAGTTCGTTGTAAATATCGTTTTAACGACCGCGCTGAAAAGCGCGGTTTTTATTTGCGCTGGGCGTGAATCTATATAAGAATGGAGGACCGATGAAAGACATGAAAACGCTAGCGGCTATAGCGAAGATAAAATATTACCTCGCTGCCGCGGTAGACGAGCTCGAAAAAATCGAGGAAGACTTCGACGAAAAACCAGCGAAAGAACCGAAGAAGGAAAGTGAAGAAACATCCAAAAATAATTTCGACGACCTCTTCAAAAAATACAACGGTGGTTCTATCGAAGAAGTACTAGCCAACGCGGTGAACCTATTAGTTAGAGCCATGAATTTTGATCGCAAAGAGGACGACGAGTGAGCGACGATAAGAAAAGATACTTAAAGCTCGATTCCGTCGATTTTGGAATCGTCGGCTTCGGCGCCGGGTGCGGTACGTCCGCATTCGTCGTTAGAATTTCTGAGACGGAAGACGAAAGCGAGGCCCTCGCGTATGAGAAATTTAAGGCTCTCGCTGAAAGAGACTACGCTAAGCAATACTCCGAAGTCTTGAACGGCAGTCAAAAATTCCACGTCTACTTTGTGGGTTCCGCGACAAGTAAGCTCGAACACGCAAAGCAGTTCGAAGAATTTCTCACTTTATTCTCGAGGGAAAGCGTGACGAAACAGAGCCTGTCCAGGCCCGATCAACTGAGGCCGCCGTTCATCGTGTGGTACGGCGAACCGAAGCATATAACTAACGGCTGGGGCGGCCAAATGCTTACTTTTTACGAGAACTTCAACTTCGTCGTAGCCGAAGTAAACTCGGCCACGCCGGACTTACCTCTAAGAGAAATATGCAACCATAAGTTTTACGGCCTCGTCGTAAGAGCAAAAACGTCGGACGACCTCGACTTCTTGAACGGCATGCAGGTAAAACCGGCTCACGTGTACGTAATAGATGAAAACTCGGAAGGTAACCTAGAGCTGCAAAAGATGACCGCGAAAACTGGTTTTCGTTACTTTAGAAAACAAAGCGGCGGGTTGTATGCGTTATCGTGAACGAACAAACTACCCCAGCGGTACCGATCGAGACGCCGAAAGCGAAAACTCTCAAAGACTGGGATGAATTCGAAAGAAGTATAATCGGTAACTTTCTCCTTATAGCGTACCAACCCAACCCTCTTCGAAATAACGTCGAAGCCATCGTCGACGGCGAGAATAAACTATGGATCGAGAGGGAAAGATTTATAAAGATGCTCAAAGACGTGCTCGATTATTCTAAACCCGATTCAAGGGATTTAATAAACGCCGTCGAAGTCACGTTGTATCGATACGGCGACTGGTATTACATCGATCGATCGAAGATGCTCGTCTCGAGCCTCGACGAAGTGGTGCCGTTCGAAAAACTAGAAGTGGCTAAACTCAGAGAGAAAGTTCTTGAAAACGAAAGCTCGATGGATCGAACCGTACGAGGCGTAGACCAGGCCGCGTTGTCGAGGTACGACCAACTACAGAGAGCTGCGATACCTAAACCGAAAAGAAAAAAATACAACCCGGCGGAACTTGTCACATGGGGTCGAAACTGACCAACCGGAACTAAATCATTATGTCAAGTTATGATAGCGGCCAACCGGCGAAATCTAAAATTCGCCGAAGCATATTCAGTAAACGTTTATCCTCGCTCTACGGCTTCAACGCCGTCGATAAAAACAACGCAAAAACTGATTTTGAAAAACAGTACGGTATACGATTAGTAAAAGTCGACGTCGACAACGATGCGTATAAATTCAAACAAGCGTCTTTAGGTACGGTCTTTCAGTCTTACCAATTCAATTCTTCGCTGCAAAAATACTTCGACGCCTACTTACAAGAAACGATCCTTTCCTATTCCGACATCGGAGAACGGCAGGACAGGCTAAATGAATTAAAATTCATGCGGGATAACGAGCCGTTCATAGCGAGGTGCGTCGACTTATACGCCTTCGAATCGACGCAAGTCGACGACCAGAGCAGGCTCATCTCCGTTGAGAGTCCGAGCGCGCCGTTTATCAGTAAATGTTATGAGTTGTTCGCGCAGTGGGGAATAACGCAGCAAAGGACGCAGAGTACGTGTCGTCACATTGAACTCTACGGAGAGGCGGTATGGGCTCATAGGGTAACCGAACGCGGCATCGAAAAAGTCATACCGGTAAAAGTGAACGACCTCATCGAGCGACTAGAATTTTCAGCTTCTAGGATGGCGGAATATTTAGCTCAGCTCCGAGGTAACGCCGATTTTAATAGAAATAGAAAAAGCAAAGTCGAAAGGCTCCTCAACCTTATACAAGGAAAGGACGCCGAAGGTCGAGAAAAAATAAAGGACGGGGCTGAAACCACCCTCGACGACACCGACGAGAATTTTGCCGATCTATTCGACAGTAAACTTCTAGGCTATGAATTTCACGATAACAACATAGTGCCGCCGTGGTGCGTAACGCACTTTAGGTACGAGAACGCAGAAGACAGCGAATTTTTCCCCTACCCTCGCCCGCCGCTGCTTCATTGTATCGCGCCATTCAAGCAAGTCATGAGTACTACGATTCTTCAAGGTCTCGCTCGCTCCATGAGTTTTCCAGTCACGCTCTATAAGGTGAAGAATACAGAAGGGATGCCGCCAGCTACCGCTTTCGAGCAAACCGACAGGATACGAGCCGAGTACGAAAACGTAGGCGTAACGCCCGGTTCGAACAGCCTCGAAGTCTACACGTTAAACACTAAAATATGGGTTCCGGATGGAATACTCGACATAGAAGTAAAAGAAAGCAAAGTCGACATCGATTTCGTCGGCGACCTCGAACTCTTCATGGATCGAGTAGCCATCGCGGCCGGCGTACCGAAAAGTTACCTCGATCAAGAATTCGGCGGCTTCGGCAACAGCGGGATCGCCCTAGTGGAACAGTACAAACCGTTCGCTAGGCAGGTTTACACGATCCAATCGTGCTACCTCGACGGCCTGTCCGACCTCATAAGGCTACACTTCGCCATCACCGGCGAATTCGATTACAACACGCCGTTCGTACTAACGATGCGTTTTCCGGCCGAAGATATGGGCGAAGAGAAGCGCGACGCTAGACAAGCGTCGCTAGACTTGGCGACCTCGGTAGTAGAACTAGTTTCGCAAGCACTAGGCCTCGAGGAAGGTGAGCCACTTCCAGACGATATTATATTCGACATATTGTCGCAATATACCTTCCTCGACGAAACGGACGTACTCAAATGGATGAGGCACCGTCAACAGCTCGACGCCGAGAGAGCTCAGCGAGACTTAAGCGGCGAAGACGAAGACGGCGAAGAAGGCAGCGACGACTTAGGAGATATCGGAGACTTGGGCGACGACGAAGGCGGAATGGACGACCTAGGCGACGTCGGAGACGAAGTCATGGAAGCTTCTAAAGAGGAGAGGCTGTATTATCTTAGAACGAGGGCTCTGCTGGCGGAAAAACGCCAAGCGAAAAAAGCTAGAATTCGAGAAGTCGCGAAAAAAGCTGCTAGAGTTAAAGCGAAGGAAACGAGACGACTGCGAGAAGAACGATTCAAAAAACTAAGGGAGCACTACAAAGAAGTAAAAAAGGACCTCTACTTCTCGTGGCTAAAAGAAAATTCGATGAGAGAGTGGCGCGACGTTCGCGGCCATCAATACTACCCAGGCCCAGTGACCGTCGCTCACCCTCTATACGAAACGTTCCAGGCGCTACAGGGTGGACAGGCGACTACGAACAGGCTTAAAGAAGCCGCCAAGACGCTGAGCGAAGTTTTAGACGACATGGCCGCCGGTTACCCTACCGACGATCCATTGTCTGAAGCGATGAACGCCTACTCGAGTCCGAACGACGAATTGACCGTCGAAGAGATGAATAGGTCACCGATGGCGGAGGAATCTAAAGTTGCCTAACTACGTTCAGCGACTACGCGCGAGGACGCTTCAATCTCGACTCGCTCTAACGCAAGACCGCATTAGGCGAAAAGTAATCGACAACGCCGTTAGTCTCGTTTCTACTCCCGTCGACTGTATCCGCCTAGTACCGAGGTCGCATCCCGTCGAAGGCGACCCTGTTTCTTGGATATGCGAGAAGGCGGACGTCGTCAGCGTAGCTTTCCCGCCGCTAGAGAACGTGCCGGTAAGAAAAATTAGGAAGGATAAAGAGACCAACCTTTACCAAATGACGAGCCTAGTAAGTTCGTTCGAGGACGGCGAACAAAGTAAGTTCTTTACCTGTCAGAGTCCTATCGAGCACGACGTAGACGTCGGCGATTTATTGGTGCGCGTGATGATGGACGATAATACGGAAACGCCCACGGTATTTTTGCTCCAAGTAACCGAGCTGCTTGGGACGTTCGGTGGCAGGGAGATCATTCAAAGCAAGTATAATTGTACGATCCCGACCGTCCAAATTCCGCAAGACGTAATAAACACGATAATAAAAATGATCAAACGAAGGCAACGTATTTCTTTTTAGTTTAATAAGAGAGAGGATATGAGCGAAAAAGAAAAATTATTGAAGGAAGCCCGCGAGCTAGGCATCGTAGACGTGGACGTGCACGGCGGAAGCGAAAATACACTCGAAGCTTTAGAACTCGCGATTAAGCTGACTAAAAAGCACGGCAAAGAAGTATTCGATTCGTCGGAGGAAAAGCGGCGAGCTCAAGGACTAAATACTTATGAACAAGTACAAACGAGCTCTGCGAAAACTTAAAGAAGACCAAACGTCGTGGGACGACCTCGACGAATTGACTTTCGAAGAAGAGCAGGAAAAATTTGGCCCTAGGACGAGGGTTAAATCGAAAGGCCTCGGCGAATTCGACGAGCTGTTCGAAAGAACGATGCGAGAAAGCGCTTTAAGATCGAAATGTGTTTGTGGCTCAAGGCTCAATGAGAGTGAGGGCGAAGACGTGGATGAGGACTTCGATACTTATCCATATCCTGAAATCGATCCAGACACCGGCTATAACGAATTTTTATTAGACGATTTTTACGCTGATAATCCGGAATTTGCTCCAGATATCGATAAAAACAAAGATTTGCAGGACAAGTCCGATGTTCCTAGAAGGTACCCGGAAATAAATCCAAAAACTGGCTACAATAAATATTTACTAGACGATTTCTACGCCGACTTAGCACCACAAAAAAGCTACAACCCGTTCGAAGAATTCGGCGAACCAGGGCAAGAAGTACCGTGGGGCCGCGACCCAGGGAAACCCCGTAAAGCTATATAACCTAGGAGAAAAAAAGAATGAGCGATGAAATTACTATAACTGAACCTCAATCAAAGGAAAAACAGACGAGCGACGTGAAAAGGGCGATAGACGCAGCCAAGCTGGCCGATACGAAGGAGCGGCAAAAAAAGGACGCCGAACTTTCGAGGGCGGTCGGGATCGCCTTTAAGAACAAAACAGCGATTTCTCAAGGAAGCAGTAGGCGCTAGGGAATAATTTTCGCGACGAAAGGCCGCCTCGGGCGGCCTTTTCTACGTTCCGAGCTTATACAACTGGCCATGGAAGCCAAGAAGCTCGTTTTCGTCAGCGAGAACAACAATAATAAATTCATCGACATCGACCCCGGCGACGGCGAATTCACCGTTACTTGGGGTCGAGTCGGCACGGCGGGTACCAAAACTACATATCCCGAATCGAAGTACGCCAGCTACGTCCGCGAGAAGCTCGCTAAGGGCTATCAGGACGTCACCGAGTACGTGGCGGAAAGCAAGAACGAGACCGATTTCTCCGCGCTACCTCCCACCGTCGCCGCGTTGGTCAAAGACCTCATAAAGGCCGCTCGCGACCGCATCGCCGAGTCGTACACGATAAGCACGTCGGCGGTTACGCAGAAACAAGTCGATAAAGCTCAGGAACTGCTCGACGAGCTTAATGGGCTTCAGAGTTCTCAGCTCGACGTCCAGCGAATAAATTCCTTACTGAAAGAATTATACGCTTCGCTCCCTAGGAAGATGAGCGACACGCGGCGTTTCTTCTTAAAAGAACCCAACCAACAGTTCTTCCTCGAGTTGCTACAGAGCGAACAGAGCTTGCTCGATACTTTAAAAGGTCAAGTGGCGGCGCCTGTCGCTTCTTCCGATAAATTCGAACTCAGTGCGTTCGGCCTGGATATACGTGAAGCCACGCAGGCCGAGAGAGATGAAATCGCCAAAGAGACCGATTTTGTACCCGGCCACAAAAAAATATGGCGTGTAACGAATTCGGAAACCGAAAAAGCGTTCAACCCGAAGAAGTTGCGAACTAAACTCTTGTACCACGGCAGCAAAACTGGCAACTACTGGTCGATACTCACCGGCGGTCTAAAAATCAGGCCAAAGGGCGTTCCGACGACTGGGTCGATGTTCGGTAACGCAGTTTACGGCGCCGATAAAGCCCAAAAATCGATAGGGTATACTTCGCTCAGCGGCAGCCGGTGGGCAAGCGGCGACAGCAACTACGCCTACCTTTGCATCTTCGAATTTGCGACTGGCGAGAAATGGAAAGTATTAGGGTCTAAAGGTGAAAAGTCGTATAGCTACTGGATGGGCAGCATTGATAAAAATCAGCTCGAGCGCGAAGGTAAAGATTCAGTTTTCGCTTCGGCGGGTAACGACTTACGGATGAACGAATACATGGTCTACGACTCTAACCAAGTAACGATCAGGTACATAATAAGGATCGAAAAATGAGAACCGAGGTTATCTATAAATACGACGTCGACGACTTCGAACGCATAATGCATAAATATTTTCAGGACGAAGCCGCTCTAAAATTTATGACTAAGCCGAGAGACGCGTTTAGGATGGAATGCGAGCAGCGCGAAGAAATAACCGAAGACGAACTACTTGACTTACTCTATTTCCAATACGAAATAAACCCGTACATCGCCTACGAAGCCGTAAGCAACTATCGGGAAGAAACGTTAGCCAAAAAGGAGGTTAATCTTTAACTATGACTTTTCTACTTATCTTACTCGGCCTCGCCGGGAACGTAATGACGATCGCGCTGGTCTATTTTACTTGTAAGAGAAATAAAATCGGCATCACTGAATATCAGTCGATCGACGACGATAATACCGGTGCGCTTCTTGCTTCGATATTTTGGCCGATAGGTATATGGATCGTATTCGGTATTCTCTTTTTCAAGATGCTCGACTCGAACTACGAAAAAATGGAAAAAAAGCGAGAGCTTAAAGAACGAAGGTTGGCGACCGAAAAACGCGAAATAGAAAAAAGGCTGGAAGAATTAGAACTAGAACTGAAAGGAAGGAGGAACGATTGAAAAGGAAAGTACTGATAGTAGTCGACCCACAGAACGACTTCTGCGACCCGAAAGGCTCGTTGTACGTCGCTGGATCGGAAGGAATTTTCGACAAAGTAAACGCGTTGCTCGACAGCGACGAGTTCGCTTTAAAAGTAATAACGCAAGACTGGCACCCGAAAGGGCACGTCAGCTTCGCGTCGACGCACGGTGCGGAGCTCTTTACCCAGAAAGAAACGCTGCAAGGGACGGGTTCGCCGAAAGGTACTAAAACGATAAAGCAGACCATGTGGCCCGACCACTGCGTCGAGGGCACGTGGGGCGCAGAGATCCATCCAGCTATCCACGTCGATAAAGCCGATCTGATCTATAGGAAGGGTCGCGACTCGAATAGGGAATGCTATAGTGCCTTTGAGTATGTCCACGAAGGTGAAGCGTTTATCGAAGACTATACGATCTTTTATAGTATGATGGCCAACGTCGACGCGGACGAAGTGTACGTTTGCGGTTTGTGCCTCGACTATTGTTGTTTGCAGACGGCCATCGGCGCAGAAGAATTGTTCGAAAGAGTGTACATCGTGGCGGACGCGTCGAGAGCTGTGGACGAAGAGCACCGCGAAGATTACCTTGCGGACTACATCCAAAGAAATATCGTCGTAACGACGACGAAACAGGCGATCGAGTGACGTGTGCACAGAAACATTTTAGAGAAATACGCAAGAAGGTCGACGAACTTTTAGACCTCGTGATAGACGAAGAAGACGATGGCTACTCCATCGATCCGAGAGTGGACGTCGAGTCGATCGTAGAAAAACTCGGCATAACGGTAGAAGTCGTGTCTCAGCAAGAACTAGGTAAGTACCGGTCGAAACACGCTAAGCGAGGTGAGGCGTGGGTTGTCCAAGTGAGCGAAGAAGACTCTGAAGAAGAACGTAGGTTTTCGTTGGCGCACGAACTAGGACATATAGTTTTATTCGAGGCGATCGAATGAACGAAGTCGTTCATGCTTTAATGGACTACGATAAGTCGTTGCTCGAGAGGATATGGCGAAAGCGCGGAAGTTCGCAAAAACAAGCTAAAAGACTTAGAAAAGCCGTCGATGCCAAGATTGAAAACGTCGAGTCTACGGGTCGCGGTTTCCAACGAAGCGAAGTTTTCGAAGCTCGCGTATGGGCTTGCGACGTCGAAGACCACTACGCTGAACTTACTGGTTCCGACGTAGCCGACGCGGCGCACATCGTGTTTAGACAAGCGATTCTAAAATTCGATTTAAAAGTCGAGATGTCGATACGGTTGTGTAAAACCGATGCACCGTTGTACTTCGATTTCATAAACGAGGTCCACGAATGGCGACAGGCAAGGACCAAAAAGATCAACGAATAAAAATTATTGCCCTAGTATCGGTCCTCCCTCCTAAGGAGCGTTCCCGTAATTGGACGATGCAGGTTCGAATCCTGTCTAGGGTACTATGAAAATCAGAGTGGATATTAGGCAGTGAAAAAACTTTATTATATTTGGAACGAGTGGAAAGACAACGGTGTAAATATGCAAGAAGCTTTCGATCATCATACCGTGTACGATCACCCTGATTATAAAAAAGAACTACGCCTGATGATGATCGAAAAATTCGGCGACGCTTGGGAAATCGTTCAGTGTTAATCTTATTTTGTAAACGTTGCTTTAGAAGTTTGTATTCTATGGAGAGGAGCTATGAGAAATTTCATTTCTTTTATTCTTATCGCTTTTATCGTTATCCTCGTAGCATTACGAGTGAGTTATGATAATGGAGACACGAATGAACCTCAGTACGAGTACCCAGTACACGTCTTCGATGGTCGAACGTATTATTACTATAATGGACTCAGTGATTATTCATTCATGTCTCCGACTTACGAAACTCTCGTCGCGGCGGCCGAGGAAGCTTACTGGAACGTAGAGAAACAAAAAGCCGAAGCTCCAGAAATTCTAAAAGAAAACCTACAAAAGTTAAACGAAGTTTTAATAGAACAGCGATCTTTATTAGATAAACTAAAACTGTATGACGAAAGGTAAGATCACCGCGATCCTCGGTTCGATGCGAAGCTCGAAAAGCTCGGCTCTCTTCGACGTCGCGGATAAGGCAAAGTACAGGAAGAAGCGACTCTGTTTCATCAGGCCCAACCTCGACACGCGAGACTTCGTAGCTCGGTCGACCGACCGAGATTTAGCCATCATATCTTGCGATAAACTCGCCGACCAGTTTGCGTACGTTGTACAAAACTACGACATAGTGTGCATCGACGAAGGGCAGTTTTTTCCAGACCTCGGGTCGGTCTGCCACGAGTTGGCGCTGAACGACAAAGAAGTTTTCGTAGCGGCGCTCAACGGTGATTCCGAAATGAAACCTTGGACTTCGG
>Ga0268262_10005810_pt1 | contig 12083 bp, 13 predicted proteins | sample TergutNc150P3_FD_190354 | JGI IMG/M metagenome (GOLD analysis project Ga0268262, IMG submission 190354) | Nasutitermes corniger P3 segment gut microbial community from laboratory colony in Florida, USA - Nc150 P3 (SPAdes) (version 2) | ecosystem: Host-associated > Arthropoda: Insects >... | reverse complement strand
CACAAAGTGGGAGAATGGAGTGTTTGAGGGCTATGCGTGGGTTTTAGGATTATTTATGTAAGATAAGAATTATGCGACCGTTTAAAATAAACGTCCGTATAAATTAAGCATTTTAAAAATATACGGAAAATATCAATGCTTAAAAATAATAGCAAAATCGGCGTTTTTTGTCAATAAAAATCAAAATATATATAATGTTTTTTCATTTATTAAAAGTTATTTACATAAAGGTAAACTCTTTAAATTGTGCAAAATAAACGGACGTTTATTTTAAACGGTCGCATAATTCTTATCTTACATAAATAATCCTAAAACCCACGCATAGCCCTCAAACACTCCATTCTCCCACTTTGTGTTCTTTGCGCACTGACGGCAGCCCAGAGGCTGCCTTGCTTTATTACAAACAGCGACTTTTATTGGTGCTACGCTGTGCGGCATTATTAATCCACACGGCTACGCCGTGCGTTTATTTAGCGACTTCGTGCTCTTAGTGAGAACCTCTTAGTATAAACACTTGACAATATTTTATACTTTTGTTATACTAATATTATGAAAACGGCAATTTCTTTACCTGATGCGGTTTATTTTGAAGCGGAAGAAACCGCACAAAATTTAGGAATATCAAGAAGCGCGTTATACCTTAATGCCTTGAAAGACTATTTAAAAAAAAATAACCGTAAAAATATCACTCAAAAATTGAATGAAGTTTACAATGATGAATATTATAAAGAATTTGAGCCAATATCAAATGCCGCACTTGAAAGTATAAGGGAATTAACAAAAAATGATACGTGGTGAAATTTGGTGGGCGGAATTTGGAATCCCATACGGAAGTGAAGCCGGTTACACACGCCCTGTATTAATAGTGCAAGATGACAGTTTTAATGAGAGTAATATTAAAACTATTGTTGTATTGCCAATGACGACAAATTTACGATTACTGGACGCCCCCGGTAATGTATTTGTTTCAAAAAAAGAATCTAAAATGACGCATGATTCCGTGATAATTTCCGCCCAATTATATGCGATAGACAGGGGAAGATTTAAGGGAAAAATATCAAAGGTTGGTAAAGAAATTATGAAACGGGTAGAAATAGGGATGAAATTAGTTTTAGGAATAAACAGATAAAAAAGACTTAATTTACTGTTAATTAATTAATATTGCTCCAATTAATTATATACATTATAATGTATAATTACATTAGCGAGGTGTTTTTATTAAAATAGAACTTTTTACATTTTGCGATTTCGCGCAGGAAAATGGCGGAAAACTTACAATCGTAGGGACTTTCGACACTATTATCTCGCGTAATTTTCCATGCGTTCATCCTCAGCTTTCGGTTGTTATCCGCCTGCGCTTTGATCTTTGGGAATTTGGAAACCATGTTTTTAGAATTGAAACCCGCGATTTGGAAGGGGAGATGAGCATGGAAACGATTAATGGAAATATCGAAGTAAGGGGAGTGGGAAACGCGTCGGCGGTTTCACATCTTGTTTTTAGCATATCAAACCTTCACTTTAAAAATCCCGGGTTGATTAATTTCGTCCTTTTCATTGATGACAAAGAAGTGAATTCTATCCCTCTTTATATAAGAAAAGGATAATAGTTTAAAAAGAATTTTACCACGAACCACACGAACGCCACGAACTTATCCTCCGAAATCTAGTCGTAGTTCGTGTTGGTTCGTGTGGTTCGTGGTAGAAATTTTTTAGAAAAAATGTAAAGAAATGGATTTACAACTTGGCGCAACGCGATAAAAGTAAAAAGTCAGTGAGTACTAAAGCGGTCATCGCCTCCACTACGACTACGGCTCTTGGGACTATGCATACATCGTGTCTGCCTTTAATTGCTATTTCTTTAACATTGCCGTCTTTGTCAAAAGCTTTTTGCCGTTTGCTGATTGAGGGCGTTGGTTTGAATGCCGCTCTAAAAATTATGTCCTGCCCTGAGGATATGCCCCCCAATATGCCGCCGCAGTTGTTGGTCTTGAATTTGCCATTGCCGTCATTGCAAGGTATATCGTTGTTTTCACTGCCTTTTAAATTGGCGGCGGCGAAACCGGAGCCAAACTCAACGCCTTTACACGCCCCAATGGAAATTATCGCGGAGGCAAGACGCGCGTCAAGTTTGTCAAAAATTGGCTCTCCCAGACCGGGTTTTACTCCTGTAGCCAGGCAGGTAATAATGCCGCCTGAGCTTTCTCCTTCGGCGCGGAGGGCTTCTATTTTGGCGGATACTTTTTCCGCGCCGAGTTTGCTTGGGACGCGGAAAGGATTGCGCTCTATTTCTTCAAGGTCAAAGCCGTCCTCTCCGGGGGAAGGTTGGTTTATTCCGGCGATGGATGACGACCAAGCCACGATTGTAATTCCATGCAGGGCGAGAAATTTTTTGGCTACCGCGCCCGAGGCTACTCGGCAAAGGGTTTCCCGTCCTGAACTTCTGCCGCCGCCGCGATGGTCACGATGACCGTATTTCGCTTCCCATGAATAATCGGCGTGTCCGGGTCTGTGAATGTCTTTTAATTCGTCATAATCGCGGCTGTTCTGGTTAGTGTTGCGGACAATAACCGCTATAGGGCTTCCTAGAGTCTTTCCTTCAAAAACGCCGGATAAAATTTCTGGAGCGTCTTTTTCATCTCTTGAACCGTAGACTCCTCCGGGTCGTCTGCGGGCAAGCTCTTTTTCAATGTCGCTAATGGAAAGTTCCAAGCCTGACGGACAGCCGTCTATCACGCAGCCCATCGCCTGTCCGTGCGATTCGCCAAAAGTCGTTACTTTAAATAATTCGCCGAATGTGTTACCTGACATTTATTATAAATACCTTTTTGCCGCTTCATCTCCAACTTTGGCATATAACTCAATATGCTGTTTGGCGGTGCTTTGGGCTATTTTATGCATGAGCACTTCTTCAACCTGAAAAAGACCAACCTCGCTCGACATATATACGTCAATGCGGATGGGTTTTTCTTTACCTGCGGTAATATCCACGTCTACAATTGAATTGGCGGAATATTGGTGGATATGTCCGACTTTCGCGTTGTTAGTTGAAATAGAAATAGGAATACGCGCCCTTCCCTTAGTCATGTCACAGCCGTCCGCAACCTGAATTAATCCCGCTTCAAGGGAAGAAATGGTTATCGTGCCCATGTGGCCCGCGATACCTTCACAGGCAAGGGCGCGGAGCATTACTCTTTTGCGCAAATCATCGGGATAAACTTGCTCTAAAACCTTATTAATAATTGGCAGGGCGAGAATCAGACTGTGCAATTCATGATTCTGCCTGCACATCGCCATGCCGAGATCGTGAAACATGGAGGCAATCATTACGCCGATAAAACTGTCTTCAAAAGTGCCGCATCCGTCCGATTCAAGACTGGTTTTTATTCCCGCTTTTCTTAAAAGGTCAAGCATTATCACCGCGTTATATGTCACTGTTCTCATGTGGACTGGTCCGTGATCGTTATATCCAAGCCTAATGATTGAAACCGTATTCGCGTATTCCTGAGAAAATTGAAGTTCCTCGTTTGCAAGAAGCAATTTTAAGCACTTCATCACAGGATCGGTAAATTTAAACGAATCAACAAAATCAATCAGCTTAATGTCGATATTCACTTCTTTGGGTGATTTCATAATTTTTACTCCTCACTTTATAAAAATATAATTTGTTTCAGCGCTGTTTAAGTTATCAAAATAAACATTTGAAAAATCCCAACGGTTGTTTAACGCCCAAAAACCACGGGAACGCATTAAGTAGATCATAGGGCATTGTTCAAGCATTATGGACTGAAACTCGTCCCAAATCTCCTGCGCTTTTTGCGTGTTTATTGTAAATTTGCCCTCGTTATAAAGATAATCAATACGCGCCTCCCACTCCGTAGCAGGCGACGTTTGATTTGGATACCACATGTGCAGGTTAGACGATGACGGCCATACGTTGCTTCCCTGACTTGGGAATATATTTGCACCCGTAAGCCCCATCAGCATTGAATCCCAATCAAATGTGGAAAATAACTGCTGTACCTGTAATTGAAAATCCATAACGCGGATGTTAAGCTTAATGCCGACTTTTGAAAGTTCATCCCTTATTATTGAAGCTATGTCCTGATAAACGGTACTTTCAGATCTGATAGTTAAATCAAATTCTATCGGACGATTTTCCCAATCATGCATAATCCCTTTTTTATTTTTTTTAATGCCGATGGAAGACAGGAGTTTAATGGCGTGTTCGGTGTCATAAAGGTATTTTAATAAAATCGAAGGATTATAATACGGATTAGGTTCAGGGAAAACATTGAGTTTTGGCTGCGCGAGTCCCCGATACACTTGGGCGCTTATTCTGTCACGGTTAAGAAGACAGCTCATCGCCTGACGGAATTCTTTTTTTGTAAACCAATCGTATTGGGGCTTTTTTTCGTTTATCGAATTTTGATTGAATGTCCAAAAAGCCGCGCTTAAAGAGCCGTCACTGTTAAAGACGGTATAGTTTACGTCGCCCTTGTTGTTTATAAGACCGTCAATGTCTTCCGGGCGAAGAGCGTAACCTTCAATTTCTCCGTTTTTAAATAACAGAAGCTTTGTGTTTTCATCGGGAATAATGCGCATAACCATTTCTTCAAGGTAGGGCAGAGTAGTACCCCTTACGTCCTTCTTCCAGTAATCGGTATTGCGCTTGTAAACAAGCCTCTGCCCGGGAGTGTATTCAATTAAAAACCATTCGCCCATTGAAGGAATCGTCTGCGGGTTTACATTTACGCTAAAAAGACTTCTTACGTTTTCAATACCTTTCTGTTTCTTGGCAAGAAACTCCTTAAGCTTTTCGGGAGTAAGCGCTTCAAGTTCCTTATCGGATAATTTTTTATATTGTTTCGCGGGTTCATAAACATGGCGCGGACCAAAATGCATATTGGTCATTAAATACGGCTCGGCGATAATTCGCGGAAAGTGAAAAGCAAAACGGCGGTCGTCAATTTTGCTAATATCGATATGGGCCTCACTGCCGTCAGGCATTGTTAAAAATTGACCGTAATAACCCGAACTTTGAAAATCAGAATCTCCTTCTATTTCATCGTACCAGAAGATAACGTCATCGCTTGTTACTTTTACTTTTTTATTTGAATTATAGTAACTCCAGTAAACATTATCCTTTAACGTGAAAATAACCTGCATAGTGCCATTTTTTTCGTCAACTGATAAACTGGCTGAGGCTGCGCGAGGTTCCCACTCCCTTGAAACGACATTATATTCAAGCAGATAGTCCGTCATACAACCTACGACTGAGGAAGTGGAAGCGTCCTGTTCCGCGATAAGGTGGTTAAAACTTTTTGGGTCCTCATTCATTACCGTAAACCAAGTTCCGCCCACTTTTCCGGGAATGAATTGTTCGCCCCTCCACGGTTTGTTTACCGTTTTAGCGAGAAGTTCCGCAAGCCCCTCCGCATTAAGCGCCTCAAGCTCCGTAAGTGATATTTCTTCCTGTTTTGTACAAGAGGCAAAAAAGAGGAATGTAAAGCAAAGACTCAAAAAAACGTACTTCATGGATTTATAGTATTCAAAAAAAGTAAAAAATGATATAGTCCAAAAAGAAGAATTTTACCACGAACCAACACGAACCAACACGAACGGCGACAAGATTGAACTAAAAGTTCGTGAGTGTTCGTGTGGTTCGTGGTTAATTATTTTTTAATAATGATATTGGAGTGGATATGAAAAAAGTAGCGGTTGTCATGGGAAGCGACAGCGATCTGCCTGTAATTGAAAAAGCGTTTAAAAAACTAAAGGACTTTGGTATTCCGTTTGAAGCGCATGTAATGAGCGCGCACAGAACGCCTGAGAAGGCGGCTGATTTTGCCAAAAACGCCAAAAAGAACGGCTTTGGGGTAATTATCGCGGCGGCCGGAATGGCGGCTCATCTTGGTGGAGTGCTTGCGGCGCATACTACGCTCCCTGTTATTGGTATCCCAATAAAATCAACATTGGACGGTCTTGACGCGCTACTTGCAACGGTGCAGATGCCTCCGGGAATCCCTGTCGCCACGGTAGCCATTGACGGCGCGGATAATGCCGCGATTTTAGCCGCTCAAATACTTGCGACAACAGATGAAGCTCTTGCGGAAAAACTTGCCGCGATGAAGCTTGACATGGAAAATAAAGTAATGGAAAAAGATAAACAGCTTCAGGAAAAAATTAAATGAAAGACAGCCATAGCGAAAGTTATAAAGCCGCCGGTGTTGACGTAACGGCAGGGTATCGCGCGGTTGAGTTGATGAAAAAGCACGTTGACCGCACTAAGACGGAAGGCATGCTAGAAGGCATTGGCGGCTTTGGCGGACTTTTCGCGCTTCCAAAACAGGGAAGCTCACAGCCTGTGCTTGTTTCGGGGACTGACGGTGTTGGCACTAAGTTAAAAATAGCTATGCTCATGGACAAGCACGATACAGTCGGCATTGACTGCGTGGCTATGTGCGTAAACGACATAATTTGCGCCGCCGCCAAGCCGTTGTTTTTTCTTGACTATATAGCCTGCGGAAAAAATATTCCCACAAAGATAGAACAAATTGTAAGCGGCGTAGCTGACGGCTGTGTGCAGGCGGGCTGCGCCCTTGTCGGCGGCGAAACGGCGGAACATCCGGGATTAATGGACATTGACGAATACGACATAGCGGGTTTTTCCGTGGGTATTGTTGAGAAATCAAAAATACCCGATAAAAACAGCGTAAAAAACGGCGATGTAATTATAGCGATAGAGTCATCAGGAGTACATTCAAACGCTTTCTCACTCACGCGCAAAGTTTTTGGAATAGACAAAAAACCTAAAATCCTTGAAAAACATTTTCCCGAGCTTGGAAAAACATTAGGTGAAGAACTTTTAACACCTACAAAAATTTATGTAAAATCAATTCTTACCCTCCTTGAAAAAACGCCCGTCCGCTCAATATGTCACATAACAGGCGGCGGTTTCCACGAAAACATCCCACGCGCCTTCGGTGAAAACGTAGGCGCTGTGATAAAAAAAAGTACGGTAGAAATCCCACCCGTCTTCAAGCTAATCGCCGCGCAGGGCAAAATCCCTGAAAGGGATATGTTTAACACTTATAACATGGGCGTTGGAATGTGCGTAATCACATCCGCGGCAAATGCGGATTCGGCGGTTAGCGTTTTACGCTCCTGCGGAGAAAAAGCGTATGTCATAGGCGAGATAAAAGACGGAGTTAGCGGAGTATTACTTGACTAAAATAGCGGTATTGGTAAGCGGCGGCGGAACGAATCTTCAGGCATTGATAGACGCGTGGAAAAGCGGCAGTCTTGGAGGTGGGGAGTTATCCCTTGTTATCTCATCCAAGCCCGAAGTTTATGCCATTGAACGCGCGAAAAAAGCGGGAATAAAATCCGTCACAATCGAAAGAAAAAAGTACGCTAAGCCCGAAGACTTTGACGCTGCCGTATGTGCCGCGTTATCTGAAGAAAACATCGCTCTTGTAGTCCTTGCGGGATTTTTATCAGTACTTGGTACGCAAGTTCTAAAGAAATATGAAAACAAGATAATCAACGTTCACCCCGCGTTAATACCGTCATTTTGCGGCAAAGGTTTTTACGGCCTTCACGTTCACGAAGCAGTCCTTAAAAAGGGCGTAAAAATTACTGGCGCGACAGTCCACCTAGTAAACGAAGAAGTAGACGGCGGCAAAATTATCCTGCAAAAAGCGGTAGAAGTTCTAAGCGATGACACGCCAGAGTCCCTGCAACAAAGAGTAATGCGCGAGGCTGAGTGGGTTATTCTGCCAAAGGCGGTAGAAATGTTTTGCAAAGGAGAGATAAATTAATTTGTCTGAAGAAATTTCACACAAAGAACACAAAGGTACAAAGATCACAAAGGGGGAAGAAAGGGTTTATGTCCGTTATCTTATCGTGAAATTTACGCATAGCTTTCGGACAAAAACCTCTTATTCCTCTTTGTGTTCTTCTCTTACTTTGTGTTCTTTGTGTTAAATCTTTTGGGTATATATTAATTAAGAGGGAATAAAATGAAAGTACTAGTAATTGGTTCAGGCGGCAGGGAACATTCGATAATCAAGGCTTTAAAGAAGAGCGAAAGAATTACACAGATTTTTGCCACCCCGGGAAACGGAGGCATCAGTTTTGACGCGGAATGTGTCAAAATAAAGGCGGTTGATATTGCCGCTATTACTGATTTTGCAGTTCAACAAAAGATTGATTACGTTGTTGTCGCTCCCGATGACCCGCTTGCCATTGGAATGGTGGACGCGCTTGAGGCAAAGGGAATACGCTGTTTCGGGCCAAACAAGGCGGCGGCTAGAATTGAGAGCAGTAAAGTCTTTTCCAAAAACCTGATGAAAAAATACGGTATCCCTACCGCCGCATATGAATCCTTCTCTGACTCGGAAAGCGCGTTAAAATATGTAAAATCAAATTCTGTCTCTTTTCCCCTAGTGATAAAAGCAGACGGGCTTGCGCTTGGGAAAGGAGTAATTATTGCCGAAACCGCAGAGCAGGCTGCCACGGCGGTTAATTCAATCATGGTTGAAAAAAAGTTCGGCGATTCTGGCTGTAATATCGTCATAGAGGAATTTTTGACAGGACCGGAAGTTTCAGTACTTTCTTTCAGTGACGGAAAAACGCTAGTCCCTATGGTTTCGTCAATGGACCATAAACGCGCCTTTGACGGTAACAAGGGACCAAACACAGGTGGCATGGGAGTAATAGCCCCGAACCCGCACTACACAAAGGAAATTGCAGCAGCTTGCGAAAAGACTATTTTTGCGCCGACAATCCGCGCCATGATGGAAGAAGGTTGTCCTTTTAAAGGCTGTCTGTATTTTGGGCTTATGTTAACCAGTCGCGGTCCTATGGTTATCGAATACAACTGCCGTTTTGGAGACCCGGAAACTCAGGCGGTGATTCCGCTTTTAAAAACCAGCCTGTTTGATATAATGGAAGCCGTCACGGATGAAAAACTAGACAGCGTAAAAATTGAATGGTCACAGGATTATTCCGCCTGCGTAGTGATTGCAAGCGGAGGCTATCCTGTATCATATAAAACAGGGTTTGAAATAAGCGGATTGGATTCCGAGGGAGGGGCGAAAAATAGCGAAGTCGTTGTTTACCACGCGGGAACGGAATTCAAAGATGGGAAGTTTTTTACGGCGGGGGGCAGGGTGCTTGGAGTTACGGCAACGGGGAAAACTAATAAATTAGCGCTTGAATCGGCTTATAAAATTGTTGAAAATATCAGTTTTATTGGTAAATATTGCCGAAAAGACATTGGCACATATTAAAAATAGCGTTATAATAGAGTTGTTAGGGCGCTTCGGTTCCCCGATAATATATAAAAATAGTGTTTAAGGGAGGCTTTATGAAGATTAAAAAACAGGTTATTTTTACTGTTTTTTTATGCTTATTTATCTTTATATCAATCAACAATATATATTCACAACAGGCCCCAAAAGAATATAATCCCTTCGTTCTTGCGGATTTCAGACATAGTTTAGAGTACATTATGGCCGGCGAATACGCTAAAGCCATTTTAAGCTGCAATAATGTCATTAAGGCGGACCCTAATTCCGTAGTTTCATATACGATTAGGGCGCGGGCATATTATGAATTAAATGAATATGACAAGGCGATTGCCGATTGCAATCAGGCCATTAAACTAGATAAAAATAACGCCACGGCTTATAATATTCGAGGTAATTCTTATGGGAAAAAAGGCGATTATAAAAGGGCGATATCGGACTGGCAGTCGGCGGTAAGACTTAATCCTAATTTAGAAGAAGCCAAATATAATATCGAACTTGCCATGAAACAGCAGGATAATTAGCTTGTCCTCTGTGGACAAATATTAAAAATTATGATAATAATTATATAACCCCCGGCGGTATGGATGTGGAAAAAGAGCTATTTTACGCTGACGGACTTAGATTTTCATGTAAACGCTGTTCATCATGTTGCCGATATGATTCGGGATTTGTGTTTCTTTCACAAAAAGACGTTAATAAATTGAGTTCTGCGTTAAAAATCGACGTAAACGACGTAATTAACGTATATTGCAGGTGGGTTACGGACATAAATGGGGATGAAGTCCTTTCATTAAAGGAAAAGTCAAATAATGACTGTATTTTATGGGATAGCGGTTGTACTGTTTACGATTCGCGTCCCATTCAATGCGTTACTTTTCCGTTTTGGAAGTCGATAATCGCCTCCAAGAAATGTTGGGAAACCGCATCCGGCGGTTGTCCGGGAATAAATACGGGAGAACTTCACACAAAGGAAGAAATAGATAAAATATGCGCATCACGTTCTAGTGAGACTATAATCAACAAAACAGGGGGGAATTGATGAAAATACATTTTTGGGGAGTGCGCGGTTCCATTCCGACTCCCGCGTCTCCTTCCTGTATTAAAAGCAAAATATCGGCAATCATTGAACAGATCACGGTTGAAGATATTGAAAATGACGAAAGCAGGGAAAAGTTTTTAGCCGGTCTTCCACCGTGGTTATTTGGCACGGTGGGCGGAAACAGTCCATGCGTCAGCGTAATGCTTGATAAAAGCGATGAATGTATTGTTTTTGACTGCGGTTCCGGATTGCGCGAGTTGGGAATAGCGCAGATTGGCGCAAGTAAAAAGATAAGCCAATATCATGTATTCCTGTCACATTTTCACTGGGATCATTTGCAGGGGCTTCCTTTTTTTGGTCCCGGTTACAACCCTATGGTAAAAATGGATTTTTACTCTCCCGCGGGCAATTTGGAAAAAATATTGAGCGGGCAAATGGTAAGTCCGTATTTTCCGGTAACATTCGACGTAATGGGTTCAAAAAAAACATTTCACTATATGGACAAAGACATTGAAATTCTTGGAAGCAAAGTCAGCATGAAGAAAATGAATCATCCCGGGGATTCTTACGCGTATTGCGTGGCGGAAAAGGGAAAGCGTTTTATTTACGCCACGGACACGGAACTGACATCGGGTGATTTTATAAAGAACGATGAAAATACCGCGTTTTTTAAAGACGCGGACATGATAGTTATTGACTGCCAGTATACCCTAGGCGAAGCCATCGACAAATACAACTGGGGGCACAGCGCTTTCAGTCTGGCTGTGGACTTCTCGGCTATCTGGAATATTAAGCGCATGGTGTTGTTCCATCATGATCCTACTTATGACGACCATAAACTCTACGGAATATTGCAATCGGCAAAATGGTATCTGGAAAGGATGAATTTAAAAGGTATTGAGCTGACCCTGGCTTATGAAGGGTTGGAAATATCCATTTAATTGCCCAAAGGATACTTTATTGGCTAATCAAAGAAAGAGAAAAATAAATATAATTTCGCTTCTAATTAAAATATTTTCCACTGTAATAGGTCTGATTCTTATTCTGGTTCCCGTTTCAATTGGCGTTGTTATGTACTTTAACGCGCCGGTTCCGCCGCATAAGAGAAGCTCTATTTTTTCACAGAGTGACGCGATTAAACAGACGAATGACGGCAGTTACCTAATTGACATACGAAAAGGCGAAAGCTCCCAGTCCGTAGGGTTAAGGCTTGAAAGGACGGGACTTATAAGCAACAGGTATTTTTGGAATATTATTTGCCGCCTTGATAAATCTTTCATTAAAACAGGGACATATAAGATTAAAATGCCGGAAAGCCAAATGTCAATTTATAGGATATTAATTTCAGGGCAGGAAGTTTTATATAGGGTGACTGTTCCTGAAGGGGTAACCCTCAGTAAAACCGCAAGAATAATTGAAGAAGCCGGTATTTGTTCAGGGGCGGAATTTCTTTCAGCGACTACGGACAAGTCGATAATGGCAAAGTACCAAATACCGAATGAATCAATGGAAGGGTATCTTTTCCCGGATACTTATTTATTCCCGGCTGAGTATCCAGCGGAAAAGGTTGTTACGACAATGGCGGATAATTTATTCGGTAATCTGCAAAAAATCAGTCCTTCCGTTCTTTCAATGAGCCCGACAGAGTTAAATGAAAAAATAATACTCGCTTCCATTGTTGAGCGCGAATACAGGGTAGAGAAGGAAGCCCCTCTTATGGCTGGAGTTTT
>Ga0268262_10005809_pt1 | contig 12086 bp, 13 predicted proteins | sample TergutNc150P3_FD_190354 | JGI IMG/M metagenome (GOLD analysis project Ga0268262, IMG submission 190354) | Nasutitermes corniger P3 segment gut microbial community from laboratory colony in Florida, USA - Nc150 P3 (SPAdes) (version 2) | ecosystem: Host-associated > Arthropoda: Insects >... | reverse complement strand
ATAATTTCATAAAAAAAATCGCCTAAAAAGAGGCGTCAAACGCAACATCATAAACTTAAGAATTTTTACCACGGAGTACACGGAGTTTCACGGAGGATAAAAGATTTTCGTACAAAAACTCCGTGGTTTAATCTTCTTAATTTACAACCCAAACCGCTCACTGAATTCTTTCAAATGGCTGCCGACAAACAGCGCGCCGTAGCAGGTCAGGGCTATGCCGATGGTTATGCCGACGGGGATCATAAATGACATTCCCGCGGCAAGGGCTACCCGGTTGAAATCCAGTCCGAAGAAGGCTGTCGCCAGCGAAACGAGCATGACCAGGCCGGCAATGATCCAGCCGCGGGTGGAAAAACCGCCGGGAAGATCCGCCTCTTCCGCCTCGTTTTCTTCGGCGCTTATCATTGCCATAACGGCGTCTTCCAGATCGGGCGCGGGCGGCAAAAATTCGCTGTGGAGAATGTCGCGGCAGACCTCAAAGCGTTCAACTTCCTGGGCGCAGTCAGGACAAACCAGCAGATGCAGGCCGATACGGATACGGGTTACAAGAGGCATGGCATCCGGATCGCCGGAATACTCATATACTTTGTCCAATATTCTTTCACAACTCATACTTACCTCTTTTTACCGCGCTTCGCCTATTTCCTTCAGTTTTTCCCGCAGCAGTTTCTTTGCCCTGAACACATGGGATTTAACCGTATTTACCGGAAATCCGGTAATGTCCTCAATCTCACGGTAGGAACAATCGTAGAAAAAAAACATATCGATGCAGGCCCGGTAACGTTCCGGAAGTTCCCGCAGCGAAGCCAGCACCGCTTCCCGCGCCGCCTGGCGGATCATTAAGCGCTCAGGCGTATCGCCGTCGATGGGCTCAAACTCCGCTTCCGCAAGGCTGCGGTATTCCTTTCGGCGGTTAACCCCATTTACCGCCGTGTTATAGGCGATTTTGTACAACCAGGTTGAAAACCGGGAACGTCCCTCAAACCGGGAAAGGTTCCGGTACACTTTGAGGAAAACCTCCTGACTAAAATCGGAGGCATCCTCGGTATTACGGAAAAAACTTAAACCCATTCCGTATACGGGCTGCTGATAACGCCCTACCAACAATCGGAACAGGTTCGTCTGTCCCGCCGTGATCTGGCCAACAATCAGTTCATCGTTGTACTCTTCCTCCACAACGGCTCATTTGGCCTTGTCGCCGTGTTTTATGCCGTAATAAGTCAGAAGCCCTGCCCCCATAGACAGGGGGATTATCCCGCCCAAAAGCCCATAACTGCTGCCTGCTTCTATTGCCAAAAACACCGTGAGGGCAAGCCCCACGCAGCTCAACAGCAGCCCCGCAAGCAGGCTGAATGAAAGCAGGTCAAACTCAGGGCGGTTGTAGTGCCCCGCTTTGATCAGCAGAACCCGCCGCCGGTGATTCCAGAGCAGATAGAAAAAAATGACCACCGCCCCCATGACAATTCCCACAATGGGAATTATCGTAATGATCACCTGGGCCGCGGCCGATGTAATCTGCTCCATGAAGCTTCTCCTTGCTTTATGCTAGGACATTTATCTCCCTTTGTCTACTTGGTCAGAAGGCGCGTCTGCGGCGAGCGAAAACGCTTGTAGAATTCAATAGGTAAGAATCAACCACGGAGTACACGGAGGAACACGGAGTTTTGATATGAAAATCTTTATCCTCCGTGAAACTCCGTGACCTCCGTGGTAAAAATTCTTCGTTGCAGTAAAGAGTTGCGCTGTTCAGTTGGGCGACTGCATGCCCAACTTGGATAACATTTGCCGCCATCTTCGGCCGGTTTTTCTTTGGAAAATTTTTTTGTTAATTTTCCACCACCTTTTGTTCGTAAGAAGGCTCCATACCGGTTTTATGGGTTCGCCGTATTCTTCACGGTAGGACTGTATCGTTATTTGATAGATTTCTACCAGCTTTTTGGTTAGTTCTTCAATGGACCAGGAATAGGCGTATGTTCTCGCTTCCTGGGATTTACGGCGGCGCAGTTCCGGATCGTCAAGGAGTTCCAGCACCCTGCCGGTGAACGCGCCGGGATCATTGGGTACCATGAAGCCGCCGTTGTCCCCTCCCATTACCATGAGGGTTCCCATAGCGCCAATGGCTACCACCGGAGTCCCCGAAAACATCGCTTCCAATGTTACCAGCCCCTGGGTATCGGTCAGGGAAGGGAATACAAAAACTTCGGAAATCGCGTAGATGATCGCCAAATCCCTGCGCTCTACATATCCGGTAAAGACGCAGTTTTCCTCTATCCCCGCTTTCCGCGCTTCATTCTGAAAGTACTCCATATCAGGGCCGTTCCCCGCTATCAGGAGAACCGTGTCGGGATGTTGGGCAAGAATCGCGGGGAAGATCTCCAGCAGAAACCCGATGTTTTTTTCTTTGCCTATCCGTCCCGCGAACAGCAGAATCCGCTTTCCCTTGAGCCGGGGAAAAACTTCTTCCAGCTTTTCCCGAAAAGCCACGCACTCGGCTTCATCATGGTCGAACAATTCCGGTTCAATCCCCGTGGGAAGCAGAAAGGTTTTTACTTTGGGCCGGTATCTGTGTACCACCACGTCAATCTGCGGGGTCGGCACTATCATCCGGTAGGAACGGCGCACGACAATTTTTAATATGCCCCGTGTTACTATTTTTACCAAAAAAGTAGGGAACATATAAAAATAATGAGGGGTGTAATCTTCCCACATGGTATGAAACGTATAGATAGAAGGCAGATTATGGGTCTTTGCGTACCAAAAGCCGAATTCGGCAATCATCATTTCGGTGTTGATGTGGACAATATCAGGATCAAAATTTTCCACCTGCTTAAACACCCAGTACCATTTGCTGTACTTGGGAATCCGGTCTTCTTTGGTAATGAACGCGGGTATGGAAGGAACCCGGACAATTTGGGGGCCTTCCCCCGTTTCCGTGTTATGCGAAATCGGAACGGCGGTATTTCCCTCCTCGGGATAAAAAGAACAGACAATTAAAACCTGATGCCCCGCGGCAACCAGCGAACGCGAAAAAGAATCCACCGATACGGTTACTCCGTTGACTCGGGGCCAGTAGGCGTCGGTAAACATCACCACTTTCATAATCAACCTACCTGGATAAAGGCGTATACCGCAGGGAAAACGCGATTTCAAATCCCTGATTATTAAGGTCTTTGATATGCCTGGTATTCACGGTAACACGGTAGCCCGGCTGGACCGCGAGGTTGAGCCATTTCCGGGGCGAATATTCGCCCCGGAGGTTTACCGTATAGGTATAGGTCGGTATTCCTGACGGAGGAACGGTGACATGGTACACTTTATGGCTGGGGCGGTAGGTTTTGTCAACAGAGGCATCAAGGTCAAAAATAGACAACGATGACCGTTCCCCCTGGGCGGAAGCGGTAAAGGAGCCCCCCCCGTACCACTGTGATGAAGAACGGAAACCTACCCACAGGGTGCCGGCAATGGTATCCGGCCCTAAGGGGGTTCCCGTCCAGTAGCGGAGGGGATGATCTTTCATTATGTCCAATTCCGGAACTTCCTTGTAAAAAGACCAGCCCTTGTCCCACATAATGTACAAATAGGGGTAAGTATATACCCCCTCAAGACCAAATTCCCAATAGCCTCCCCGAACAGGGAGCGAAAATTCGGTACCAAGTTGGAAACCGGCGGCATCGGGATACAGGGTTTCTTCCCAGTGGGTTTTTTTCATGGGAAGATTAAATTGATCCATGACAAAGAGACCGTAGAAACGCACATACCGTACCGGCTGGAATTCCAGTTTAATGCCAAAGTAAGAACCTATGCGGGAATGGCCGTTGGGATCGATGGTACGGTCATACAGGTCATTATCATGCTCGTCTTTGTCCCACAGTTCGTCAACTCCGATTTTATTAGTCTGGTGTCCCAAATCTTTGTTATAATCCTTATAGGTTTTATAGGATTCATAGCTGTGAAAAATGGTAAACGGGTTAAGGAAACGCAGTTCCAGAGGGCCATTGACCATCACCCCTTCCGCCAAACTGACGGAGATCGCCCGGTGGGGCCGGATCTGGAGGTAATGCATATACTGGTATTTATTTACCTCGTACTGCATCACCTGGGCGGTATACTTAAACGCCGGGGAATACACGGAAGCCTGCGCGTAAACGGTTCTTTCCAGATATTCGGAAATAATGATGCTGCCGGTGCGGGTTTTCCCGAAAAAATTGTCGCCGATGCCGACAGCCAGATTGAAACCTGAAGCGGCGCCCACGGGGAGGCCGGCGCTGACATAGGCGCGTCGGGGAAAATGAATGTCCGCCTGATCTACCGGATCCAGCGGTATGTTGACGTAATTGTCATGGAGGGTCGCGGCGTATTCATTCTGCCCCAGGTAGAGGTCCATTTCGGCGGTAACCCAGGATCCCAGGGAAAATCCCAGGGGAAACTGCAGGATGGGGCTGCGCGCGTGATCGTTGTAAATCCACGCGTTGACTTCATTGGATTTGTAATACAATTCCGGCTGTACAATAAGGTCAAACCCGCCCGAGAGGACGTCGGACTGGAAACTCCGTCCGGGATCGGATTTAAGATATGCGTCTAAACGGTCATACATAGCCAAACCGCTTGCGGAAAGTAAATTCGTGTCAATTTCATGCAGATAGCGTTCCATCTGCGCCACGGTAACCCGGGAATCCGCCAGTAAAACCTTGCCCTGTTCCCGTGAAAGAATGGCAATGGCTTCATAAGCCCAGTCATCCGGCTGAAGTATTTTCTGGGGGGGGAGGGGATACAGTTTTCCTCCTCCCCAAAAGCAGGAAAAAAGAGAGAAGAATAAACAAAAAAGTGTTTTCCACGTCATTTTACTTGAAAAATACTTACCAATGCGGTATTTTTTCATGTAATGAGTATCATACATAATGGTCAAAAAATGCAACCGGTAACTGTTCTTACGGTAATGCTTGCGCTTTTCTTTTTCAGTAAAACCGCTCTGTGCGCCCAAACCCATGTTTCGGTTCCGCTTGGTCACGCGGTATATTATATTCTTGAACAGGCGGAAACCAGAGGGCTGTGTTCCCCCTTGCCGGCGGTAAAACCCTATACCAGGGCGAAAATAACAGAAACCATCAATGAAATTCTTGCCGCCGAACCGCGGCGTTTCGGGGGCTTAACCGACAGTGAAAGAGCGATGCTGGAAAATTTCCGCGCGGAATTCACCGGAGGAACGGCCGGTCTTGATATACGGAACGGAAAGTACCGGTTTGACACGGAGGGGAAAAAAAGCGTCCGGTTTTCCGGGGAGCTGGGTGTTGCCATGGAATCCCTGAATTCGGCGGCCCGGTATACCGAGGAAGGAAAGACATACACGGGCACTGATACATGGGGAACGCTTTTTTTTACAGGCGACGTGGGCGAAAATTTTTCTTTTGACGTAGATTTCTCCGCGGGCATGATGAAGGCCCAGCGTGTGTATATGGGTGAGTATTATCCTTACGCGCCGGAAGTGGATACTTCAAAGATTGAGAATAAACCGGTATATACCTACAGCCAGCCATTGGCTTTTTTCCCCTATACCTATCAAAAAAACTGGGACGGTTTTATGTTCAATCTTGGCGGTCCCATTACCGCCGGAAATATGGAAGGCTGGCCCAATAATATTTCCATCGCCGCGGGGATGATGTCGGAAATGTCCGGCAGTGTATTCGGGGATATGCTGTTGATACGCTTCGGAAGAATCAGACGGGAATGGGGCGCAATGGCGCCCGGAAGCAGTTTGGTTTTAAACAGCAGCGCCCGTCCTTTTACCGGAATAGAAGCCAACTTTAACCCTGTTCCGTGGTTTTCGTATTCTTCCGTGACGGGGGTGCTGGAATTTGACAACGCCAGCGGTAAGATCGGTGATTCCACCGGCAAGATTAATGATCCCGCAAAGACGTTTCAAAACGCCTATTCATTACAGCAAGTGGAGTTAAATTATAAAAATTATTTCCACATAGATCTTGGCAGTTCCGCGATTTGGGAAAAGCGCTGGGAATTTGGTTATATATATCCATTACTTGATAACTTTTTCTATCAAAATTATATCGGCGACTTTGACAATACGGCGGTTTTTATGAATATTAAAGGTCAGTATCCCGGTCTTGGCAAACTATGGTTTTCTTTTTATCTGGATGAAATGGAAATTGCAAGCATGGGCTCTTCTTTTTCTCTTGACCGCCATATGTTCGCCTATCAGGCGGGAGTACAGGGAATAGTTCCCGTCTTATCCTTTACATCCGTAACCTTGAGCTATACTAAAATTGAACCTTATAATTATACCCATAGAGCCGGTCTTGTACCCTGGTATGGCGACAGCCCTATGGAAAGCGCTTATGTCAACGGCGGGGCATGCCTGGGCTATTATCTTCTCCCCAACTCGGATGAAATAAAGGTACGTTTTGATATACGTCCCCTTCTCAGAACAGCCAGTCATCTTCAATACCAACTGATTCGCCACGGCGCGGATTACGGTCCGCATCAGGTTGACGGCAGTTCTCTGGTTTCGGAGTTGGATCCCGATGGTCGCAACGGCAAACACGTCTCTCTTAAGAAAAATTTCCTGAATGATGGCGCTTATCAGTGGATGCACATTATCAAGATTGGGGCGGATCATACCTTGAGAAATCTTCCCTTTACATTCTTTGGTGAAGCCGGAGTAGCTTATTCATACTTTACCGACATCAGCGATGAAGCATACAAAAAGTATTCACCGGCTGGTAATATCACTGCGGCAGGCGACTACCTGACATCAACCGCTTTCATTTTTACGGTGGGTTTTAGAATATTTAAGTGATTGCTTCGTCGAAGTTATGCGAAATAACAAAGCAGAGAAGAAATTCACCACGGAGTACACAGAGTTACACGGAGGTTTAAGATGTTAGTATCTTAATTCTTCTTCCTCCGTGTAACTCCAAGCTGTCCGTAGGACAGCAGTACTCCGTGGTAAAAATTCTTATACAGCTTTCACTTTAACGCCCTAAACCCTTCCAGGGACTCAAACCAAACCGGCACCGATTTTAAGCCATGAAACATGGCGCTGAAATCCCGGTACCAGCTCATATTACATTCATTGCAGGGGGACATTTTATAATCCTTTTCTTCCATGGTTAAAATATTCCCTATTATTTTGGGAAGCTGCATACAGGGGTGGACATTAAAAAACCAGTCAACAAACAGCACATTGGTTCCGCCCAGGCAATGGTAGTGAATCTTTGCCGGGTCTTTCAGAAAACGAATAATATTTTTCATGGAAGCCGCGGTATTGATTATTCCGTATTTTTTGGTGTTACGCAGTTTAATGGCCGATTCCAGCCCATGAATTACACTTTCCCGTGAAAGGCTGATCCCTTCCCCCCCCAGGGGGTAAACCTGCGATTGGGAAAAAGTCGGGTAATTCAGGGAAATATGATCAAAGCCCATATTTTTCGCGCGGGTACAGACTTCCTCCAGTTTGTCGTAATTATCATTCCAGATTAATACCGACGCCATGGTTTTTATTTTTGTCTTGCTGATAAGTTCTACGGCCTTTGCCATATCCTCCATGATATTCGGAATCTGCCGGGATTCGGACATAATTTCGGGATTGCCTGAATCAAAGGAAATACAGATCATGTCGTTTCCGGCGTCTTCCAGACGCTTGACTATATCGTTACGCAGCAGAAGCTGGGGGGCGGCGGCAAGAACGGCGCTGTGCATTTTCCGTTCCGTCGCGCGGCGGACAAGGTCCACCACATGGGGATGGAGCAGCGGCTCCCCGCCGGTAATGGTAACATGAACCGTTCCGTGATCCGCCAGCCGGTCAATAACTTCCAGGGCTTTTTCACGGTCAACAAAAACTTTGGGCTGCTGTTTCCAAATATCACAGAACGAACATTTTGCGATACATGAGTTGGTAATGGCAAATTCCGCTACCTTGAGTCTACCCTTGAAATAATTTTTAAAGACGTTTCTCGTCTTGCCTTGTGCCATTCAAATATTCCTCATTTCTATTGTACAATCATCAAGTCGCCAAAGTACAGGGTCTCAATTCTCCCCAGGCGCAGCATGGCGTTGTAACGCCCCAGAATACCGGTTTTTGCGGCTTCCTCGTCCAAATTAACCGCTTTTTCCCGCGGAAGAGACGCAAAATATTCGGCGGCAATGGAACGAAAGTCGCCGATACGGGAGGCAAGCTCCTCGGCAAAGGGACGGTCCTCCGCGGAATAGGGAAAACTGATGGAGAGGACAAGGGCGGCAGCCGGTTCCCCCGCCAGCGGTACTCTGAGCCTGCCGATGCCGGAAAATACATTGGGCGAGGCCGCCTCCGTGTCAGAACCGCGCCCGCCCTGTTTTCCGCCGCCGGCGCTGCCGATACGGAACAGCGGCCCGGAATTGGGCGAGCGGAACAGGGCATAGAGGCTGCCCGTTATCAATACCACCGCCAGCGCAAGAGCCAGCGCGACAAGGATACGGTACACTATGAGTAGTCTGCCGGACAGAGGGGTAATTTCCCGTTTCATATTTGTTTCCGGGTTTATAGTACATGATCCCTTGAAAATAATCCAGCAATCGGATATGAAGGATACCATACAGAGGGATTATCGTGGATAAAATAGTACAATGGATACGGGATTTTTTTGACCAAAACGGCAAGGATTGCCGCGCCGTTATCGGCATAAGCGGCGGCAAGGACAGCGCGGTAACGGCCGCTTTATGCGCGCGGGCCCTGGGCGCCGACAGGGTTTTCGGGGTTTTAATGCCGCGGGGGCAGCAGTGGGATATTGCCAACGCGCGGGCATTGGTTGATTTTTTGAAAATAAAGCATTGCGTTATCAATATACAGGACCCCTGCAGCGCGCTGTTCAAATCAATACAGGAAGGCGGCTTAACGGTCAATGATCAGGCCGCTGTTAATTCGCCGGCGCGGATCAGAATGGCCACCCTGTACGCCGTTGCCGCCATTGCAGGCGGTTTTGTAGCCAATACCTGCAACCTCAGCGAAGACTGGGTCGGCTATTCCACCAAATTCGGCGACAGCGCCGGCGATTTCAGCCCTCTGGCGAATTTGACCGTAACCGAAGTAAGGGCCCTCGGCAGGGATCTGGGATTACCGGCGCAATTTGTCGATAAAGTTCCCGAAGACGGGCTTTCGGGAATGACCGACGAAGAAAAGCTGGGCTTCACGTACGCCGTTTTGGACAAGTATATCCGCGAGGGCGTATGCGAAGACGCGGCGATAAAAGAAAAAATCGACCGCCTGCACCGGTTAAACCTGCATAAAATCACCTTTATGCCGTGCTATAAACCCTAAGAAGAATATAACCACGGAGTACACGGAGTAACACGGAGGTTTAAGATGTTAGTATCTTAATTCCTCTTCCTCCGTGAAACTCCGTGTCCTCCGTGGTAAAAATTCTTCTTTACCCTCATACCCCGCGGCACCCCCTCCGACTGTCCTGAGACGCTATACTTTACCGCCTTTTTTGCCGATAATGAGCTTAATGAACAAGATTCCTTTCTGCCGGATAACGGTTTTACTCTGCCTTTTTGCCCTGTTTCCGCTGGGCGTTGGGGCGCAAACTGCCGCGGCGGCGGCGCCGCAGGGCAAAACCGGGGAAGACGAGATAAAACTGCCCAATCAGTTTCGGCAGATTGTGCTGGGTATGGGGCTGGATGAGCTGAAAGCGGCCCTGCTCCAGGACAGTATGTTCAATTTCCGGGGCGACCGCGACGTTTCATTCCTCCCCGCGCGGGAAGAGAGTTTGGTTGAAACCAGCGGTTCTTCGTTTGTAAAACGGGCGTTTTTTCAACTGCGGGACGGGGCGCTGTTTATCATGGCGTTTACCCTCAATACCGGCATGATGGATCACTATTCGGTGTTTACCGATCTGGTCGGAAAATACGGCCAGCCCACGTACCTTGACCCCAAAGTAGCGGTGTGGGAAAGCGACGATATCCGCGTTTCCATTGAACGCCCCCTCACGATAAAATATATCGATAAAAAAGTTTTTAATGACATAATTAACGAGTCCTCGCTTATCCAGTCCAAACGGGTCCAACAGCGTCAGGAATTCCTGGATGAATTTTAGACCAGTTGTAAGAAACTTCCTCTGCATCGCTTTCATTGCCGTTAATACCGGTTTTGCCGTCGACCTGGTCGCCTGCGCCTCGCACAAACTTAAAACCACCGTATTAAGCATAACGCGCCCGGATTCGGCGCCCGTGGAAATAACCGTGGAAATTGCCCGGACCGAGCAGGAACGGGCGCAAGGGCTGATGTACCGAAAAAAACTGCCCGATGGCGCGGGGATGATCTTCATCTTTGAACGCGACGAACAGCTTTCATTTTGGATGAAAAATACCGTCATTCCCCTTTCAATAGCCTTTATCGCCTCGGACGGCAGAATTACCGAAATCAAGGATATGCAGCCCCTCGACCTGAATTCCGTCACATCCTCCCGCTCGGTCCGTTATGCCCTGGAAACGCCCCAGGGCTGGTTCAAGCGCGCCGGGGTAAAGCCGGGCGATGTGGTAGGTATAGACTTTTAAGGAATGCGCCGCCTACGTTTCCTAGAATCGTACTTCTTTCGGTTCGCCGTCAAAAGTATAAAACGTGGCTATGGCGTCTTTTAGATAATAGACCACATTGTTACCATCATTCACCGCATACCTGTCACGCAGTTGAGGATAAGCCGCCAGCAGGCTTTCCTGCGCCTCAGCGCGGTTGTCTTCCGCCAGCGTTGCGGCGACGCGAATCCATGTCTTTCCGTCAAACGCCGACAACTCAATTTTAGGATTAGCCTTGATTTGTTTGGCTACTTCTTTACTTTTGCCGCTTTGAATGTAGAGTTTCCCGTCAAACAGATTGATCGTACCAAAAGGCCGCACTCTCGGCTGATCTCCGTCAACGGTAGCAAGGTAGTATGTACCCGTTTTTTTAAGAAAATCAAATACTGTCTTCATCCCCAATACCTCCGGATATTTGATAATAAAAGGTATTATCCCGCGGGGCAAGCCCTGGCGGCCCCGACTAAGCGATGCGAAATGTGAAGGAGGGAAGAATTTTTAACCACGGAGGACTGCTGTCCTACGGACAGCTTGGAGTTTCACGGAGGAAGAGGAATTAAGATACTAACTTCTTAAACCTCCGTGTAACTCCGTGTCCTCCGTGGTTAATTCTTACTTCTTTCTTCCCTCGCATAGCTCCGTAGTTTTGTTTTTATCAATTTATTCATCGATTCCTCATGTATATCCATATTTTTCCCCTTAATCTTTATTTTCAAACGCCGATATTTGAATTGAGGTTTCTCCAAAACTTCAAAACGAAGGCAGGTTGATATGATATTCGAGAGATGCAGGGAAATCCTGTTGAGGGAAAGCGAATTGGTGCAGAGAATTGCCGGTTTGCAGAATCTTATTCGTGAAGCAGTGATGAACCGTAATTGGACTGATTTTGAGGGGCATTTTAATGATTTGGGCAAGATTCGGGCCGAATTTGCCGCCCTGGAAGGCGAACGGGAACTGCTTTTTACCGGAACTTCAGAAAAAACGGGGGATTCAGCTTCTTTTTATACCCTTGCCGCGCAGCTTCCCCCGCAGCAGCGCGCTGAACTGACGGAGATTTACCGCAGTCTGAAACTTGAAACCCTGCGGCTCCAGATCTCCGGCGAAGCGCTGATGAGTTACATTACCGAAGTACGCGCCGCTATGGCGGGTTTTTTCGAGGTTGCCTTTCCCGACCGGGGAGGCAAGATATATACACCGCATGGGGTTCCGGTATCCCATGATATGCGCAGTATGGTTTTGAACCGGACTTTTTAGGAGAAATAACATGACTTCAACTTTTATGGGAATTGAGATTGGCAAACGGGGCGTTCAAGCCCACCAGCAGGCCCTGTATGTTACCGGGCATAACCTCGACAATGCCGGCAACGATGGCTATTCCCGCCAGCGCGTTGAAATGTCCGCGTTTGAGCCGATTTATCTGCCGGGACTGAACCGCGCGGAAACGCCGGGGCAGATAGGGCAGGGCGTTGTCATTGAGCGCATTGAACGGATGAGGGACCAACTGCTTGATAAGCGGATTATTC
>Ga0268262_10005806_pt1 | contig 12089 bp, 10 predicted proteins | sample TergutNc150P3_FD_190354 | JGI IMG/M metagenome (GOLD analysis project Ga0268262, IMG submission 190354) | Nasutitermes corniger P3 segment gut microbial community from laboratory colony in Florida, USA - Nc150 P3 (SPAdes) (version 2) | ecosystem: Host-associated > Arthropoda: Insects >... | reverse complement strand
TTAGCGTAATTGATACGCGCTCGCGGAAGGGTAGGAGTAAAGCGGGCTTTTTCAGGGGGCTGTTAATGTTTTTTAAACACACGCTTAATTTCCGCAAAAGAGCCGAAATAATAAATAAACGCGTTGATTTTATGAATATTCTTATTTCAAACACCCAATACGCGCTTAAAAAGCTGAATGAGGTTAAGAACGAAGAAAACACGGCGGCTGTGGAGAAACTTACAGCCGAGTTTGAGCTTATGTCCGCAGTGGGCAGAAATCATTTAATACATGATTCTCGTCTTACTATGGAAGATTCCTCTGTATATAAAATTGTGGAGCGAGGTTTTTCCATTGAGCGTGAATTAATACAGGAAATGTTTGAGGCGAACCGAATTTCAAGGGAAGCTGCCAAAGAAATGCGTATGGCTATTTTAACACTTGAAACACAGTTACAAAGTAAGTCTTAACGAACATCAATATTCTATAATATAACAAGGACACTAAATTTAACTGTTTCGGCTTTATAGTTTATAAAGTATATTGAAAAAATCTTAGATTTATACTACAAAAATAAGTAGAGGAAATAAATGAAACTTTTAGTCTTTTTTGGAAAATCTGCAGAAGGTAAGATGGCTGTTGGACAGGTATTATTATGAATGAAATAGGATTTAAAGAATTATACGAAATAGCAAGAAGTAAATGCAATCCCAGGCAAATATCTCCGTTAATTCAGGCAGGAGAAGTCTCTTCGGCGATATTAACTGAAAATGGAAATGTTTATACCGGCGTATGCATAGATACGGCAAGTTCTTTAGGTATGTGCGCTGAAAGAAACGCTATTGCGAATATGATTACAAACGGTGAAAGTAAAATAAAAAAATTAGTTGCCTGTATTAACGGAAAGGTGGGTATGCCTTGCGGAGCATGCAGAGAATATCTTATGCAGCTTGATAAAGACAGCGGAGAAATTGAAATTTTAATAAATTTAGAAACTATGGAAGTTAAAAAACTAAAAGATTTTCTGCCAATGTGGTGGGCTAATGAATATTTTAAATAGGGATAACCTACTTATAAAGGAATTTATACAGTAAAAATAATTATCATGAAAACAAAAAAAGAATTAATCGAAATATTTAAAAACCAACTTGCAATAGAATATAATTGTTCGGTTGACGATTTTTCTTCGTAAAATAATATTGTGACTGTTTCAAGGGACATTGAAGAAAGAAGACATTATATTAATGGGGCGTTCTTTTTTCAAATGGTAACATTCGGAGGCAATGCGGTAATAACTGCAGATGAATGTATTCATAATTGGCTTAATGAATATATTAAAGAAAAAAAAGATATCATTTATTTGAGCATAATAATTTATTACAAATCGAGAAAAAATTAAACGAACATAACAAGAAGCTGTATCATACTCATCATATGTTTTTATCGGACAGGGAAATATTGCCAAAGGACAAAAACCTTAGATTAAAATGGTTTGAAAACGAAGAAATACATCAATTTTCGGAACATATCTTGTTACATTGATAAAAAAAGAAATAGAAAAAAGAGGAAAAATTCCTTTTTATGGAACGAGTTTGTCAAATATGTACTCATGGGGTATAGCGTTAAATAGCGGATTTACCCCCGTTTGGGTAGAAATTGAGACAATGGTAGAGCAAGAAAATTAATTTAAAATTTTTGAAGTAAGTAATAAACGAAAAATATTTTCAAATTTCCTCCCGCTAGAGTAAAGCATCCTGCATCTGCGCGCATATATATATGTAAGGAGTTATGTATGAGTGTTTTGGCTTACATGCCCTATGGGGCGGGCGGAATTATTATCCGGGTTGAGGCGGATATAAGGCGCGGTATTCCCGGCGTTGACATTACGGGGCTTGCGGAAGGGGCGGTAAGGGAAGCGCGGGACAGGGTGCGGGCGGCGTTTCGGAATTCGGGGTTCAGTTTTCCGCTGGACAGGATTTTGATAAACCTTGCTCCCGCAGGGTTGAAAAAAGACGGGGCAGCGCTTGATTTGCCTATTGCCCTGTCTGTTATGGCGGCGGCGAAAATTGCCCCCGTTTCCGGTGACATCCTTGTAATGGGCGAACTTGAGCTTTCCGGAAAAATAAGGCCGGTGAGGGGAGTGCTTGCCGCTATCGCCGCCGGGCTTTCCGAAGGTATCAGCGAATTTATCGTTCCCGCAGAAAACGCGGGAGAGGCGGCTATTCTTGCGCAAAAAGGCGCGCGCTTTACTGCGGCGGAAAATTTGCAGGAAGCGGTTAACGCGCTGTTTATCAGAGAAGAACAAGGTTCCCTTCCCGTATCATTTGACGTGTCGTTATGTGCGCCTAACGGCGAATCTTCTGCGTTAGCGGACACAGGCAACGCCTTCGGCATTTCCACTGAGGGCGATTTTTCCGAAGTGCGCGGGCAGGCCGTTTACAAGCGCGCTCTGGAAATTGCCGCCGCGGGCGGGCACAATGTTCTGGTCTTCGGGCCGCCGGGCGCGGGGAAGACAATGCTTGCGCGCAGGCTTACTTCCATCATGGCGCCGCTTACACCTGACGAGGCGGTCGAAGTTACGCGCCTTTACAGTCTTGCCGGTCATTTTATCAATAACGGCGACCGTTACTCGCAAAAGTTTATCGACCGGCTTATCACAAATGCGCCGTTCCGCGCCCCTCATCATTCGGCAAGCGCCGAGGGGATTCTCGGCGGAGGCAGGAATCCGCGCCCCGGAGAAATCAGCCTTGCGCACTTCGGCGTGCTCTTTCTTGACGAGGCGCCCGAGTTCAGAATCAACGTACTGCAGGCGCTCCGCGAGCCGCTGGAAGACAGGGTGATCAGCATTTCAAGAGCGGAAGGACCTGTGCGCCTGCCCGCCGAATTCCAGATGCTGATGGCTGCAAACGCCTGTCCCTGCGGACGGCTCGGTATCCGCGATACGGACAACGCCTGTTTCTGTTCCCCCGAAGAAATCAACCGTTACTGGCGCAAGTTCTCAGGCGCTTTGCTGGATAGGGTGGAAATCCGCGCCGCCGTATTGCCGCCTAAAACAGGGGAGATGAACAGCGCGATTGGCAAAAACGCAAAGCCTGAAGAAAAAAGCGCAGTAATCGCGAAACGGGTCAGGGCGGCGGTGGAAATCCAGCGCCTTCGTTTTAAGGAGACACAGATTCGCCGAAACGCCCTGCTTCCCGCCGGAAGGACAGCCGATTTTTGCCCTCTTAGCGAGAAAGCGGAAAGCGCCCTTAACACAGCCGTATCAAAGATTGGGTTGTCAGGCAGGGCTTTTCACGGTGTTTTACGGGTAGCCAGAACCATAGCCGACCTTGAGGGCAGGGAAGTGATAGAAACGGAGCATATCCTTGAAGCCGTCCAACACCGCCGCCTGGGGGAAGATCCCTGGGAGATTTTATCTATTTAATTCGGAACCAGTTCCGGTATCGCTTCAAGAACGGCGTCTTCTATTTTCCTGCCTCTGCTTGAATAGCCGAGTTTTCTGTCCGGGCGGACATGGCCGTGGAAATCACTGCCTTCGGTGACGTAGAGACCTAGGGATTTACCTAGTTCTTCCAAGCGGCGGCAAGAGCCTGGTTTTGCTGTGGGATGCCATGCCTCAATACCCATAAGCCCGCGTTTTTGCAAGGTTTTTATCATATCGGGGAGCCGTCCCCACGCAACAAAGAGCGAAATCGGGTGCGCAAGAACAGGAATGCCGCCTGATTCGCGAATCAAGGAGACCGCTTCCTCAAAAATAAGCCCTTCTTTTGGCACATATAGAGGTTTTCCTACACCCAAATAGCGGGTAAATGCTTGATTTACGTTTTTTACAATCTTTTTTTTCATTAATAACGCCGCAAAGTGGGGGCGCCCAAGCGAATGTTTGCCGGAATCGTCGGAATTTTCTTCTATACCATGCTCTGCAAGGTCTAAAAGTTCTTCCCATGTTGCTTCAATGCTCAATTCGTGCATTTTATCCAGAATTTTTCGGCTTCTTTCCTCTCTTCTTCGTATCAATTCTTCAATCTTTGAAATAAAATTTTGGGTCGGCGAATTAATTCCCAGTCCGAGAAGGTGAAATTCGCCGCCCGGACCGACACCGGGAACTCCTTTTCCTCCGTTCCAGTCGATATTTATTTCGATTCCGGGGATAAATTGTATATTCTCGCTAAAAGCCGCCTTTTTTGCGCTTTCAAGACCGTTAATGGTGTCGTGATCTGTAAGGGCTATAGCGCGAAGGCCTTGCCTGACAGCTTCTTTAACGAGCTTGTCGGGACTCAAGTCCCCGTCTGAAATATTGGAATGAGTATGTAAGTCTATCATTTAAAGTATTGTAGCAATTTTTCAACGATAATTCACTATATTTACCGATAATTAAGATGGTAGTCCCATGATTATTGATTATTAGGGATATTTTGCTTAAAATTGTAGTTAAGGACGGTTAATAAGTGTTTGAATACACCTTGGAAAATGGGGTGATTGTTTCCCCCGGTAAAAAACCATATTCCGGAAAATTGGGAATTAAAGAAGAAAAAATAGCGCCCCCTTGCGGTTCAGTAAAAATCGATTTAAAGGGAAATTCTTTTGTTTATCCTTCTCTTATCAATACGCACGATCACTTGCAGGGGAACTACCGTCCGCCGGTGGGACCCGCGCCGGGAAACTTCTACCTTACTTGGCTTCCATGGGATAACGATTTAAAAGCGTCTGACACATATAAAGAACGCTCCCAGTTAACAAGAGAGGATCTTTACGCTCTTTCAGGTTACAAATGCTTGTTTTCCGGCGTAACGACTGTAAACGATCATTTTCCGCATAAATTTAACAGTCAAATACTGCCCACGCTTCCTGTCAGGGCGATTCAGGATTATTGTATCGAACATGAATGTTCGTCTTACGATCTTAAATGGGGCGACGGTATAGAAATTGAACATGAACGCGCCGTAAAAAACAAATGGCCGTTTATTACGCACCTTTCCGAAGGCTTCGACAAAGAAGCGATGCATGGAATAGAGAAACTGGAAAATCTGAAAGTTCTGGATGACCATTGTTTATTCATTCATTGTATAGGATTCAGCGACAACGACATCAAGAAAGTTGCAAAAGCCGGAGCAAGCGTTTCTTGGTGCGGTTTTTCCAATATGTTCATGTTTAACGTAACAGCGAAAGTGCGAAAAATGATTAAAGCGGGAGTAAATGTCACAATCGGGACGGATTCTTCCGCAACAGGTTCCGCCAATCTTCTTGCGGAAATTAAATACGACAGGGAACTTTACCGCAAGCTTTACGGAGAAGATCTTGAAGCTGAAAAAATATTCCAAATGATGACGATAAACGCTGCGAAAGCTTTTTGGATGCAGGACAAAATCGGCAGTTTGGACGAAGGTAAGTTAGGTGACATTCTTGTGTTAAAATCCAATAACAGCGATCCTTATGAAAATATTGTTAGCGCGAATATGCAGGACATTGAACTTTTGATTTTAGCCGGCGCGCCGGTATACGGGGAAACGCGTTTTCTTGATATTTTTAACGGAAAACTTCCGGAAGGTTATACTCAGATAAAAGTGGGCAATAAACCCATGTTTGTAAAAGGAGACCCTGCCGGGCTTTACAGGGAAGCAAGAAAAAAAATCGGTTTTAAGAAAGAACTGGATTTTCTTCCTTTTGAACCGGAGCAGGAAGGTTAATAATGCCGAAACCGCTTCAATACCGCACAGGTTCACTTATATATTTCCAAGGAGATCCGGCGGATAAAATATATATTCTGCAAAACGGCAAAGTAAGCCTTGTTTCTCAGGATATAGAGACCGGAGAAGATATACGTGAATCCGTTCAGCCGGGTGAGTTCTTCGGCGTTAAATCCGCATTGGGGCGTTACCCCCGCGAAGAAAATGCGATGGCGCTGTCCGATACAACCGTTATGGTTTTTACGGTACAAGAATTTGAAGCCGTAGCGATGGCAAATTCAAGAATCATAATGAAGATGCTTAAAGTTTTCTCCAACCAGATGAGGCGCGTACATAAACAGGTTTCTAAAGTAATGTCAAAAGAAGAAGAACCGCCCGCCGACGGTCTTTTCGATATAGGTGAATTTTATCTTAAGAACAAACGGTTCTCTCACGCTAAATATGTGTTCAGCCGTTATCTGATATATTATCCTTCCGGGAAAAACGCGTTTCAAGCGACAAAGAACCTTGAAATCGCGGAAAACGCGCTTTCACGCTACGGAGACGGCAAGGGACCCGGCGTTGCAGTCAGCGCCGGAGGTCCTCCGCCCGCCGCGCCGGCAAGTTCCGCCATAGACGATCCTTCCAAAATTTTCAACGACGCGATTATTCTTGTTTCGCAGAGTAAATATCAACAAGCGTTTATGTCTTTTAAATTAATAGTGGATTCAGGTTCCAGTCCTGAATGGACGGCAAAAGCGGCTTATGAAATAGGACGCTGTATGTTCCTTATGAACAAGTTTGAAGACAGCTTGAAATATTTAACTAATATGCTTACAAAGTATCCAAAGCATCCAAATCTGTTGGACGCGATGCTTGTTATCGGACAGTGTAACGAGAAATTGGGCAGAAAAGATCAAGCGGCGGCTTTCTTTAAAAAAATTATTTCCATGGGCAGCAGCACCGACGGCACGACGGAAAGAGCGAAACGGGCGTTAGCCGCCCTGGGAGCGTAAAATGGCTATGGATTTGGCGGCGTTCGGCCGTTTTTCAAGGACATTTCAAGCAGGAGATATAATTTTTTCCGAATACGAGCTTGGCGATACTTTTTATCTTATTCAATCGGGCAGGGTGCAGCTTGTAAAACTTGTCGGCGACATTGAAAGGACGCTTGACGTTCTTCAGCCGTCGGAAATGTTCGGCGAGATGGCGATTTTAGAAAACTCTCCCCGTTCCGCGACCGCGATAGCTTTGGACGAAGTTAAGGTGTTGGAGTTTACCTCGCAAAACTTTGAGATTCTTCTGCTCGGCAACCCGCAGATTGCCCTTAAACTTCTAAAAATGTTCTGTAAACGCATTTACGATTCAAAACGCAGGTTTATGATTTTAACTCTTCCCGACTCGCAGACAAAAGTCGCCGACGTTTTTCTTATGCTCGATGAAACAGGCGTTGAAATAGACAAGTCCACCGAACGCCGCGAATTTAAAACCACCGTTGAAGGCGTAGCTCACTGGGCGGGAATGTCCGTTAATGAAGTAAGGGACGTATTGGGCCATTATGTGAATCAAAGGCGCGTGGAAATTTTCCCGGACAGGATTATTGTAAAAAATATAAATGATTTTGCCCGTTATGTAACATCCCGCCGTAAAGACAGCAGAGGCCGTTAGTTTACGTGGCAATCGTCTCCGCTATTTCCAAGCAGTAATCCCCAAGTTTTTCTATCCTGCGCACAATGTCAATAAATAAAAGCTCTGTTTTTACATTCTTGCCCGATTCCAATCTTTTGCGTCCCAGCCTGCGAAGCTTGTCGCGGTTTAAATCAATTTCGCTTTCCAGTTCTCTTGCGTAAGAAAGGGTGGTAGGCGAAAGTTTGCGTCCAAGATTATCTTTAACAAGGTTAAGAAAGTTTTCCACTTGATTTAAATAAGGCACAAGGGCATCCATTTCTTTTTTCTTGATAATAAGGTTTTCATTAACGCCGTTTTCCAGGATATAGCTTAAACTGCAGCAGTCGTCGGAGATTTCTTCCAAGTCTGTAACAACGCGCAATAACTGTGATACGCGGTGTTCAGTGCGCGGGTTAAGCTGTTCTCTCGCGCATATCATTAAAAATGCGGCAATCTGATCGCGCATTTGATCCGCATATTCTTCTTTTTGCTTTAACTCGACGCCAAGGGATGCAACGGCCGCCGTCTTGTCCTGCATTTCATAGAGGGATTGAATTACTTTATTAAAACTGGAGAACATCAGCAGAACATGGTTTGCCATATCCCTGACTTCTTTCTCCGCGAAAACAATCTGCATTTCAGGAGTATTTTGAATTTTGCCGGAAGCGTATTTAAAGCGATACTGTACGGGTCCCGCCGCTTCTGTCGGATCGTCTTTAATAAGAAATGAAACAAACCTTGCAAAATAATTAACAAAAGGCAGAAAGACAACTGTGTTGGCCACGTTGAATACTGTGTGAAGCATCGCGAGGTGGGCGGTAACCATCGGATCGTGTATCATGCCGGGAGTCATTGAACCGGGGGTTACAAGATCGACAATCGCCAAAAGCGGCCTTAACAAAGGCAGAGCCCAACATGTTCCGAAAATATTAAAAAGTACGTGTACAAGAGCGGCGCGTTTTGCGTTTGTCTTGGTTCCGATTGACGCAAGGGCGGCGTCAATTGTTGTTCCGATATTCGCGCCGAGGATCATTGCCGCCGATATTTCATAACCGATTATTCCGTTGAACGCCATTGTCAGAATTATCGCGGTGGTGGCGCTGGAAGAATGAAGAAGCAGGGTTATTATCATTCCGAAAATCACGCCTATCACATCGGTAAGAAAACCTATGTCCGAAACTTTTGTGATTATATAAATATTGTCCCCAAGCGCGGGCATTGATTTTGTAAGAATATCAAGGCCCATAAAAAGAAGGCCGAAACCGAGGATAAAATCCCCTATATTTCTGTGTTTCCATTTGATAATACTGCAAATAAAACCTATGCCGACCGCAGGAAGGGCAAGTTCCGAAAGTTTAAGAGAAAAGCCGATAAGAGACACAATCCACGCGGTTACCGTTGTTCCAATGTTGGCTCCCATTATTAAGCCGATTGCCTGTGTAAGGTTGAGCAATCCGGCGTTTACAAGGGATACCACCATGACCGTTGTGGCCGATGATGATTGAATTATCGCAGTTATGGCAAAACCGGTAAAAACGGCCGTAAACCTGTTCCCGGTTATTAAATTAAGGAAACGTTGAAGCCTGTCACCGGCGGCGCGTTGAATGCCGTCGCTCATAACCTTCATTCCGTAGAGGAAAAGGCACAAGCCGCCTGTGATTTTCAGCAAAGTTGATATTATGACCATGGGGTATTATATCATTATTAGAGTAATGTTAGAATACGGTTATGGACGGTAAAAAACTTTTGGTCTTTTCCGACACCCACGGCAGTATTGCTCCTCTTACTGCCGTTTTGAATTGGGCAAAAGACCGCCTGCCGCCCGACGACACCATCTCCGGCGTCGCCTTTCTGGGCGATGGTATTTTTGATCTTAGCCGCGCGGCTGAATCGTCCGGTTTTTACTGCGATTGGAAGGCGGTATGCGGTAATAACGATTACAGGTCTACGGTGCCGGAAGAAGTCGTTTTTGATTTCTGCGATTACCGCTTCTTTATGTGTCATGGACACCACCACAGCCTTTACGGCGGTTTTCAATCGCTTATCGGCGCCGCCCGCAGTACGCAGGCAAATGTCATACTATACGGCCACACCCATATCCCGTCCTGTAAAAACATAGACGGCTTTTTGCTGGTTAACCCGGGGAGCGTAGGCCGCCCGCGCAGCAGGGTAGGCGCGTCGTTTGCCGTTATTGAATGTTTACCCGGCGAACCGTTAACCGTTCAATTTTGGGGAATCGGAGACAAAGGAAAGATAAAAGAGTTGAAAATCCAATAGGCGAAGCTTATACGCAGCTTGCGAAGCCTCAGCTTACGAACCTTGCGCAGTCCGCGTCAGCCTATGTCAACATCCGCGTTGTAATCTACGCCCGCGACATCAAAGCCGTGCGCTTCAAGGAAGTCGTGCTTAAATCCCGCGACATCGGTTTGCGTAAAAACATTTTCCGGCGTTACGTTCTTCATTTTTTCCATAGTCGCCTTTTGCACGTCTTCGCGCATTTCCCAATCGTCGATACGGATGCGTCCTTTTCGGTCTACGGGAACCATTTCAGGGTCTCCGCTTTCCGCTGCGTACAGGCGGTCGCGGTACAAGCGCGTAATCTGCTGGATACAGCCTTCGTGAAGTTTCATGTCCTTCATCACTTTGAACAAGCATGAAATGTACAGAGGGATAATCGGGATTACCGCGCTTGAACGGGTAACGAGCGCTTTGTTTACGGAAACCCATGCGCCCGCAATTTTGCCCGGCTCGGCGTATGTCTTGTTTATTTCGATACAGGCCCTTTCCAAATCTTCTTTGGCTTTTCCTATCGTTCCGTTTTTATAAATCGGCCATGAATGTTCGGGGCCAAGGTACGAGTAAGCGACGGTTCTTGTTTTGGGGGAGAGAAGTCCTTCTTTGTACAAGGCTTCCATCCAGTATTCCCAATCCTCGCCGCCCATAACTTTTATTGTGCTGTAGATTTCATCTTCGGTAGCCGGTTCCGCTTCTGTTGTTGAAAAAGTTCCGTCCATCATGTTGAGGGTCTTACCGGAGAATGGCTCTCCCACGGGTTTAATCGCCGACTTGTAAAGGATACCCGTCTTGGGACAAGTCCTTACGGGGGACGCGAGCGAATAAACGATTAAATCGATCTTAGGCTGTATCTTCGCTTCCTGCGCCGCTTCGCGGACAGCTTTCGCGGTTTCCGCTTTCATCTCGCCCAGAAAAGCGTTGCCGTCCAAGGTTCTGGAAATAAGTCCCGCCTTTTTCGCCTCGCGGTCAAACGCCTCATTGTTGTAATAGCCTGGAGTGGCGGTGTGTTTTTCGGAAGCCGCTTTTTCTTTTGAAAGCCCCACGGTGACCGCTCCGTATCCGAACGCGGCGGCGATGCGGCTTGCTAGCCCGTATCCGTTTGAACAGCCGATAACAAGAACAAGTTTCGGAGTCTTGTAATCAACAGGCGATAAATTTTTCTTTGCGTATTCAATTTGTTTTTGCACCGAAACGGTACATCCTGTCGGATGACTGTTCATGCAAATATTGTTTCGAACCATCGGTTTAATAATCAATTTATGAATTCCCCACAAGGCACATCCATTCGGCTTCGGCGGCGACTTCATCGCCTACATAAGCTTTGCCGGATTGCTTAATCATTTTCGGTGACACGCGCAGATTGGTAATCTCACAGCGGACTTCGTCGCCGGGGCGCACCTGGCGGCGGAATTTCACCTTATCGACTGTCGCGAAAAAGAACAAAGAGCCTTCGCCGAGAGCGCCGCTTTTGCGAAGCCCCGCGCCGCCCGACTGAGCCATTGTCTCCACAAGAATTACGCCGGGTACAACAGGGTACTCGGGGAAATGTCCCTTAAAAAAATATTCTTTGTCCGTGAATACGTGTTTCGCGATAATTTTTTCCTTGTCTGCCTGAATGATTTCGTCCACAAACAAAAAAGGATCGCGGTGCGGTAAAAGATTTTCTATTTCGCTCATATTATTTCCTTTTAACCTTTGTACTTCTTAAAAACTACAACGCCGTTATGACCGCCGAAGCCGAGAGAGCCGGAAGCGGCCGCGTTAATTTCGCCGTACTGAACTTTGTTCGGCACATAATCAAGATCACATTCCGGATCGGGATTGTCCAGATTGATGGTCGGCGGATAAAAACCTTCGTTGATCGCGAGGATACAGGCGATAGCTTCAAGACCGCCGCCGCCTGCGACGCAATGGCCGTGCATGCTCTTGGTGCTGGATACTTTCAGCTTTTTCGCGTGATCGCCGAAAGCTATTTTCAGCATTTTAGTTTCGGTAGGATCGTTTATTTCGGTTGAAGTGCCGTGCGCGTTGTAATACTGAATGTCCTCGGGTTTTAAGTCAGCGTCGGCTATGGCTTTCTTTACTGCGGTTGAGCCGCCCATTCCCGTAGGATCAGGAGAAGTGATATGATACGCGTCCGCGCTCGCGCCGTAACCGGCTAACTCGGCGATAATTTTCACGCCGCGCTTTTTCGCGCTTTCTTCGCTTTCAAGAATTAAAATGCCCGCACCCTCTCCCATTACAAATCCGTCGCGATCCGCGTCGAAGGGGCGGGACGCTTTTGTCGGCTCGTTGCAGCGTTTTGTGGAAAGCGCTTTTAACATCTGGAAGCCGCCGATGGCGAAAGGAACAATGGTCGCCTCTGTCCCGCCTGAAATAATTATCTCACAGCGGCCTGAGCGGATAAGGTCTAACGCCTGACCGAGAGCGTCGGTGCCGGCGGCGCACGCCGTAACCTGGGTATAGGCGGGGCCTTTTACG
>Ga0268262_10005805_pt1 | contig 12090 bp, 10 predicted proteins | sample TergutNc150P3_FD_190354 | JGI IMG/M metagenome (GOLD analysis project Ga0268262, IMG submission 190354) | Nasutitermes corniger P3 segment gut microbial community from laboratory colony in Florida, USA - Nc150 P3 (SPAdes) (version 2) | ecosystem: Host-associated > Arthropoda: Insects >... | reverse complement strand
CGCTGCTTACATCTTCAAATTTTGTGCCTTCCAGACTGGGTTCCCTGTGGCAAATAAATTCAAAGTCTTGGTTTAACAAAATTCCAAACCAATAATTATCCGAATTCTTGTTGACGATATATTCCCTTATTCTTTTAAATCCTATGTCCATGCCGATTGCGCCGAGCAATTTTCCGTTATCATCAAATAAAGCGCGAGCGTAAGTAATGACAAGTTCAGGCTCCACTATGCTTATATGGGGCTGCAGCAAAATTATTTCGCCGCCTGCCTTTACAGCTTCTTTGTACCAAGGGCGCTCTTTAGCGTTATAATTTTCGGGCGGCAGGCGATCATCACCGTCCAGAAACACTCCGCCTAATACGTCAAAATAGCCGAAAACACCCTTAAACCCCGATAACTGGGTTGCCTCATTTTGCAGTATATATTTGGTAACACTATTCAGATAAGTATGCACAGCTTCTTTAGAGGCTCCGCGCATAATCAATATACGCATATATTCGGATTGATTTCCCAGTACCGCTCTGGGTTCTTTTAAGTCTGTTTTAATATCGGTCTCAAGAGAGCTAAGCGCCGACAGAGCGTTGTATCTTAACTGCTTGTGGACAATGTTGGTCATAAAGTAGGAGCTAAGAGTAATCATTAATGTAAAAGCCAGCACGACGGCAATAATCAGAATGTATGAATGTAACACCTGTTCTTTTATTGTTCCAATAATTTGTTTTAACATAACGGTGTCCTTTTCTCAGTGATGTCAGGTAAGCGTATTCTGAATAACCTTACTCACTCTTTCTAACAGCTCTTCTTTTTTGCATGGCTTTTGTATGTAATCAACCGCGCCAAGTTCATGCGCTTTTCCCATGTCTTTTGGGTCTTCCGATGTCGTAAATATCGCTATCGGAGTGTGGTGTAAATTGCTGATGTCCCGTATTCTGATAAATGTATCCCAGCCGCCCATTTCAGGCATAGTCAAATCCAATAACACCAAATTGGGAACATAACCCTTGAAGAACAGGTCTAACGCTTTATATCCTGACTCGACCGTTGTAACATCGTAATCATCTTCCAGTATTCCCTGCGTCATGATGCGAATAGGTTCATCATCGTCAATCACAACGATTTTTTTCTTCTCTTTGCCTGTTTCTACTTTATAGTTACTGCTATCGGCTTTCGTTTCATCTACAATTACCGCTGATTTTATTTCCCTAATTGCGCCGTTTACTATTTCATTCATGCCGTTCATAGACTCATTGCTTACTTTTATAAACTCACCGGTCTGACGTTTCAGGTTATCGCCTGTTTCAAACATTGCACCTGCGCTGTCTTTTACCGTTACGCTGATTTCTTTCAGGCGGCTCATGGAATCAAGTATTTGTTTACCGCCTACTTCCTGTTCTTCCATTGCGTTACGGATATTTTCTTCATGTATTGAAACGGTTTTTACTTTCTCATCAATAACATTAAAGCGTGAAAGAACATCATTGGAAGCCGCGGTTATTCCGTCTATGGACGCTTTTATCTTTTTTAACATTTCCGCAGTTGACTTTGACTGAGTGCTTGACGATCCGGCAAGTTTTCGGATTTCACCGGCGACAACGGCAAACCCTTTCCCCACTTCTCCGGCGTGAGCCGCCTCAATAGCGGCGTTCATAGAAAGCAGTTTGGTCTGGCTGGCTATGTTTTCCATCATTGCGTTTATTTCCAAAAGTCCTTCGGATTGCTTCGCTATTTCCTGTATTTTTTCCGCAACCGCTTGAACTCCTACTTTTCCGTTCTCGGAAGCTTCGGTTAATTCGTTTACATTTTCGCTGTTTTTTATAAGGGTGTTTGTTACTGAATGAATATTAGCGGTCATTTCCTCGACTGCGGAAGACGAAGTATTGATACTGCTGGACTGTTCATCTATCTGCTTGTTCATTCTGTCAATATTGTCTTTTATCTTTTGAACCGCTTTATTCACTTCGGCGGCGCTTTCTTCCTGCCTGCTCATTTTGCTTTTCATACCGTCAAATCCGGTATTGGTCAGCGCATTGACTTTATTTCTCATTGTCTCTATAAGACCTTTCATATTTGCTACCATATAATTAAAGTCATTGGCAAGATCGCCTATTTCGTCATTTGTGCTGACATCTGTTTTACACGTTAAATCGCCTTTGGCGACAATTTTAATAACACGGGCTACTCTAACGATTGGGTTTACAATAATAAACTTGCTGCCCAATGAAGCTAACAAAATTGAAATAAATATAAGACCTGCCGCAATTATAAGGATTCTTTTTATCGCTATACCGCTGTTCTGTGAAATCGTTTTTTCTATAGATGACATTTCTATGCCGATAAATAAAATGCCTATGACATCTTTGGTATTGGGCTGAAATAACGGATAATATGCGGCAAGGTAATTTTTGCCCAGAATAACAGCTTTTCCTATATATTCTTTTCCCTCCCGAATACTCGGATACGCCGCGCTTTTATTTCCAAGTAAGGTATCTACCGCGCGTTTTCCGGAAGCGTCTTTAATGCTGGTGGTTATTCTGCGGTAATCACTTTGATCAGTGATAAAAATGGTTGCCAAAATATTCATCATTGCGGATACATTGTCAACAATTTCATAATTATGTGTCATCGAATTACCTTGTTGATCTATCAAATCGCCGTTCTGCAGGCGTAAGTCGCCGTGTTCATCTTTTATCATTAATTTAAAGGACTCTATGTCGCCTTTGATTTTTTCTCCCGCCATTAGAACGGCAGTTTTATGGCTGACGCTTTCCAAGGTAGTAATACTGATAATCGACAGCACAAAGACTGTCAAAATTACAATAATGATAGTTATACTCGATATTTTTATGAGTATGCCGACTCTAATTCTTTTCTTCTTGTTTTCTTTATTCATCTTTTGTCTTCCTTATTAAGTTTATATTTTTTTACTATTTTTGTCAATTTGTTTAAAAAAACAGGCTTTTTATATAAAAACACAAGATATGGTAAAAGAGATATAAATAACGTACAATATTATTGAAATACAAGGTATATAAGGCAGAAAAACGGCAAAAACACAGCTTTTCCCTGTAATACGGATAGACTAGGAAAAATGCAAACTATGCAATGGATTCTAAATAACTCACTCTTACTTTTTTATAAGTGCTGGAAGACATTACTCAGCCTTCTTCCGTATTTGGTTGGGGGAGTAATGATCGGCGAACTCTTAAAATTTACTTCATGGACAAAAATAATTTATAAATGGGTATCTAAGTCGCCGGTGGTATCGGTAGTATCCGCGTCAATTATCGGCATTGTATCTCCGCTTTGCACTTACGGAACAATTCCTGTAGTGATCGAACTGTATAAAAGCAAGGTGCATATCGCGCCGCTCGTAGCATTCCTTGCCGCCTCGTCGTTGATGAACCCTCAGCTTTTTATCATGACGGCGGGCGGCATAGGGATGGAGATGGCAATTGCCCGCACGCTCGCCGTATTTCTGTTCAGTTTTTCCGTGGGAATGTTGTCATATCTTATTCCCGAAAAATTTATGGTTAGAAAAAGTATAAATTTTTATGACGACGGCTGCGAAAGAATCGTAAACAGGGAAAAGAAATTATTTATCGTAAAGCAATATTTTATTAATTGTTTGTTAAATTTAAAACATTTAGGAGTTTACCTGCTCATCGGTATATTTTTGGGCGTGGTTGTGGAGATGTATATACCGCAAAGTTTGATATATGCCGCTTTTCGGGCGGGACGTATACAATCCATACTTGCCGGAGCTTTATTGGGTATACCGCTTTCTCCCTGCGGCGGAGCGGCGATACCGCTTGTCAGCGCAATGGTGATTAATGGCATGGGGAAAGGAACCGCGCTCGCTTTTTTTATTGTCGGTCCCGCCACGCGCCCGACGCCGCTTATCGCTATGGCAACATTATTTACTCCTTTGTTTTTGATTGCGTATTGTCTGTTTCTTATTGTTTCGGCGGTAATAATGGGATTGGTTTATTTGTAAATTTATGTTACAATATAGCATGTATAGAATTATGAAAAAAAATCTGCTTTTTTTAACCATTATTATTACGATGTGTTTCATCGCTTGTAAAGACAAGGACAATACGGACAACAAAGATAACAAAGATAACGATGATAATAGCATGGGGCAGGACGATTTTATCGCCCATTTTGTTGAAACTCCGCCGGTAATAGACGGAGACGGCAGCGATGCGGCATGGGATAATGCCGAGTGGCGGGATATTAAATATGCGTGGATGTATCAATCGCCTAGGAGCCTTCCCACCGGAGCTACTACGGTTGATTCAAAAGGAACAATACCAAAAACCGCTGATTTTTCGGGAAGATTTAAAGTGGTATGGACGGCGGATAGACTGTATATATTAGCGGAAATTATTGACGATATAAAATACTGTCCCGTCACTAACCCGAGTCAAAGCCCTGAGAAAAATGACTGTCTGGAATTGTTTATCGACGAGAACGCTTCCGGCGGCGCCAGGACTTCTGACGGGGGAAATAATTTTTTTACCTACCATATGAACTTTGACGGAATCAATGTCGTGGATTATACCGGACAGAATATATTACGAAATTCCCATTTAAATTATAAAATAAATGAAAACGCCGCCCCTTTATATATCTGGGAAATAGAAATGAAGGTATATAATAGTTCATATCCTTTGAACAGTACCCCGGCTGTTGATCCCGCTAACACATTGGTAGAATTAACCGAAGGCAAGAAAATGGGTTTTGCTGTCGCCTATTGTGATAACGATAAAGACGCTCACAGCAATAACTCAACCCAGATAGGAGATCGCGATCATTTTATCGGCAGTATGTTTGTCAAAGGCAGTACTGATAATGAAAGAAATACGTCGTATTTGAACTCTGACCAATACGCGAAATTGTATTTGAAGAAGTAGCCGGTGTAAAAAATACAGGATACCGGATAATAGAATTTAAGGAGAAAAATTTATGAAAAAATGGGTGTTGTTTTTAATCTTCATTATTGCGACAGGTTTTACCGCATGCGGAAGCAAGGATAACTCGAAGGAAGACGAAGACGAAAACAAAGAAGAATATTATACGCCGTCGGAACCATCAGTGGTCTCATTGGTGCAGTCATCGGTATCATCGGCGTCAAACTTAACTTATGCGGATATAAAAGCTCTTGTTACTGAAGCGGTTACACTGGCGGGCGGGCTTAACGGCATTATAAAAGCCGGAGATGTGGTCGTTTTAAAACCGAATGTACTAACCACTTATTACGGCTGGGCAACCAGCGGAACTACTATTCCCCAAACAGTGAACGGCGTCTGCACAGACTGGCGTGTTGTACAGGCGACAGCCGAGCTTGTAAGGGAAATTATCGGTCCGTATAATTCTGCTACAGGCAAAGGGAAAATTATGCTCATTGAAGGCTCATGCAATGGAAATATGACGTCACAATTTGCCAATATAGGCTATACAACGGAAAACCTGACTGAGGTAGACGAAATTATCGGGCTTGATACAGAGGGGGGCGCATATTCTCCCGGAGATGGAAAAAACCTTTCGGCATATGTTACCCAGGTTACACTGAGTAATTATAAATATAAAAAAGTTCCTGATGGTTCTTATCAAGGCGCTTCACCTTATAAAACATATTATAAAGGCGACGGCAAATATTGGGTTAGTAAGAAAATGTATGAAGCTAACGCTCTTATTTCCATTCCGGTTGTAAAAAATCATTGGGACGCGGCTGTAACCGGCTCCATTAAAAACATATCAATAGGAGCCGCTCCGCCGAAAGTTTACGGAATTGCCAACGGCAGTATCGGGCGTAACGGCATGGTAAACCATTCTTCGATTAACCTGCATGAGTGGATAGCGGACTTTTTCTCCTGCCTTCCCGCCGATTTTGTTGTAATGGACGGATTGCAGGGGCTTGATAACGGCCCGGGCACAGGTAATAACGAGACAGCTTTAAAAGCCAAGCAGAAAAATTTACGCAGTATACTCGCGTCAAAAGACCCGCTTGCAATAGACATTGTTGAAGCGAATTTAATGAATTGGAATTACACCACAGTGCCCTATATGACATATTTAGCCGCGAAAGGTAAAGTCGGCGGAAAACCAAACGGACGGACAATATACCTGAACGGAAATACAAAAAATATTATCGTGCTGGGAAACAAAAAAGTCGACGATGTAAGAACAACTTATCAAGGCAATCTGCCGCCGCCTGGAGGCGACAAGCTCACATCAGCGCAGTTGACCAAACCGACGGTATCAATTACATCCGCGGCATTTTCCGAATCAAACCTTGACTTGGCGATGACTTTTTCATCCGGCGCAAACAATAGCGTTGTTAAGATTGATGTTTATATCGACGGGGAGTACAAAAAGAGTTTTAATTCCGGAGCGGCTAATGTTTCGCTTGACACTGAAAGCCTTGCCACAGGTCCTCACAGCATAGAGGTGCGGGCATATACCATTTTTATGTCCTGCGCGACGGCGACAGCTGCGGCGGTTAAGTAAGATGACAATAATTCCCCATATTCCATAGGTAAAACGTCAGTTGACAATTTCGCACAAACAGTTTAAACTGTAAATGTATATTTCAAAGGAGTATCCTATGTATTTCTCTAAAAATCTCACAGGGGGAAGATCCCTCGCAAAGAGGTATGCAAGTTTTGTTGTACTGATGTTGATGTTGCTGTTTGCAGGTTGTGCGGATGAACCGGAACCGGAAAATAAAAATACCGGTTTTATTCCGTTGGGAAGATGGACGGATAGTTATGGCGGCAGTTATGACATAACAAACGTAATTATAGAATTCAATAGCGGGAATGAAAGCGGGTATGAAGAATATTTTTTGGGCAGAATTGGTCAAGCAGTTAATTTTTCATCAGGTACAGGCGTTTTAATTGTACAAATTTTAATGAGCGTTCCTACAGGACAAACAGGTAAATTTATCGGCGTATATTACAAGGGTTACACCGCAACTCATATATTTTTAGCAAACGCAATTGACGAATCATATAACCTTATTGTAAAGGACACGCTTGCCGAAGCAAAAACCACATTTACCGTAGACAATGTAGACACCCATGTTACTCATTGGGGATCGGGATATAAAAAGTAAATGTTTTTCGGCGTTCGCAAGAGAAGTAAGATAACGGTTGACAAATAAACATATTGTGGATACAATAAATATATGAATGACGAAATTGAACTTGAATGGGATGAGGCTAAACGTCAACAAACACTAAAAGAACGGGGATTGGATTTTTCATTAGCCGCATTGGTTCTCTCCGATCCTGATATGGTGCAGTGTATTGATAAAAGAAAGGATTATAAAGAAATTCGGTACATTGCCTATGGAAAGGTTTACGGAGAGGTTTTAAAACTTTGTTATACATGGCGAGGAAAAAGGATAAGAGTCATTTCAATTCACAAGATTCATAAAAAGGATATGGAGAAATATTATGGGAAAAATAACTAGTATGACAGTTGCGGAAGCAAAAACGCTGTATACTACTGCGCAAGTAAAAACCATGATCGCCAAAGCCAAAGTAAGCAAAGACGATAATCCTTACTCTTCCGAAGAATGGCGGGCAAAAGCCGAACGCCCGAATCGCGGACGCCCAAAGAAGGAAACAGTAAAACAAGATATACATATACGTTTGAATCCGTCTACATTAACAAAACTAAAAGCGTTGGGACGAGGCTGGCAGACAAAACTTTCCGCCAAAGTTGATGAATGGGTTAAACAGGGAACTTTATAAAAAAATAATAAAATATTTCTCTTGACAAATTATCCGCAATTCTGTATAACTATAAATGTATACTTCAAAGGAAGTGGGGTGCGGAACTTTAGTTCCCAATCCCCCGCTAACCCGTAACTGTGACAGGGAAGATTCAGTCGCAGACAACCACTGATGAATAGTCGGGAAGGTTGACTGAAAAAGCGCCCTCAAGCCAGGAAACTTTGGTATGCGTTAGCCCCGTATGGGGTTAAACATTTTTTCTTAGCTTCGAGGAAGAGCTTGAGAAAAGCCGATTTTACCTTATCTTTACGATTTTCTCGTCATTAGCGTAAGCGGTCTTTTTTGTCTTTTCTCCGAAAAGGAGTCTCTATGTATTTCTCTAAAAACCTCACAGGGAGGAGCGCCCTCGCAAAGAGGGTGAGAGGACTTTTTGTCCGCAAGTACGCAAGTTTTGCCGTGCTGTTGGTGATGTTGCTGTTTGCGAGTTGTGAAGAGGAGCCGGAACAGGAAATTGTAAATACCGGTTTTATTCCGGTGGGCGAATGGGCAGATAGTTTTGGCAGCGGTTATAACATTACTACGTCTTCGCTTGAATATTACACGGCTGACACAGAATGGGAAGGAGTAACATATCCGGGTGAAAATATAAAAGGCAGTATTAAAGAAGCCATTGATTTTTCATCAGGCGCAGGCGTTTTACTTTTACAAATTACCGCAAGTACTACGGCAGGACAAACAGATAAATTTATCGGCGTATATTACAAGGATTACACCGCTTCTCATGTGTTTTTGGCAAACGCAATTGACGGATCATACGCTCTCATTGTAAAAAACACGCTTGCCGAAGCAAAAACCACATTTACCGTAGACAATGTAAACACCCATGTTACTTATTGGGGTACGGGGTATAACAAATAAATGTTTTCCGGTATTTATAAGACCGGAAAAATTTTTCCGGTCTTGGCGCTATTGATTTTTTCTCTCTACTTCCCCAACGCCGCAACAGGGCAGTCCGCCGAAGATGACGAACTGTCTTTTCCTGATGAAAAAGGCATTACTGTTACGGGGACTATGCAAACCACACAGCAGATGGCGGTTATCGAGAAAGAAGAAATTGAACGCCGTAATACTCCTGACGTTGCTTCGCTGTTGCAGGAGACGCTCGGTCTCAATATTACCCGATACGGAACTTATGGAAACATGTCCCTGCTTAACCTGCGAGGGCTTGATTCAAAACGGCTTGCGATCCTCATAGACGGAGTACCTGTAAATTCTTCCCTTGACGGAAAATTTGATATTGAGCAGATCGATCTTAACTCGGTAGAGCGTATCGAAGTTATTTACGGCGGATCGGACAGCAAGTTTAATGTTTCGGGAGCGATGGGCGGAGTGATTAACATTATCACTGTCAAAAAACAAAAATCGGGGCTGAGGCTTGGCGCTTCTGTTTCCAATACAGGAGCAATGCCCGGCAAATACCGCGGACGAGACGGACAAACGCATGATCCGAATTGGGAAGATTTGGCGGACACTCAAAACGTCGATATTTCAGCCGCTTACGGGGGAGACGCTCTTTCTTTTACAGCCAATGTGTTTGCAAACCGTGCGCAGAATCACTATCTGTTTATTGACAGCTATAAATATTCACGCCGCAAAGACAACAATGAAGTGTGGGACACAGGCGCGGCGGTATCCGTAACAGGGGAGCTTCCCGATTTTTCAAAATGGATCGTTTCATCAAACTTTTATTACGGCGATAAAAATCTGCCCGCCTCGGGCTTTTCAAGCAATGCAGGCAGTCAGCAGGATATTTCTTCCCGTAATAATTTAATGCTTGATATGCCCCGAGTCTTTCGGGACGATCTTGCAATGGAAGCGTCTTTAGGGTGGCATTTTATCAGGAGAGATTATACGTCGCCTGCGGACGCTTTTTCCCGTCATGATCAGCAAAACTTTACGGCGATAAACCGATGGAGTTGGGATGCAAACGAACACTTGTTACTGAGAAGCGGCTTTGATTATCGGTTCATCTATCTTGACTCCACGGACATTGGAAATCGGAATCGGCACGACGGCGGAATATATCTGACTGCGGAAATCAAACCTGTACGACAATTTATGATCATTCCTTCCGTAAAAGCCGTGTTCGCAAACAAGGGAGACACGCAATTTACCGCAGTTCCCAAACTTGGCTTGCTTTGGAATGTAACTGATTCATTTGCTATTAAGAACAATTATTTCCGCAGTTTTAAATTCCCCGACTTCGAGGAACTGTACTGGGGTGAAGGCGGCGGTAATATGGGTAACCCCGACTTAAAACCCGAAGACGGTTGGGGGGGAGACATTGGTTTCTCGTGGCGTTTTAGGGAGTTATTTAATTTTGAAAGCACATTCTTTACACAATGGCTGAAAAATTCAATTCACTGGTATCAGGGGGCAGGCGGTATCTGGCGACCTGAAAATGTCGGAGAGGCGATTTTCTTCGGGGCGGACAGCAAACTGCGTTTTGAAATTCCAGTTAATTTGGGATCGATAAAAAAAATTATCCCCTCGGTATCGTATCAGTATCTTTTAAGTTATCTGTTAAGCTTCGGCTACGATTTCGCTGACAACAAAAGAATTCCCTACAGCCCCATGCATACAATCGGCGCATCTCTTGATGTCCCATGGGAAAGCGGCTCCGTAATAATCAGCGGACACTATGAAAGTCTGCGCTACGAAGACAGAGCCAACCTTACGCAGTTAAAACCGATCTTTCTGCTCAACGCCGCAATTAATCAAAAGTTAGGAAAAAATCTTACGGTATTCGGCGCACTGCGGAATATCCTGAACAAATCCTACGAGTCATTCAGCGGCTACTACATGCCGGGGATTACGTTGACGGTTGGAGTCCGCGCCAACTTGGAGGTAAAATAATGAGAATGGATACAAGAAGAAATTCTACCACGAACCACACGAACACCACGAACTTATCGTCCGTAATCTCGTCGTTGTTCGTGTTGGTTCTGCGCACTGTCGGTCACCTAAAGGTGACCTTGCTTTCTTACAAACGGCGGCTTTTATTGGTGCTACGCCATGCGGCATTAATGATCCACACGGCTTTGCCGTGCGTTTGTTTGGCGGGTTCGTGGTTAATGATCTTAATATTATTTTTAGGATGCAATGCCGGTAACGGTCGAGAAATAACCGACCGCACAGGGAAAACGCTAACAATAAAAAATCAAATTAACCGCATTGTATCCACCGCACCGTCGAATACGGAGATAATTACCGATCTGGGGCAGGCGCATAAACTTGTCGCCATTGACCGCCATTCGGCGAATGTTACGGGGCTTCCAGAAGGACTGACGCAGTTGGATTTTTTCTATCCCGACGCAGAGGCGATTATCAGGCTTGAGCCGGATATAATCATTGCGAGCGGACATAATCCAACGGGGACAGGGGAAGATCCGTTTAAGCTTTTGCGCAGTATGGGGATACCTGTGGTGTATATTTCCATGAGTGCAAGCATTGATGAGATTTACAATGACATTGCGTTTATAGCGGATATTTTGCGTGTACAAAAAGAGGGAGAAAAACTGATAAGCTCAATGAAGGCGCAAATTGACGAAATTGCGCATATGACAGCGAATATAAAAGACAGGAGAAAGGTTTATTTTGAGATTTCTGCAGCTCCTGATATGATGACTTTTGGAAAAGGCAGTTACATTGATGATATGATTTCCGTCATCGGGGCGAAAAATGTTTTTGGAGACGAGAATTGGCTTGTAAAGCCGGGCGCGGAAGCGATTATCAGCCGCAACCCCGATGTAATTCTTACAAATGTAAGTTATATTGATGATCCAATAGCGGAAATAAAAAGCCGCGCGGGGTTTAAACATATCAACGCCGTTAAAAATGATCGTATTTATCAGATAAATACCGATTCTTCGGTGCGCCCATCCAGCCGCATAATTTTGGCTTTGCGGCAAATGTCGCGTGTGGTATATTCGGAGTTTTATGAGTCGTATGTGGTATACCCGGATGAATAACAGAAATCGCATTATCATAGGTACAGTTGTCTCTCTTTTCATAATTGCCGCCGCTGTCTCTTTGGGCAGCTCTGGGATAGGCTTGCGGGATACTGTTTTAATCATTATGCATAAAATTTTCCGTCTGCGGCTTGCGCAGGATATCGATCCTAAAAATGTTTCAATCGTGTGGCTGTTGCGGCTTCCTCGTGTCTTGCTTGCGTTCCTTGTCGGCGGCGGACTTGCGGTAAGCGGAGCGGTTTGTCAGTCCATTCTGCGTAATCCGCTTGCCTCTCCTTACATTTTGGGCGTCTCGTCGGGAGCGTCTTTGGGAG
>Ga0268262_10005804_pt1 | contig 12091 bp, 6 predicted proteins | sample TergutNc150P3_FD_190354 | JGI IMG/M metagenome (GOLD analysis project Ga0268262, IMG submission 190354) | Nasutitermes corniger P3 segment gut microbial community from laboratory colony in Florida, USA - Nc150 P3 (SPAdes) (version 2) | ecosystem: Host-associated > Arthropoda: Insects > Digestive... | reverse complement strand
ACTTTCTACGGCCTCGGTGATGTTCAGCGTCTCTTGCAGCATGTACAGTTTGAGGTTCGGGACCTTGATTTCTTTGTCCCTGGTGGCGGCCACAAAGCCGTCCTTCACGTAGTCCGCGTCTTTGCTTACTGACTGGATGCTGTCGTGTCCTACGTGGTGGTTTGTCAAAACCAGCCCGTCGCCGCTGACAAAGGAGCCTGACCCGCCGGGGAAGCGCAGCGAGGACATGCGGACGTGGTCAAGCCACGCGGCATCGGGCGCCCAGCCATACTTTTCCATCAGTTTTTTTGTGGGGATGGCGCCGAAGGTCCACATGCCTTCTTCGGCGCGTAGGGCTGGCACGGCAATGGCCGCCAGGAGGAGTGTAGTGAGGGCTAGACGCATGGCGTTCTCCTATGTAGTCGAAACAGTGTTGATTATCGCACAGGATTCGAGGGTGTGGTGTAGGAGCCAAGGTGGGCGCAACCTGATAGACTACTGGCTGCAAGAGGCACCATGTACCGAATCACAAACGGCATTTTCATCAGTTTCGCTCACCACGTTCGCGGCCATTCGGGGCCATGCATTTCCCTGCACGGTCATACGTGGAAGTTTGAAGTTACTCTGGGGGCCCACGAGTTGGACGGCGAGGGCTTTGTGGTGGACTTTGGCGAAGTGCGGAAAAAAGTGCTGTCGCCCTGCCACAACCTACTCGACCACAGCTTGGCGATGGGCGAGCACACTTGGGCGAAAAACAAGGTCCAACTGGGGTCCATCGGGATGGACTTGATAGGCAGCCGCATTGAGACGCTGGGCCACGAGGGCGAGCAGCAGAGTTCGCACGAGGGTCTGTTGAACGGGGCCAGAAACGAATTCCCTGGCGGCATCAAGGTGACCATTTTTCCGTTCAGCCCCACCAGCGAGAGGCTGGCGAGGTGGCTCTTTGAACTGACGGAATCCGGCATGGCCGATGGCCGCGTGAAGGTGCTGGGGACCAGGATATTCGAGAGCCTGCACCCAACGGAGAGTATCGCGGAATACTCACACTGATGTTGCTGCTCGCCCAAGCCCTGTTTCTGTGCGCTATTTGCGCGGAAGATGCAGAGGAATTCTGCCATTGGATCGGCGGCAGGGATGCCGGCGGCTTGGAAGTCACATTGTCGGAAAACCGTGCCGTCACGCGCAGCAGCCTAAGGATAGAGCGCAGGGGCGCATCGGTGGAGCAGGACCTGACCCAAGAAATTGTCAAGGGCAAAAACGGCGAGATAACCGCCAGTTGGACATTCGGCCCCGCCTCTGTGCTACAGCGCGGACGGGCGTCCTGGTCGCCCAAAAAAGCGGGGGAGCTGCGCGTTTCAATGCCGGGCAGGGCGGATTCAGTGGTTCCCATTGCCCCCGATGTTATGCTGTGGCCGGCGGACATCACCGAAAAAATGCGCCGTGCCGCACGGGACGTGGCAGGGGTGCATATAGCGTCTTTTTCCTTTCAGGTGTCCGCCGTTTCGATCCTGGATTTAATGCCGGAGGGTGCCGACCCACTGGGCGACTTCACAGATTCCATCCGCTATCGCGGCACACTGAAAGAGGGCGCGTCCGTTTCGCAGATAACATCGTGGATAAGCCCATCCGCAGGGCAGGTAAAGCAAATCAGCTCTGGCGGCGGCTTGGTGGTTGTGACACAGCGCGTTGAACTGGGGCCGCCGGAATCCTTCGGTCCCGCGCTCTTTGAGTGGACTATCCGCAAGTTGCCAACGACCCAATTCATGGCTTGGCGGGATGAGTTTCTCGTGTCAGGTCTGCCGGACTTGGTTGAAACCCCACAGCAAAAAAAAGTTGGCTCAGGCGAGTACCTACTTTCCAGGGCTGCCGCGCCAAGTCTTGAAGAAGCGCGGCAACTGCCGTATCGCAACATAGGCGAATCTGGCGCGGCAGACGCGCGCTACCTTGCCGATTCGCCCCTGCTTGGCCTGAACGACCCATCAATAGATGGCCTATTGGCGCGGCTGGGCGCGGGGAAGGGGGCCACAAGGTGGGAACTGGCCTGCCTAGTGAATACGTTTGTCTTTAACCACATCCGCGACAAAGGGCTGGAGGTTGGCTTCGCGTCCGCCTTTGACGTGGCCAAGAATCCAAGTGGCGACTGCACGGAGCATGCTGTGTTGATGGTCGCGCTGCTCAGGCGCCTAGGTGTCCCCGCCCGCGCCGCGCTCGGCTGGGCGGGGCTTGAAGTCGGCGGCGAAGCCAGCCTTGGCCTTCACTCCTGGGTCGAGGCGAAAATCGGCAACCGCTGGATTCCTTTTGATCCAACCTTTGACCAGTGCCCCGCCGGCGCGTTCAGGGTGGCTTCCAGCAACTCCGACCTTGCCTCCATCGCCGAGTTGGTCTGGGACGCATGTCCGCCCCTGGACACCGCGCTTGGCGTACGCGCCGCCCCCATCGAAGTCCGTGGCGACCTGCTTGCAATAGACGATGTGCGTATAAGCGTGCCAAGCGGCAAGTGGCGGCTATCCCAATCGGGTGCAATCTTTTGGGAGCATCCCAAACTGGGGTCTATTTTGGTCAGTGGCAACATACGCACACTGCCGGCGGCGGATGCCAAGTACGTCCATGTCGCTGATGCTCCGCCCGCAAGGTACACAAAATCGCTTAGGCAGCTCGCCATAGACTGCGGAAAAAACAGGTGGCTGTACATCGAGGGCTTGGACGAAGGCGGGGCGCTAGAAGCACTGCGCGAGATGAAAATCGAAACCAGCGGCGGGGAGGATTAGCCAGAGGCAGCGGATGACCGAGAACAGACGCAGGGATGGGTTTTGCAAGAGCCTCAAATGTCCCATTCTTCAAAACGCCCTGTGTTAATTCAGTGCCTTTCCTGTGATAATGGTTTCGGCCTTTGGACAGGGGTTTATGCCATGATTGCTCCATCTCCTTGCAAAAACACCGCAAACAAAAGATTCGCGAATCTTTTACGGACGATGGCGGCCACCGTCCTGCTGCCGCTTGCATTCGGCGGCGCCACCCGTAACCAGGCGCCGGAACAGAACGCGGAGCCAAGGCTCGCCCCCATGAACCCCGCCTTCATTGAGTGGCAGAACAAGCAGAAGGAAAGGGAAATTCTCCAGGCACTTGGCGTCGCCGTGGAGCCAAGGGACAGGCGTCTTGGGCTTATCCCAGAGCCCTTCCTGCTTCCCCGGTTCAATGGCAGCGTTTCGGAGCAGGCCGCCATGGCCAAGGCCGGCTTCCAAGTGTTCCCCACCTACTTTGACCTGCGGGTGAACGCCATCCAGGACGGCATTGTGGCGCCTGTGTCGCCAATCCGCGACCAGGACCCATTCGGGACGTGCTGGACTTTCTCGGCACTTGCGTCAATGGAGTCCAACCTGAACGCCAACAAGGACTTGTCCGAGTGGCACCTCGCATGGTTCGCGTACAACTCGGTCAATGGGATGCCGGCCTTCACCAAAGGCGCGGTTGCACCCAGCGAGGACAGCACCTTCGACCAAGGAGGCAACCCAACCAGAGCTACCGCCATACTGTCGCGCGGCACGGGGCCTGTTGACGAGGCGTCCGCCCCTTACCAGCACAACAAGAACTATCCCCCAAACACCATCCCCACGGGGAACGAGCCAAGGGTGCTGGGCGTCAAAGATGTCCATATGTACAGCACGCTCGCCAGAGCCGATGTCAAGTACATGGTGCAGACCTACGGCGCCCTCGGCATGTCGTATAAGCATGTGGATTCCAGCACCTACTACCACGCGACCAACCATTGCTACCGGTATGTTGATAGCCAAGACACAAACCACGCCGTGAACATAGTCGGCTGGGACGACAACTTCGATAAGTCAAAGTTCCCCGCCGGCAACAGGCCAGGGGAAAACGGAGCATGGATAGTCCGCAACAGTTGGGGGCCGACCTTTGGCGAGAACGGCTACTTCTACATGTCGTACGATACCGTCATCAAGCAGTACGCTTCCTACATCCCGGACCACCCGCCGGCGAACCAAACAATCTATCAGTACGACACGCTTGGGAAAGTGAGCAGTACCGGCTGGAATGTCGACATTAAGGACACTGGTTGGTTTTCCAATATCTTTACGGCAACAGGCCACGAACACGTCACGGGCGTTGCCTTCTATTCATCGACGGCCGGCGCCCAGTACGAGATATCCATCAGGTCGGGAGTGACCAACAGCCCAAGCACCGGCAACCCGGTGTATGGTCCGCAGACCGGCACCTTGGCCCATCCCGGCTACCACCAGATAGCACTTTCTACGCCCGTCGCCATTGGGGCGGGCACCAAGTTCGCCGTGATAGTCAAGCTCAAGGAGCAGGGCTTCGACTACCCGGTTACCTTCACGAGAGCGGAGCCAGGCTACAGCGACACATGGTCGGCCACGCCGGGCGTTGGCTACGCTAGTCCCGATCCGGCCGTATATGGGTGGAATGACGTTTCGACATCGAACCCCCCGCGAGGCATCTGTCTGAAGGCGTTCACTGTTCCAACGCCGGTTTCGGTTGCCGTCAGCCCCAAGACCGTCACGCTGCCCACAGGCGGCACACAGACCTTTAGTGCTGTGGTCACGGGCACCACCAACACCGCCGTCACATGGTCTGCCACCGGCGGCACAATCAATTCAAGCGGTTACTACACTGCACCCGCGACACCTGGGGCGTACACCGTGACGGCCACCAGCGTTGCCGATACGTCCAAAAAGGATACTGCGACTGTCACGGTCACGGCGGCCACGGTTCCCGTAACGGGTGTGACGCTGAACAAGAACACTCTTTCCTTGACTGCGGGCGGCCAGGAACAACTGACGGAGACAGTCGTCCCGAGCAACGCCACGAACAAGGCAGTCACCTGGAGCAGCAGCAACACTGCGGCCGCCACTGTGACAAACGGCTTGGTGAAGGCGGTCGCCGCAGGCTCAGCCACTATTACGGTTACAACCCAGGACGGCAACAAGACGGCCACCTGCGCTGTGACTGTCACGGCGGCAACGGTTCCCGTCACCGGCGTTACCTTGAACAAGACAACACTTGCCCTAACTGTCGGCGGCCAGGAGCAACTGACAGAGACAGTGGCACCGAGCAACGCCACTAACAAGGCAGTTACCTGGAGCAGCAGCAACACCGCTGTCGCCACCGTGACAAACGGTCTCGTGAATGCCATTGCCGCAGGCTCCGCCACAATAACCGTCACCACGCAGGACGGCAACAAGACAGCCGCCTGCGCCGTAACAGTCACTGCGGCAACGGTGCCTGTAACTGGCGTGACCCTGAACAAGACGACACTCGCCCTAGCGACAGGCGGCCAGGAGCAACTGACGGAGACAGTGGCACCGAGCAATGCCACTAACAAGACCGTCACCTGGTCTAGCAGCAACACCGCAGTCGCCACCGTCACCAACGGTCTGGTGAAGGCGGTCGCCGCAGGCTCAGCCACTATTACGGTTACAACCCAGGACGGCAACAAGACAGCCACCTGCACTGTCACGGTAACGGCGGCAACGGTACCAGTCACGGGCGTCACCCTTAACAAGACTTCTCTGCCCCTAACAACTGGCGGAGAGGAGCAGTTGACAGCGACAGTCGCGCCAAGCAACGCCACGAACAAGACGGTCACCTGGAGCAGCAACAACACCGCAGTTGCAACCGTTACCAATGGTCTGGTCAAGGCCATTGCCGCCGGTACGGCGACCATAACCGTCACCACACAGGACGGCAACAAGACAGCCACCTGCACTGTCACGGTAACGGCAGCCACAGTTCCCGTAACTGGCGTTTCCCTCAACAAGACAACCCTCGCCCTTACTGCGGGTGGCGAGGAGCAACTGGCGGCGACAGTCGCGCCGTCCAACGCCACCAACAAGGCCGTCACCTGGTCAAGCAGTGACACCGCCAAGGCCACAGTGTCTGGCACGGGTCTGAACGCCACGGTAACAGCGGTCGCCCCCGGCACCGCCATCATCACCGTCACAACGCAGGACGGCTCAAAGACAGCCACCTGCACAGTCACCGTCATCGCCCCCGTCACCGTCAGCGTCTCGCCGAAGACACCCACGTTGCTGACCAACGGCACACAGACGTTCACCGCCACAGTCACCGGCGGGCCCGCTGGCACAAGTACGGCGGTGACATGGTCCGCCAACGGCGGCACGATTGACCAGACCGGTGCCTACACCGCACCGGCCACGGCGGGGACGTACACAGTCACGGCCACCAGCCAGGCGGACGATACCAAGAGCGACACCGCGACCATCACGGTGACCGCGCCGATAGCCGTGACCATAAGTCCAAAAACAGAGAACCTGACTGTAGGGGCATCCCATCAGTTCACGGCTACTGTTACGGGCACCACCAACACCGCAGTCACCTGGACTGCCAGCGGCGGCGGCATATCCACCAGCGGCCTCTACACCGCGCCGGCGACAACAGGGACATACACAGTAACCGCAACCAGCGTAGCCGACACGTCCAAGAGCGACACGGCGACCGTCACTGTGGTGGCAGGTGTGGCCGTCAACATCTCCCCAGAGAGCGTCACGCTGGTCACGGGCGGCACACAGACGTTTACCGCCGAGGTAACGGGAGGCAGTGGCAACACCGCCGTCACCTGGACAGCCACCGGCGGCACGATAACGACCGCAGGTGTCTATACAGCTCCGATGATGACTGGAACCTACACGGTCAGGGCAACCAGCGTGGCCGACGCAACGAAGAGCGACACGGCGACTGTCACGGTGGTGAATCCCGTCTCGGTCAGCGTCTCGCCAAAGACAGTGGCATTGCACACAGGCGAGGCGCACACGTTCTCCGCCACTGTCACCGGAGGCACGACTGGCAACACGGCCGTAACTTGGAGTGCTACAGGCGGCACGATAACAACTGCTGGTGTCTATACGGCACCCTCAGCAGTGGGGACGTACACGGTCAGGGCGACCAGCCAAGCTGACACCACAAAGAGCGACACGGCGACCGTGACAGTCACCCTGTCAGGCGCCATCTCCATCACTGGTCCCAAGGGCCTATTCCTCGGCAGGACGGGTACCTTCACCGCCGCGGTGACGGGGCTTGCGAACAATGCAGTGAACTGGTCCGCCACAGGCGGCTCTTTCAGTGGCAGCACCTACACCGCCCCACAGATGGCCGGGATGTGCACCGTAACAGCCACGAGTGTCCAAGACTCAACGGTCAAAGCGTCCGTGCAGGTCAAGGTCAGCAGCGCCGCCTTTGACGGCAACGCAAAGACCAGCCCGCACCTCCTTGGCATAGTGAGGACATTCGGCTCCACGAACAGCGCGGACCTTGAAAAATACGACTTCGACAACAGCGGCAGGGTGGACGATGGCGACCTGACGCTCCTCTACACAGAAATGGGGTGGTGAGATGACCGGCATGGTGAACACGGCTAAACTTCTTCTGGCTTCCTTGGTGCTTGGGACCATCCTTGCCTGTGGCGGAAGTGGCGGCGGGGGTGGCGGCACAACGGGAGCCACCAAACTTGGCTACACCAACCCGACCACCGGCGACTTTCGCCTGGAGGCGACAGGCGGCGCCGGCACGGGCACGATAACACTTGCCCTCAAGGGACCCTCCACAGTGAGGGCAAGGGGCGTGGACTTCGGCCTTACTGCCGATTCCGCCAAGACGCGGTTCGTCAACCAAGGCGGCAGCAACTATGCGAGCAACGGCGCGGTCTTTGACTTGGGGAACGCCCCGATGATATTCAAGGCGGTGCTGGACGGTAGTTCCGTTCGCGTCTCTATGGGGCAGAAAGGCAACACCGTGGGCGCCAAATCACTGGACGGCACGATAGCCACTGTTCAGTTGCAGATACAGTCCGGCGCCCAGGCCGGCGCCGTGTCGCTTTCCGCCCTACCTGCCACTGTGCTTCTGGAGGACGGTAACGAGCGGCCCGTGACGGTCAGCGTCGGGACACTGGAGGCGCAGTAGGGGGCACAGAGGTGATGCATCGAGACTTTTAATTCGCCTTTATCCATGCGGTCATCGTCTGAATTACGCCAGGATCGACGCTCTGTCCTGGTGCTGCGTATTCGTCGCCGGTGCTTTTGCCCTCGACCGGCATGAACAGGTGGTTCAGTTTGGGGAAGCTCTTGCACTCGGCTTTGGGGAAGCCCTTTTTCCACATCGCAAAGTCCGTCATGGTCACTTGGACGTCGGCCTCGCCTTGAAGAATCAGGGCAGGGCGCTTGCCGCGCTTCAGGGCTACCACTGGGTCGTAGCCGCGCAGGTCGAGCCAGAAAGAGGCCGCTACGCCGAAGGGCAGCTCGCTTGCCAGTGTGTCGGTCGTCAAGTCCTTGGATTTGACCTTGGCCACCGAGTCGTTCAGCTTCTTTAGATCATCTTCGGACAGGTTCCCTCTGGTGGACAACTGCTCCTGGACTAGGTCCTCCACTGGTCGTGCAGGTCCCGCCAAGGATACGAAACCTGCCGCGCCAGGCGCCTTTTCGGCAATGCGGCCTAAGGCGTATGCCCCAAGCGAGTGACCGATCACAAACACTTTTTTTGGGTTGATTTCCTGAATCTGGCTTGCCAGCTTCACGGTCAAAACCGCGTCGTCAACAGTTTCGTCGTTCAGCGTGAAGTTTTTCAGTTCGGCGAATTTCGCCCCGTGGGCAAAAGTCCGCTTGTCGTAGCGCAGAACCGCGATGCCCTTTTGGGCAAGCCCCCAGGCGATGTCCCTAAAGGTGTAGCTGTCCCCTATTCGCTCGTCTCGGTCGTTGGGGCCGCTCCCGTGGACCAGGACGGCCGCCGCGAAAGGTCCCTTTCCCTGCGGAAGCGTAAGTGTGCCTGGCAATTCCCACGGGGGCTCGCCTACCGTTATGTCCCGCTCGCTAAGACCTTTTGGAATGGCCACCTTGGCAAGCGGCTTCGTGTCCCCTATGCGTTTGAGGTCAAACGCGAATGTGTGCCCGCCTTGGGTGAAGTCCCCTGCAATGACGTCCCCATCCACGCTCCCCTTGAATGTGGGGTTCCCAGGTATCCCGCCTGTCATACTGAAAGTGATCGCAGGCGGATCAAAGGCAACGTCGAGCTTGCTGTCCCTCAACCCCTGGACCGGTATGGAGATATAGCCGCACAAGGCTTCACCGTCCTGCTGCGACAGGGTTATCTGTATCGCCAGATTAGCGCCCGCCGGAAGGTGAATGGTGCCCTCCCAATACCCGACCACAGGCGGCGGCTGGGCAACGAAAGCTATATGGGCTGCTAGGACAAACGCGGAACCAATTGAAAACATGCCATCCTCCGTCAAACCGCAGTTTCAACTATGTGAAGAACATTGTTCCAGAACCTTTGCAATGCTTGCCTTGACGAACGCCACGAAGAGCGGGTGCGGGGCGAGTGGCTTGGATTTGAACTCTGGGTGGAACTGGCAGCCAAGGAAAAATGGGTGGTCCAGTATCTCGACTATCTCCACGAATGTCTGGTCGGGGCTCATTCCGGTGAAGGCCAGGCCTGCTTCTTCCAGCTTGCTTCTGTACTCGGTCTGGTTGAACTCGTACCTGTGGCGGTGGCGCTCGTCAATTCTCAGGGATTGATAGGCTTTTGCAGCGTGGCTGCCCTCTTGAAGATTGCAGGGGTAGCTACCAAGGCGCATAGTCCCGCCCAGCTCCTCAACGTCAACCAACTCCCTCAACTTGAAAATGACCCTGTGGCGGGGGTTCTCGTCAAACTCGGTCGAGTCCGCGCCCTCCAGCATTGCCACGTTGCGGGCGTATTCCACCGATGCCATCTGCATTCCAAGGCAGATGCCAAAAAAGGGAATACTGTTTTCCCTGGCGTACTTTATGGCGGCAATCATGCCGTTTGTCCCGCGCACGCCGAACCCGCCGGGAACCAAAATCCCCTGGCAGTCGCTTAAGAAACCGTCGGACGGCTGCGTCTCCAACTCTTCCGCCTCGACCCACTTCAGGTCAACCTGGGTCTCTAAGCTGTACCCTGCGTGGTGCAGGGCTTCCGCAAGGCTCTTGTAGCTCTCTTTGAATTCGACGTACTTGCCGACTATTGCTATCCTCACGCTTCCCTTGGGGTTCCTGATGCGGTTGACCAGGTCTATCCACGGTCCCAAGTCTGGCTGTACGCTTTGGAGACAGAGCAAAGCCGCGGCTTTCGTGTCCAGACCCTCTTCGTGGAGCAGCAGCGGGACTTCGTATATCGTGGCCGCGTCCTTCGCGCTGAATACGGCGTCTGGCGTCACGGAGCAAAACAGCGCGATTTTGTCCTTAAGGCCGCGGGGTATCTCTTGCTCCGCCCGGCACAGCAGGATGTCGGGCTGTAGCCCCAGTGCCCGCATTTCTTTGACGCTGTGCTGCGTGGGCTTCGATTTCAGTTCGCCTGCGGCGCGGATGTAGGGGACGTACGTGACGTGGACGTTGATTGCATTGTTGATGCCGCACTCCAACTTGTGCTGGCGGATGGCCTCCAAAAACGGCTGGCTCTCGATGTCGCCGACTGTCCCGCCGATTTCGACTATCACAATGTCCACGTCCTTTGCGACCTTTTTCATAACGGCGCGGATTTCGTCCGTCACGTGCGGTATGACCTGCACCGTCTTGCCTAAGTAGTCCCCCCGGCGTTCTTTGCTCAAAACGGTGCTGTACACCTTGCCGGTGGTGATGGTGTGGTTTTTGGTGGTGGGCACGCTGGTGAACCTCTCGTAGTGCCCCAGGTCAAGGTCTGTCTCGGCGCCGTCGTCGGTGACGAAGACTTCGCCGTGCTGGAATGGGCTCATCGTCCCTGGGTCCACGTTCAGGTAGGGGTCCATCTTCATCAGTGTGACTTTGAGGCCCCTGGCTTCGAGCAACGCGCCCAGCGAGGCCGCGGAGAGGCCCTTGCCAACGCTTGACAGGACCCCGCCGGTCACAAACACGTATTTGGTCATGCGGTCTTCCGACATACTGGCTAAACCCTCCTTCACATTTCTTCAGGGGCTCTGATGCCCATCAGCCAAAGCCCTTGGCGCAGTGCGCGCGCAGTGGCGACGCAGATTGCCAGCCGTGCGTCGCGCACTTCCTTTGTGTTTTCTTCCCAGAGTATCGGGCAGTTTGTGTAAAAGCCGCTGAAAGCGCGGGCTATGGCCACCAACTGGCGGCACAGCGCGGTGGCCATATTTTCGCGCTGGACTGTGCGAATGGTGTCATGCAGACCCGCCAGTTCGAACAGCAGGGACTGGGCTGGCTGTTCAATGAGACCGCCAAGATTGGACGGAAAGGTCGCCTCGTCCATTGCGTTGAATGCTATTGAAGCCGTCTCCGGTCCAATGGCGCATGCGGGTCTGGCGTAAACCATCCATTTTCCGCCCGCCTTTCGCAGCACGGAGCAGATTCTGGCGTGGGCGTATTGGACGTAGGGTCCAGTGTCGCCATCCAAGGCTATGGCCCTGTCCCAGGTGAAGGTAATCGGCTTCACCCTGTCGTTCATCGCGTCGAAAAACACCACGGCGCCCATGCCGAGCATTTCTGCGACTTCGTGTTTGTCGGCTAGGTCGGGGTTCTTTTCATCGATGATGGCCAGGACTCTTGCAACGGCTTCGTCCAGGACATCTTCCAAAAAGACCACGTTGCCCTTGCGGGAGCTCATCTTGCCTTCAGGCAGTTTGACCATGCCGAAGGGCGTGTGTAGCATCCGTCCGCGGAACCAGGAATCCAGCTTGCCAAGCACGGCGAAAAGCTGCTGGAAGTGCAGCACTTGGTCGGACCCCACCACGTAAATGCACTTGTCGAAGCTGTAGCGCGACTTGCGGTACAGCGCGGCGGCTATGTCCCTGGTGGCGTAGATGCTGCTGCCGTCGCCTTTCAGGACAATGCACGGCGTTTGTATGCCGGTGTCCTCTAGGCGGACTATCTTGGCCCCGCCTTCGCCTTCTTCCAATAGACCAGAGGCTTTGAGGGCCTCCACGGTGGTCGTTAGCTTGTCCTCGTAAAAGGACTCGCCGTCTAGGCTGTCGAAGGAAACGCCCAGCCTGTCATAGACGCGCTGGAATTCCTTCAGGCTTATCTCCCTGAACCACGCCCACAGGCGGCGAGCCTCACTGTCCCCGGATTCTAGGCGCCTGAACCAGTCGCGGGCCTCGTCCCGCATGTCGGCG
>Ga0268262_10005803_pt1 | contig 12092 bp, 12 predicted proteins | sample TergutNc150P3_FD_190354 | JGI IMG/M metagenome (GOLD analysis project Ga0268262, IMG submission 190354) | Nasutitermes corniger P3 segment gut microbial community from laboratory colony in Florida, USA - Nc150 P3 (SPAdes) (version 2) | ecosystem: Host-associated > Arthropoda: Insects >... | reverse complement strand
TTTTTGTATGTAAAAAACGGTCGTTTCCGCTTCGCCGGTAAATCCGAGCGCGATAATTATTTCGCTGACATTGCCGTTTTCTACGCGCTTTTTAAGTAAATTTAGAGACAGTTTGTCGGGCGTAATTCCAGCAATCGGAGAAATAAGCCCGCCCAAAACGTGATAAACCCCGTTAAAGCCCTTGTTTTTTTCTATCGCGAACATATCGGAAGGACGCTCGACTATGCAAATCACGGAATTATCGCGGTCGGGGTCGCTGCAAATCGGGCAAACGGGCGTTTCGCAAAGCCCGTTGCAAACTTCGCAATGAACGATATTTTCTTTCGCGTTTATTATCGCGTTCGCCAGTTTCAGCGGGTTTTCGTTTTGCAATTCCAAAAGATGCAAAGCCATTCTAAACGCGCTTTTTTCACCCACCGACGGCAAAATCCGTATCGCGTCAACCAACTCCTGCAAGCGCCGCGGTATCATCAAAAGCCCGACAAGCCGAGTCCGCCGGTAATCGCACCAAGCGAGTCGTCGGATAACTTTTTGACTTGGTCGTTCGCGTTTTTGAACGCCGCCGCAATCAAATCTTCAAGCATTTCCACATCGTTCGGGTCAACCGCTTCTTTGGCGATTTTTACCGACTGCAAAACGCCGTTTCCGTCCATAACAATTTTCACCATTGCGCCGCCTGCGCTTCCTTCAATCCGTTTTTGCGCAAATTCCGCCTGCGTTTTTTGAAATTCCGCCTGCATTTTTTGCGCCTGTTTCATCATCTTTTGCATTACGCCGGACATTTTTTTACCCCCTTAATTTACAAATTCTGCGTCAAATTTATCCATAATATAACTTATAATCGGATAATTTTGCAAAACAGTTTCTTTACTTTCTCTAATTTTCGGTTTCCGCTCTTTAATTTCTTCCGTTTTTTCCGGCTTTTTTACAGGCAAATCCTGCGTTTTCGGCTCGCTTAAAGCCGCTTGCGTCTGCGGTTTTTCAGGCGGATTTATTTCCCTCGGCTTAACTTCTTCGCCAAACTCCGGCCGTCCGTCAAACTCCCCCGAGTGGATACTGCCGTCCTCGCTTTTCTTAAAAAAGTCCAAAAGTTGCGAAATCGTGACCGTCCGGTCGATATTGGCTATTTTAACGAGAAGCCGCTCCGCCGCAAACCGCCTGAAAGACGAATAGCGCAATTCCTTTTGCGTTTGCGCTGTCATTTCGCATATCCGTATAATATCGCCCTCGCCGTATTTTTCCCAAAGCGCTTTGTATGAGTTAGCCGCGCCGTCTTCGGACATATTTCCTTTTATTGAGAAAAACAAAAGCGAACGCAAAAACTCCATAAATCCGTCGATAAATTCCGAAACGTCGTAGCCGTCGTTTAACGAATTGTCAAAGATTTCCAAAATTTCGGGAATTTTACGCTGACTCGCCAGTTCCAAAATCTTTACGTATGTCTCGACCGATATAAGTCCCAAAACTTCACGGGCTTGACGCTCGTTTAATTCGCCTTCGCAGTAAGAGCGAACCTGTTCCAAAAGCGAAAGCGAATCGCGCATGCTCCCGTTCGCCTTTCGCGCTATCAAACGCAACGTATTATCCTCAAATTTAATAAGTTCCGTATCGCATATTTTTGCCAGCTGCTTAAAAATCGCCTCTTCGCCGATAGGACGAAAATCAAACCTTATCGAGCGTGAAAGAATCGTTTGCGGTATCTTTTCCGGCTCGGTAGTCGCAAAAATAAAAACGACGTTCGCCGGCGGTTCTTCAAGAGTTTTCAAAAGCGAATTCCACGCCTGTTTGGACAAAGAATGCGCTTCGTCAATAAGAAAAACGCGAAAGTTCGAGCCGTTGCCGACAGGGACGTAATTTACCGATTCCATCAATTCTTTAACGTCGTTTACGCCGCTGTTGGATGCCGCGTCAAACTCTACGACGTTGAAATTAGAGCCGCTTATCGCCGATTTGCAACTGCCGCACTCCCCGCACGGCTGCGGCGTAGGACCTTTTTCGCAGTTAAGCGCTCTTGCTAAAATCCGTGCGGTTGTGGTCTTTCCGACGCCACGCGTTCCGGTAAAAATGTAGGAATGCGCCACCTTATCAGCCAAAATCGACCTTTTGAGCGTGTTTGTAATGTGTTCCTGCCCGACGACGTCGTCAAAAAACATCGGTCGCCATTTTCGCGCAAAAACAAGATAAGCCATAAATTACCGCCGTCCGTTTCCGTTTTTATTACTGAAAATAATTTATTTTACGATAAGAATGTAGATAAAAATAATTTCCCATTTGACAATATCCCCCAAAAACTTTCATTTTTATTTTAGCCGTTTGTTGCCAAATATTATTTTACTTATCGTCTCGTTTCCAATTTGTAAATTGCGGCGAAAAAAAAATTGAATTGAATAGAATAGGGATTGGAATTGAATTAAACAAAAAAATGTTTCGCGATGCGGGAATTAAAAATATTTATAATAATTTTTCCGATACTTTTGACGGCAAGCAGATTAAAATTTCGGAATCTGACTTTTTAGGAGAAAACTAATGAACGAATTAACATTGAGAATATCGAGTTCTGGAAAAATTTTGAATAAAGGGAAAATTTATAGTTACGATTGTTTCAACAGCGAATTTTACAATAATTTCAAAGTGTTGGAAACTATATAAATGTGAAACTTGGGATAATTTAGATTTTTGTAATATTTCTTTTGTCAAGAAAAAAGGATAAATTTGTGAATAAAGAAACAATTTTTTAAGTTTTTACGATTATTGGTATTTTTCGACTTGAAAATATAGTATTTTAGTCGGCGAAATAAAAAAGGATAGTTTATGAGTAATCGCAGTACGGGGATATTTTTACACATTACGTCGCTTCCGGGGAATTTCGGTGTGGGCGACTTTGGTTATGAGGCGAAAAAATGGGTCGATTTGCTTTCACGCAGTTCTGTAAAAATCTGGCAGATTTGTCCGATTTGTCCGACAGCATACGGAAATTCGCCATACAACGCTCCGTGTGCGTTCGCGGGAAATCCGATTTTAATTTCTCCTGAAATTTTGCGCGAATGGGGTTATCTTAAAGACGACGACCTGAAAAATTTCGGGAAAAAACTCCCCGACGATTTTGTAGATTTTCAAAACACTTTTGAAGCCAAAGACAAATTATTCAAAAAAGCGTTTGCCGGTTTTATTCCGACCGACGACTACAAAAAATTCTGCGAAACCGAAAACTACTGGCTCGAACCTTACGTTTTATTTATGTCGCTTTCAAGAAAATTCAAAACTATCAATTGGTCTAAATGGGACAAAAATTTCGCGGAGTACGATAAAAAAACTATTGAAAAATACGCAAGAGACAACCAAATCGAATTGAATTATCACAGATTTTTGCAATTTATTTTCCAGTCGCAGTGGTTTGACCTGAAAAATTATGCGAATAGTCAGGGAGTAAAAATTTTCGGCGACGTGCCGTATTACGTTTCTTACGAAAGCAGCGACGTTTGGTCTAATCAGGGTTTGTTTGAATTGGACAGCGAAGGAAAACAAATCCGCGTGGGGGGAGTGCCGCCGGATTATTTCAGCCAAGACGGACAACTTTGGGGAACGCCGCTTTACCGCTGGAAAAAAATTAAAGATACCGATTACGAATGGTGGATGAACCGCATAAAAAGAGCGTTTTTCTACAACGACATCGTGCGAATCGACCATTTTAGAGCGTTTGAGTCGTATTGGGCGATTAACGCGAAAGAAAAAACGGCAAGAAACGGCGTTTGGGAAAAAGGTCCGGGCAACGAATTTTTTGATGTGATTAAACAAAAATTCGGCAACCTCATCGAATTGGTCGCGGAAGATTTGGGAGTAATAACCGATGAGGTTAATAAACTGCGCGATAGTGAAAATTTGTGCGGAATGAAAGTTTTTCAATTCGCGTTTGACGGCAATCCCGACAATTTTTATCTGCCTTACAACTGCGGCAGACAAAGCGTTATGTATTCGGGGACTCACGACAACGATACGATTTTGGGCTGGTATAAATCTCTTGACGAATACTCAAAGAATCGTGTGAAAGATTATATTTTAGCAAAATCCGATGATGAAATTTTACAAAAAACTATTCGCGAAGTACTCGCTTCGGCACCGGTTTATGCGATTTTACAGTTGGTCGATTTGTTAGGGCTTGGAAGCGAGGCGAGATTTAACGTTCCCGGAACCGTCGATAAGAAAAATTGGGCTTGGCGTTTCAAATGGGATATGATAAAACAAAGTTCGTTCGACGATTTAAAAAAGATGATACAAACTTTCGGAAGAGGGTAAAAAAATATCGTTATTGTTCTCTGACGGAGTAGGGGAGAGCAGATACAACCAGCCCACTTTTCATTTACGAAAAATTGCTATGAAAACGCAAAGAAAAAATGACTATGTGGTAGCGTTGAACTTGTAGAGACCGGAAAAATAGGGAATTTGTTAGTCCGGGAACAAAGCGATGGTACTACGCACCTTGAACCACCAACAAAATCCCAAGAGATAGAGAATCCGCGGGACAATGCCCAACGCGAAAGTACCGGTCGCCCTGAACACCACACAAATTCTCCTATCGACTATAACAATATACGTAATGTTTCGGAAGAAAATCAAGGGAAAACGAAAAATTATTCGTTATTTTCTCTCATTACCATTGAAAACGTCGAAATTATTATTCACAGCAATTTTTTTGTAGTGTTTCCCCTCTCCCCCACAGGCAAGCGGGAATATTTACTTTACATAATATATATTATGGGAAATTATTTTAGTATATAAAAACGGGGGATAACTTATGTATATTACCCTTATGACGCAGAGGAATCTTATTGCATTCTAAAAAATAGAATTGTTGACAATAGCAAATATTATTTTCTCAAACGATTTCATAGAAGTTTTTAATAGTGAGTATTATGGATTTAAAAAAGAATAAATTCTACACGATTAAAAGGATCGTTTTTATTTCGTTCGCCTCGTTTCTTATGGCGCTTAATATAAACTCGTTCATTTACGCAGGCGATTTAATTCCCGGCGGATTTATGGGAGTCGCTTTGCTTTTACGGCAAGTCGGCGCGGCGCTTTTTAATGCGGACATTCCTTTTAGTCCGGTATTTTACGGATTTTGTTTGGTGCCGGCGGTAATAGGTTATTTCTACATCGGGAAAAAATTTACGATTTATTCTTGCATTTCTATTTTTCTCGTTGGTTTTTTGACGGATTGCATTCCGCCGATTTTCGCCAATTATTTAATAGTACAAAATCCGCTTTTATCGGCGGTTTTCGGCGGACTGCTCAACGCTTTCGCTATCAGTTTGTGTCTGCATGCCGGCGCGGCAAGCGGCGGGATCGATTTTATCGCTATTTTTATTTCGGAAAGATATAGGCAGGACGGCTGGCGCTACGTTTTCTTTTTCAATTGTCTTGTTTTGATTGCCGCGACGTGCATCTTTGATATAGACAAAGCGCTTTATTCTATTATTTTCCAGTATATTACGACAATCGGAATAAAGTATTTCTATCTTGGATACCAGCAAAAAACGCTTTTGATAATAACCGACTCCCCCGCCGCCGTTTATGAAGCGATTAAAAGTTCCAGCGGACGTGCGGCGACCTCGTTTTCGGGAATCGGGCAATTCCTAAAAAAAGAAAAAACTATGATTTATTCGGTTGTTTCGGCGGACGAAGTAGATGCAGTGATTCTTGAAATAAAGAAGTGCGATGCCAACGCGTTTGTAAACGTCATACGTTCCGAATACATAAAAGGAAATTTTCAATACAGAGAACGCGACTGATTTTTTGTAGGGGGGGGGACGCTATTTGAGCATATTTTGCATCATCTCGTCAGTATTTACAAAGTCCTCAAGTTTCTGGATATTTCCCCGCTCACTTAAAATTGTACAATAATTCTCTTTTATGTCGGGAGCAAGCATCGCCGCTTTTATGAAATCGTCTTTATCAAGCGGATTTTCTTTCACAAAATCATAAAACCCGCTGCCGACAATATCCTTTTTCAAACGCTCATAAGTCGCTTCCTGCAAAAAACTTACAGCATAACTCGCCACTCCGACCTGTATCCCGTGAATCGTCGGATTTTTTGCTACCTTGTCGTAAGCGTGGGATATTAGATGTTCCGAACCGCTCGCCGGACGCGAACTTCCAGCAATTATCATAGCGATTCCCGTCATCAAAAGCGAACTCGCCAAAATTCCTATATATTCATAATTGTCAAATCGTTTGTCGCCGAAGAAACTGAAAGTATCTACCGCGTTTTTTGCAATGGTCGCGGCAAAATCGTTAACCGGCTCTCCCCTCTTTTTGTATGCGAATTTGTAATCGAAAACCGCCGTTGTTTTACAAAATAAATCTCCGATTCCGCTAAACAAAAATTGTTTTGGCGTTGCGCTTATAATTTCCGTATCAATTATTATTCCCTGCGGGACGTGCGTTTTTACGCTCATGCGTTTTCCGTCCACAACAAGCGAACTCGTCGGCGAGGCGAAAGCGTCGTTGGAAATCAAAGTCGGAACGCAGAAAAGCGGAAGTTGCCTATTGAACGCGACGTATTTGCCGTAATCTACCGCCGTGCCGCCGCCGATTGCGACAATCGCGTCAATTCCTTGCGGCAGTTCTTTAACGGTTTTGAACGCCGCGTCTATATCGTTGGATGAAACTTCGATTTCGTAAATTACGCGAATATCCGCCGTGGACAGCGAAATTTCTATCGCGTCCCAATACATTTTTTTTATGTTCGTTCCCCAAAAAAGCGCGATTCTGGCATACCCGTTTTGATAAAGATATTTACCCAACTTAAACAACGCTTTCGGCTTAATTCTCAAAAGTTCCGGAACTTGAATTTCCATATTTCCCCCTCTCCCCCAAAAAAATTATTTACCGCCGCCTTTGACGCAGTCCCAAAACTTTTTTTTCGCCTGTTTGTACACTGCTTCCACGTCGTTTTTTTTAATCGTTTTGTAATCGCCCGAAAATTTACTTGCGCCCCATATCGCACATTTTCCGCCGGCTTCTTTGTTGAGCGCGTCCTGCAAAAGCCCACGCATTCCCGATGTAGAAGACGGAGTCGTGCCGTCATCGTCAGCCGTAACCAAAATAATATCGAGCATATTTTTGTAAGCGAACGCGCAGGTAAATAAAGAATTTAGCGGATTTACTGCGGCTTCCCCCCTCATTAAATCCTTTTCGCCCGTCGCGTATAAATCCATAAGCGTTCTGAACGACTCGTACCTTGCGGCTCTCCCCTTCAAATTTTGCAAATCCTCGTTTGTAAATATGCCGTTTTGAATCGGCAGGATGCCGCTATAATCCGCGGCGAAAACTCCAAACGACAAAACCAGCGATAATAATAAAACTTTCATTTAATCCTCCAAAAACAACCTTGTTTTTACAATTTTTTCGTTGCGTAAATATACTATTTGCACTCCCCTGATAAATTATATAATTTTTGTGTTAACTATTCACATTTTTTGCACCAGCACTCTTGCAAATTTTCTTTGACCATTTATATATGAATAATATTCTTTATCTTGAACGAGTTTATATCCTTTTTCCAATAAACCGTTAAATATTGAATGTGTGGATACGGCAAAAGGTTTTTTATAATCGCTTGGGATATAACATTCGTCTACTAAAAGCATTTTGTTGTCGTCATATTTTCTATATTTTTCAGGTATTTCTTTCAACGGCACTATTTTTAAATGTTTATGTCGATGTCTTTTTTCTATTTCTAAATTTGTATACCAAAAACACGGATTGCTTACAATTTCTTTTTTAGGATTCAAAAACCAATCTACTCTGTTATATCCAGTCCATACCTTATTATTATAAAAATAAGTGAGATATGCTGTAGTCAAAATGTTTACCTGTCCCGAAATAATTAAAAATTTCTTCCCGCTTTCTATAACAAGTTTCCAATAATCTTTTGCTCGCGAAAACGGCGGATTTGTGCAAACTATATCCGCCTCTTCTTTAAGTATTTTTATAGACAGCGGTGCGTCAAAACTGCCGTTATAGTTTTTCGGATAATCTTTTTTCCCCTCATAACCGTTTTTTGTAAATTCATAAGTATATACATAGCCTTTGGGACCTTGATTAAACAAATCAACCGCACTGCTATAATGAGTGCATATCAATTTTTTCAGTTCAAGTTCTTTGAAATTCCTCAAAAAATATAAAGCAAAATTCGATGTGTTTTTTTCATTGTCATCGACCGCATCGTCGCAGTTGCAAAAAACGACTTTATCTTTCCAAATTTCTTTGTCATACATTGATAATTCTTTTTCAATATCTTCATATCGCGTATAAAACTCGTCGTTTTTTACTCTTTGTGCTTTTTGCAAAAGTTCTTTTCTTGTTACTCCTCTCTCTTCAAGCGACGGAGTTGTCTTTTTTATTATCTTTGTTTCTTCTTTTTTATCTTCCGTCTTAATAAATATTTCTTTCACAAACAACTTATGCGATTTGATAAATTTCACATAATCTTCAAACAATTCTGAATTATAGAAATAAATTTCCCTGCTTTTCTGTTCCCGTAATCTTCTGAATTCTCCTTTTATATCGTTTTCCACTTCCGCCATATCTTTTAATTCGCAGGTGAATAAGTACGAATAGACGTTATCTTTGGATTTACCCGTCATATTGTTGTATTCTTTCAGCCGTCTATCCAAATCGATGGTTTTTCCGATTTTGCAGTTTGCCGTTTCCCGCGACGACTGAACGATGTAAATAAATTCTTTTTCCAAATTACAACTCCGTTTGATAATTTTCATATAAAATAATAAATTTTCAAACGGTTTGGCGTTTTTTATGTAATCTGTCGGCGATTCCAAAAAAGCGGGACGAATTTCTCCGCCCGCTTCAAAATACCCGTAAAAATATCAAGATTTCTTTCCCTTGTAATACAAAGCCCGCAAAGAATTAAGAACGGCAACAACAGTCAGTCCAACGTCTCCGATAACCGCCATCCAAATCGTCGCAATACCGCATGCGCCCAAAATCAAAATAATCCCTTTGACGGCAAGAATGAAAACGATATTCTGCGTTACGATTTTTCTGGTTTTTTGGGCGATAAAAAGCGCGGCGACAATTTTCGACGGCTCGTCGCTCATAAGCACTATGTCGGCGGTTTCCACAGCGGCGTCGCTTCCAGCCGCACCCATGGCAAAACCAATGTCGCTTACGGCGATTACCGGCGCGTCGTTTATTCCGTCGCCGACAAACGCGACTTTTCCCAGTTCTCCCCTATCGTTTTTAATTTTCAAAGCGATTTCCACTTTATCCTGCGGAAGCAAATCGGTAAACGACAAATCCGGCTGCAATTTTTCGATAACGTCGTTAGCGTTTCGCTTTGAGTCGCCCGTCAAAATCGCCGTAAATATTTTTAACTTTTTCAGTTTTTTCATCGTATCTACGCTGTCGGCTTTCAATTTGTCGGCTATAACGACATACCCCGCAAGACGTTCATCTATCGCTATAAAAAACACCGCGCAACCATGTGAAACGTCTATACTTTCAATTTCCAAAGATTTAAGAAACGCAGAATTTCCGACCGCAATTTTTCTGCCTTCAAACGACACGCTGACACCTTTTCCGGCGACTTCCTTAAAGTCGGAAATTTTGTCGAATTCTATCTTTTCTCCATAATGCGAAACTATCGACTTCGCGATAGGATGATTTGAAAAACTTTCGGCGAACGCGGCGAATTTAAGCAGTTCTTTTTCACCAAAGGCGCTCACGGAAACTATTTTTTCAAGCGAAAATTTACCTTCGGTTAACGTTCCTGTTTTGTCGAAAATAAAGGTTTTAACGTCGTTAAGCGCATCAAGAAAATTGCTTCCTTTGACTAAAATTCCGCGTCTTGACGCATTGGCTACGCCGCCGAAAAATCCCAAAGGAACGGAGACGATAAGAGCGCATGGACAGGAAACCACCAAAAACACCAACGCCCGCCTTATCCATTCGCTCCAAACGGCGTTCGGTATGAAAATCGGCAAAACCGCCGCCATAAAAAACGCGATAGAAATAACGACGGGCGTATAAATTTTTGCAAATTTCGTGATAAATTTTTCCGCCGTCGTCTTTTTGGCGAGCGAATTTTGGACCAAATCCAAAATTTTGGCGACCGTCGATTCTTTTTCCGTTTTTTCGACGCGAAGCGTTATCAAACCGTCTATATTTATAGCCCCAGACAAAACCTGCGCGCCGATTTCTACGTATTTGGGAACGGATTCGCCCGTCAAAGCCGACATATCAAGCGTGGTATTTCCTTCGATAATCAAAGAATCCAGAGGAATTTTCTCGCCGGATTTTACGATAATTTTGTCGCCGACGACGACTTTGTCCAACGAAAGTTTGCTCACGCCGGAATTTGTGACGACGTTTGCGTAATCCTGACGAATACCGGCAAGCGCGGAAATCGATTTGCGCGATTTGGCGACGGCGGCGTCCTGTATGGACTCCCCTATTTTGTAAAACAACATAATCGCGACCGCTTCGTGAAAGGCGTTTATCGCAAACGCTCCGATTGACGCGATGCTCATCAAAAAATTTTCATCGAAGAAAACGCCGCTTTTTACGTTCTCAAATGTTTTCAATAAAACGTTGTAAGCGAGTAAAAGATACGCCGCAAAAAAAATTGAAAATTCAATCCAATGCTGGAAATTACCTACCATTCCGACCGCAAAAAGCCCGATTCCCAAAAACGTGGGAACGTTAAAAAATTCGTTTTTTTCATCGTCGTCGCTGTTTTGCAAAACGAGCGTTTTCTTTTCGCAGCAGTCGCACGATTTTATGCCGCAAAGTTCTTTTTCTTCTTCCATCTAATCCTCCTTTATGTGTGAAAGTCCAATTTCAACGATATTTTTTATATGTTCGTCGTCAAGCGAGTAATACACGATTTTACCCTTTTTGCGAAATTTCACCAATTTCGTTTGCCGCAGCATACGTAATTGATGAGAAATCGCCGATTTTGTCATATTCAGCAAGAACGCGATGTCGCAAACGCACATTTCTGAATTGAGCAAAGCAACGATAATTCTTATTCGCGTCGAGTCCGAAAACATCTTGAAAAAGTCGGCAAGCAAAAACAACTGCTCGCAAGCGGGCATATTTTGCGCAACGTTTTCCACCACTTCCTTGTGAATAGTATCGCAATCACATTCTGCGAAATCGTTTTCCTTAAAATTCATAACCTTCTCCTTTTTTACAAATAATTGAATAATTGTTCAACTAATATAATATATGCCAGCGACAAAAAACTAAAAAAATAAAAAATATTTGACAATAATTCGACCGACAAAGTATTTTAATTAAAGAATTGAGTTAAATATAGCGACGGAGTGTAAAATGGCGAACGACGAACAGCAGATTTTATTGAAAAAAGAATACGCGGAAGCGATTCGCTATATGAATAACGCAAAAGAAACGTTGCAAAAAGCGAAAAAAGATGGGAACCATTACGCAGACAAAAAGTATGTCCGCTCGGCTTGCGGAATTGCATACAGCGGTGTCTTGCTCGCTTTGGACGCGTGGTTTGTTCTTAAAGGAATACCCAAGCCGAGCAAAAAGCAACGCAAATCGATAGAATATTATATGTCGAACATATCCCAAATAGATAAAAAATTAGCGACATATTTGCATTCTGTCTATAATCTTTTGCATTTGGACGGATATTACGACGGAGAAACCAACGTAAAAGCGATTGCCGCGGGATTTGAAGACGCCTACGAAATTATCGAAAAAATTAAACCCGAAACCGCAGAAACGGTGGAAACAAAATAAAAAAATTTATGCAAAATTTCACAAAATTCTTGACTGTTATCCGAACAAGAAATTATATTAGGTTCAAGATAAGTTAAGCGTAAAAAAATTAGTATTTTTTCTCACTTTCTTTAACCTTTTTTCATAAAATACTATATGCCATTTGCTAATAGCATAAACAACATAAATTAAGATAATTCTAATGGTTTCTTTCTTATTATTTTCAATAGATATTTATACATCTCTTTATAACCTTCTTTGCGATGATTATACCTAAATTCACATTCTTTCAAATGCAAATAAAACTTATGTTTGTGAATTCC
>Ga0268262_10005802_pt1 | contig 12094 bp, 9 predicted proteins | sample TergutNc150P3_FD_190354 | JGI IMG/M metagenome (GOLD analysis project Ga0268262, IMG submission 190354) | Nasutitermes corniger P3 segment gut microbial community from laboratory colony in Florida, USA - Nc150 P3 (SPAdes) (version 2) | ecosystem: Host-associated > Arthropoda: Insects > Digestive... | reverse complement strand
GGGCTTTTGGAAATCAACGCGGTAATGGAAAACATAGCAAGCCAGACCAATCTGCTTTCGATGAACGCGGCGATAGAAGCCGCGCATGCCGGAGAGGCGGGCAAGGGCTTCGCCGTAGTCGCCGATGAAATCCGTAAACTGGCGGAAAGTTCCAGCGAGCAGTCCAAAACAATTGGTACGGTGCTTAAAAAGATAGCGGAATCAATCAAAAAGATTACAGGTTCCACCAAGAACGTACTAAACAGATTCGAGGCGATTGATTCGGGAGTTAAAATCGTTTCACAGCAGGAAGAAAATATCCGCAACGCGATGGAGGAGCAAAGCGAGGGAAGCAAACAACTTCTGCAAACATCAAGCAGTTTGAATGAAATTACCCAGCAGGTAAAGAGAGGTTCCGAAGAAATGCTTAGCGGCAGCCAGGAAGTAATGACGGAGGGCAGGAATCTTGAAAAGGTAACGCAGGAAATAACCGGCGGTATGAACGAGATGGCAAGCGGAGCTAATCAGATGAACGTCGCAGTACACCATGTCAATGAGATAAGCGGCAAAAACAGCGAAGCCATTAACGCTTTGTTAAAAGAAGTTTCACGCTTTAAGGTTGAATGATTATTTGTCGGCAGACGGGAATCGAAAAATACAGTAGTATTTAATAACATGAACTATCTTCCCGTTTCTGCCGACTCCCTCAACCAAGCCGCGCAAATTCTGCGTAACGGCGGTATTGTCGCGTTTCCAACGGAAACAGTTTACGGTCTCGGCGCGAACGCTTTTAACGCCGCCGCTCTGGCGAAAATCTTTGAGGCGAAAAACCGCCCTAGCTTTGATCCGCTAATCATTCACATCGCCTCGCTTGACTCTCTTGAAAACGTGGCGGATCTTTCCAAATTGACAGAAGAAGCCCGTCAAAAACTTTTTACGCTGGCGGAAAATCTGTGGCCTGGACCGCTTTCCATTATTCTGCCCAAAAACAAAAAAATACCCGGTATCGCTACCGCAGGGCTTGAAACGGCGGCAATCCGCTTTCCCGACCACGAAACGGCGAGGGAACTTATTTCGCTTTCAACCGGCGCGGTAGCGGCTCCAAGCGCCAACCCATTCGGCTCTTTAAGCCCGACAAGGGCGGAACATGTTCGGGATAAGTTAGGTGATAAAATAGATATGATTTTAGATGGGGGAGCCACCCGTATCGGGCTTGAATCCACCGTTATCGACATAACGGGTGGCGCTGCTTCCGCTCCTGCAAGCGTGAAAATACTCAGACCCGGCGGTACGCCGAAAGAGGCGATTGAAAAATTGATAGGTCGTGTTGAAGATGGCTCTCCTGTAGCCGATGTATCGGGCGGGCTTCTCTCTCCCGGGCAGTTAAAGAGTCATTACGCTCCCCATACGCCGCTTGCCGCTCTCAATATAGAAGAAATCTTACAAACAGAATACGAAAAAGACAGCGCATTTTTGTTTTTTGACGGGAATACTCGAAATTCGTGGATTTACGCCCAAAAACCGCCAAAAACCGCAGTTTTTAGGGTTCTTTCCGAGACAGGGCAGATTTTGGAAGCCGCCTCGCGCTTTTTTGAAACCCTTCATGAATTGGATAATGGTAAAATATTAAGAATATTTGTGCAATTAGCGCCTCAAGAAGGGCTTGGAATCGCAATAAACGACAGAATTTCGCATGCTTCTACAAAAAAATAATTTTTTTGTATTTTCTATTGCCATACCGCTTTATATGGTGTATACTAAAAAAAAACACGCTACCTGTATGGTAGTATCATACGATAATATCATACGATATTATCGTTCGATAAATAAAAGGGTTTGAGGAATGAAAGTACAACGTTTTTTCACAGACTGCGAAAGCGGTCCGTATGCTGATATTGTCTGGGAGCGGCGCAAGAGCGAAATCCGTAATCCCAACGGCAAGCCGATTTTCTCGGAAGACACTGTAATAGTGCCTACATTTTGGAGTCAAATAGCCTCGGATATTATCGCTCAAAAATACTTCCGTAAAGCCGGAATTCCAAAAGATAAAATTTATGAATGGAAGAATTGGGCTAAAGCGGGAAGCAAGTCCGAAGATCCGGGGAATTCCCTGCCCGAAGACGGCGCAGAGCATGACGCCCGTCAAGTCTTCCACCGTCTTGCCTACACATGGCTGGAATGGGGCAGACAGAACAAGTATTTTGACTCTCAGGAAGACGAGAACGCCTTTTACGATGAAACTTGCTATATGCTTGCCCACCAATACGCGGCTCCCAACAGTCCGCAATGGTTCAATACCGGTTTGTACTCCGTGTACGGGCTGGACGGTCCCGCGCAGGGGCATTACTACTATGATATCGAAAAAGAAAAAGTTGTTAAGTCCGACAGCGCCTACAAACGCCCTCAGCCTCACGCCTGTTTTATTCTTTCCATAGAGGACAATCTTGTAAACGAAGGCGGCATCATGGATCTTTTAACCCGGGAAGCCAGACTGTTTAAGTACGGTTCGGGTACAGGATCGAATTTTTCACGCATCAGGGGAATAAACGAGACTCTTTCAGGCGGCGGTGTTTCTTCGGGGCTTTTGTCGTTCCTTAGAATAGGCGACAGATCCGCCTCGGCGATTAAGTCGGGAGGCACGACCCGCCGCGCCGCCAAGATGGTAACGCTGGATGTCGACCACCCCGACGTAGAAAAGTACATAAGCTGGAAAGCCGGAGAGGAACATAAAGTCGCCTCTATGGTAACCGGTTCTTTAATACTTAAAAAACATATCGACGCGGTTAAGAGGGCGTTAGCCGGTTTCAGAGGACCTGAAGAAGACAAATTCAGCGCCGAAAAAAACCACGATCTCGCTATGGCTCTGCGGGCGGCGTTAGGTGATAAAATACCGCCTTCTTACCTGTACCAGCAGCTTCGCCGTCTTGAACAGGGCGACGAGGAAGTTGATGTTTCCCAGTATTCCACCGCGTGGGACGACGAGGCTTATAATACGGTTTCGGGGCAGAGTTCCAACAACAGCCTGCGCCTAAGCGATGATTTTATGCGCGCGGTGTTAAACGATGAAGATTGGCAGTTAAGAAGCAGAACCGGCGGAGAAGTGATAAAAACAGTAAAGGCGCGCAAGCTCTGGTCTGACATAGCGAAAACAAGCTGGCAGTGCGCCGATCCCGGGTTGCAGTACCATACAACGATTAACGATTGGCATACATGTCCCGCCGGCGGCGAGATACGCGCGTCCAATCCATGTTCGGAATATATGTTCCTTGACGATACGGCTTGTAACCTTGCGTCCATAAATCTTTCCGCGTTATACGATAAAACAAACAAAGCGTTTAACGTTGACGGATACCTTCACGCTATCGATATTTGGACTACAATTCTTGAAATCTCCGTAGTAATGGCGCAATTTCCGTCGCCTCGCATAGCGGAACTTTCTTATCAATACCGTACCCTCGGTCTTGGTTACGCCAACTTGGGAACGCTTCTTATGATCATGGGGCTTGCCTACGATTCAGATCAAGGTCGCTCGGTAGCAGGAGCGCTTTCCGCTCTTCTTTCAGGCGAAGCGTACGCTCAATCCGCCCGCATGGCGGCTGAACACGGAGCGTTCGCCCGTTACGGTGAAAATGCCGAAAATATGCTTCGTGTTATACGCAATCACAAGCGGGCGGTAAACAACGCCCCCGACGGCGAATACGAGGGGCTTCATACAATCCCCAGAGGAATAGACCCTGCGCATTGTCCTGTTTATCTTTTGAACGCCGCAAAATCGGCATGGGACAGGGCGCTTGATCTCGGCAAGGCGCACGGATACCGTAACGCGCAAGTTACCGCAATCGCTCCCACAGGCACTATCGGCTTCTTGATGGACTGCGACACCACAGGCATTGAGCCCGATTACGCCCTTGTTAAATTCAAAAAACTTGCGGGTGGCGGCTACTTCAAAATAATTAATCAGTCCGTGCCTCCCGCTTTGGAAAGTCTCGGCTACTTGCCGCAGGAAATCGAAGAAATTATCGCTTTTGCCACGGGCAGAAAAACTTTAGGCGGCGCTCCTATTATCAGTCATGAAACGCTTAAAGAAAAAGGTTTTACTCAGGAAGTTATTGATTTAGCGGAAGACGCAGTAAAGACAGCGCTTAATCTTGAAGCGGTTTTTAATCCCTATATACTCGGCAAAAAATTTGTCGAGGAAACGCTTAACGTTCCAGAGTCAACATGGTCGTTGCAGGGCTTTAGTCTTCTTAAACATCTCGGTTTCAGCTCTCAGGATATTGAGGACGCAGAATTATTTGCCTGCGGAACAATGGGTCTTGAAGGTGCTCCCGGGCTTAAAAAAGAACACTACGCCGTCTTTGATACCGCCGCTCCTTCAGGCAAGAAAGGAAAACGCTCAATTTCATGGACAGCCCATATCGGCATGATGGCGGCGGTTCAGCCGTTTATTTCCGGGGCGATTTCCAAAACGATAAATATGCCCAACTCCGCCAATTACGACGACGTAAAAGGCGCTTATATGCTCTCGTGGAAGAACGCCCTTAAAGCCGTCGCTTTGTACAGAGACGGCTCGAAACTTTCACAGCCGCTTAACACCTTCGCTCCCGGAACCGATCCGTTAGCCGACACTATCATTAAAGTTGAAAAAGGGCTGGAGCTTCCTTCCGCGCCGGACAGAAAAAAAGCGGCGAGTCTGCGTGGGCTTCGCAAATCTCTGCCCAACCGCAGAATGGGATACACTCAAAAAGCGAAAATAGGCGGACACTCGATTTTTATAAGAACAGGCGAATACGAGGACGGAAGTCTTGGAGAAATCTTTCTTGATATGCACAAGGAAGGCGCCGCTTTCAGAAGCCTGTTAAACAGTTTTGCTATTACCGTCTCTCTTGGACTGCAATACGGCGTACCTTTAGAGGAATATGTAGACGCCTTCACATTCAGCAGATTTGAGCCTAACGGCATGGTGCAGGGGCACGATTATGTGAAGATGGCGACCAGCGTAATTGATTATGTCTTCCGCGATTTAGCTATTAGTTATCTGAAACGCAGCGACTTGGGTCAGGTAAAACCCGAAGACCTTGTAGCCACGGCGATGAAGAGCGAGAACGAAGCAGACCCAAAGCCAAAGGGCGAGAAACAAAGCGTGGGTTTTAGACCGAACGCGTCAGTTTCAGTTCCGTTGACGACTGTACCGGCTACGCCCGCTAGCGGAAAATCCTGCAAGTTGACCTCCGGTAACTCAGGCAATGTTACCAAAGGACTGGCTCTTTCGCCTGTAATGGCACAAACGCAGACGCAAGTTGCGGTAATGGAAGAATCCTATCCGCAGGAAAGCGAAGTAATAAAGATTGTACAGGCTCGCATTAAAGGCTACGAAGGAGACCCCTGTTCTTCCTGCGGTTCATTCACGCTTGTAAGAAACGGAACTTGTATGAAATGCGACACCTGCGGCAGTACCACAGGGTGTTCCTGATAAAGTGATTTTGTATTACGCGACATTTATTCCCGGCTTACAGACCTTTATTGCGCAGGTAATAAAAGAGCGGCTTTCCGACGTAAAGATAAACAAACTCCTGGACGGAGCTGTCATTTTTGAGACTGAAACAAGTTACGATAAACTTAACTTTTTTTGTTTTAACAATATTTTTGCGGTTATAGGCATTATGGAGCAGGCGCAAGACGCAAACGCTTTGCAAGACCACATAAACGCCGTAATTCACGGCGCTTACGGCGATGAAAAGATAATTTCGGCTAACACAAAAAATATACGCACCTTTAGAATTGTAATTTCCCGTGAAAACACGCCTGCATCTATCGATGAAAAACTGCGTTTGAAGGTTGAAAAACTGATAAGCGATATTTCAGGGCTTAAAATCAACCGCACTCTGCCCGATACCGAGTTTTGGTTTCTCTACCGCAATGAGGAAAACCAAAAGGAAAATTTCTCGGTCTTTATGAAACGCCTTACCCTTCGCCCCTCATGGGAAAAAACGCTCCACAAGGGAGAACTGCCGCCGCCGCTTGCGTGGACGTTATGCCGTCTTGCCCGTCTCTCCCACAACGAAACCGTTCTTGACCCCTTTTGCGGTTACGGCTCTATCCCCGAATCGGCGTTGAAACATTTCCATATAACCAAATTTATCGCCTGCGACAACGACAAACGCTCTGCGCTTTTTTCCGCAGAAAGGTTCAAAAAGCGCAAAACAGGCGAATTCATTATTCACCAAGCGGATTTTTCCGCACTCCCCACGCTAATTGCGGAAAAAAGCATAGACGCAATTGTTACCGATCCGCCGTGGGGTCAATACAAAGAAGTTAAAGACGCCGCTTTCCATGTAAAAATGTTTGAAGTTTTCGCCAAATTACTGAAAGACGGCGGAAGAGCTGTTGTGTTATACGCTAACGACGATGAATTATTACGGGCGGTTCCCGATTGTTTCAAGTTGGAGAACAATTTGCAGATATTGCTTTCGGGGAGGAAGGCGGCGGTTTATGTGTTTTTTAAGAAGGAATAGCCTTGATTGGTGAAATTCGGGCGTCAGGCATATACTAAATAAAATAATATAGATAGAAAATATTTTTGGAAATTTGCAAGGGATAATGGTTTCAAAAAGCCGTAAAAAGTGGTATAATTAATTAAGGTAAAGGCATGGATATTGTCATTTTGGATAGTGCATTAAAACATGGGATAACAGAGGCGAATATCAGCTACTGTTTATCGCATTTTAATAATAATATCATGTTAAATTATCCGCCAATGAAGCGTTTGTTTGTTGGATTTGATAATTTAGGAAGGGCTTTAGAAGTCATTGCGATTGAAGATTAAGAACAAGATTGTCTTGTGGTCATTCATGCAATGAAAATAACCAAGCAGTATTACTTTTTATTAGAAGAGGTATGATATGAATTACGATGAAATTGACGTTGATAAAATAGTAAACGAGGTGTCTACTGCTGTAGCACAAGGGAATTACCGCAAAGCGACAAAAAAAGAGTCTATGGAAGTCCGTCTTGCCGCACTTGCCATGCTTGTTAAAAATATGCAGAGTGAAATGCACGACATTGTTCAAAATGAAAAACTTGCCGTTGGTGCATAAGTTTAGAACTTGTTAATCTGCCGATTAAGATGTATTATTATCTATGTAATAAATAAGGAGTAAATTATGAATTTGATTTTTTTAGGTCCCCCGGGAGCAGGCAAAGGAACTTTGGCTGTAAGAGCCGTGGAATTACTTGGCATACCGCAGATAAGTACCGGCTCTATTTTCAGGGCGGCGATAGCGGACGGAACTCCGCTGGGTCTTAAAGTTAAAGCCATCATTGACGCGGGGAAACTTGTCGATGACGAGACCACAATTGAACTTGTGAAAGAACGGCTTACAAAGGACGACGTTAAAAAAGGATACATTTTAGACGGCTTCCCAAGAACAATTCCGCAGGCGGAAGCGTTGGCAGGTTTTTCCAAAGTAGACAAGGTTATCAATTTTGACATTCCCGATGAAGGCGTGCTTGAACGACTTGGCGGACGCAGAGTCTGCCGCAAATGCGGATACAATTTTCACGCTGTTTTTAACAAGCCGAAAAAAGAAGGCGTTTGCGATCATTGCGGCGGAGAAGTGTATATCCGTGACGACGACAAACCCGAAGCCGTTCAGAAACGCCTTGAAGTCTACCGAGCGCAGACAGCTCCGTTAATTGATTATTATCGGGAGAAAGGTTTGCTTTTGGATATAGACGCAAGACCGATGATCGATCAAATTGTAATCAATTTTAAGAACGCAATGGGGCTTTAGACAGTGGGCTTGGGAAACAGAATTTGTTTATGTTTTCTATTATTGATTATGCTTTCTTCTTTTTCAAAATGTTCTTCCTCGCCGCCTGAATTCTCGGAAGCCGACTGGTACGAGAAAACTCACGCCGCCGACAGTTCCCTTTTGTACGCAAACAATGTGGCGGCTGACGGCACGTTTTTTAATCCGTGGCTTGAAAGAGAAAAAAGAAAAGGCGGATATACCCGAAGCAAAGGACAATTTGAAGAACCGTCCGCCGCCCAATACGGCGCTGTCCCCAATGATTTTGCTTATCTTTCAGATAACGCTTTTGACAGCATAACCAACGCAGGTCACGCATCGATGATTATCAAGATGAACGGACAGACAATTTTTACAGACCCGTTTTTTTCCGACGCCGCAGTGATAGTGCCCAAAAAAGTAAAAATAAAATTTGATTTTTCCAAAGTAGCGCAAAAGTCTGTGGTGTTAATCAGCCACAATCATTATGATCATCTGGATAAATATTCGGTAAAACAACTTGCGAAAAAAGACGCTGTTTTTATAGTGCCGTTGGGGCTAAAAAAACTTGTTTCAAGTTACGGCGTAAAAGAAGTGCATGAACTTGGCTGGTGGCAGAACATTACGATTAACGGCATTGAATATACATTTGTGCCTGCTCAGCATTGGTCACGGCGGTTAGGGCAAAAGGGCGGCAGTACATTATGGGGCGGATACATTATTCAAGGCGCAAAAACGATTTATTTTTCAGGCGACTCTGGTTATTTTATCGGCTTTAAGGAATTCGGGAACCGCTGGAATATTGATTATGCCATTATGGGAGCCGGCGCTTATGAGCCTCGCTGGTTTATGCATTACGCCCACATGAATGTAAAAGAATTTTTAATGGCGGCTAAGGAAATAAAAGCAAAGGTTTCGATACCCATGCATTTCGGCGTTATCAGCCTGAGCGACGAGCCATTGCTTTATCCGTTACTTGAAATTGATAACGCTGTTAAACAAAATACCGAATTGGCGAATAGTATACTGCCGTTGAGAGTGGGGCAGTATACGAAATTCTGATTAACATGAAAGAATATGGAACACGCTACCGCTTAAAAACGGCGATCTTCGTACCAAGCGCAGTACGCCGCAAACCCGAAAAGAAAAAAACATTTTCTTTTTAGTCTTCTAAGCAAATAGGCGCATACAGTTACCGACCAATATGCGCCATTTGGGCGTACACTATTTTTGTCTAAGCAAATTTATTTTATTCTCCGCCCATGCCTGAGTCGGAAGAAAAATGAAAGCGCTTACAGCGATTGCGTAGAGAAACGCAAGTAAACTTAATGCCAGACTGGGTCCAAGCATTTCTTTGTTATCCAGATTGACAAGGCATGCCAATAAACCGCTGACAAAACCAAATCCCCCTGCCGCAAGGATGAATTTAATCGTGTTTTTTATTGCCCCTGAAAGAGCCGTAAGTTCCGCTTCAGCGTATGAATAATTTTTCTTGAAGCTTGTCTTGATATACATACTCAAAATATTTCCGCTTTTTGATGTAAGAATAAAAAAGAGCAGAGGGACAAGGATCAATAAAATTGAGGGCAGATCAATAAACATCATAAGCATTCCCGATAATACGCCCACAACAACAATGATAAAAACCATGAATAAAAACCCAATAATTAACAACATCATTCGCCTCCTAAATATTTCTCAAATCAATTTAGGGTTGTATTTCACCCAACTACCCATTTAGCACCGCAATCCCTTCCCTAATTTTCTGCGTAATTTCCGCCGCCGCTTTGTTCAGAGGTATATTACGATTTTCTTTCTCGTTTCGCTTTTTAATTTCCACTTGCGGCTCGCTCTGCGCCAACCCTTTGTCGCCGATTACCACACGCCAGGGTATGCCTGTAAGATCGGCGTCGTTAAATTTTACTCCGGGACGCTCGTTGCGATCGTCTAACAAAACTTCGATGCCCTCTTGCGTAAGTTCTGCGGACAATTTGTCGGCGGCTTCTTTGACTGCGCCGTCGTATTTGATTGGGACGATGATGACATGATACGGAGCGATTGACTCAGGCCAGATAATTCCTGAGTCGTCGTGGTGTTCTTCGATTACGGACGCAAGGGTGCGGTCAACGCCGATGCCGTAACAGCCCATTACGGGCATTTGGCTTTTGCCGTTTTCATCAAGATATGTTACGTTCATTGAACGTGTGTATTTGTATCCGAGTTTGAATATGTGTCCTAACTCGTTGCCCATTTTTGTGTACAATTCGCCGCCGCATTGCGGACAACGGTCTCCCGCTTTCACTGTGCGGACATCGACGGAATTTTGTCCGTCAATCGCCCAGCCTTCAAAATCACGTCCGTATGCGGCGTGCTTGTAGTGCAGGTCTTTCGCCAACGCTCCTGTTACTGCGTCATTCATTCCCGTAACGGTGTGATCTACGATGACAGGCAGGCTTGTTAATCCGACGGGACCTGCGAAACCGACAGGGGCGTTTGTAAGGCGTGTAACGTCGGTATCTGAAGCGAGGGCGACTTCGCTTGCTTTTAACACTGCGGCAAGTTTTACTTCGTTTACGTCAAGGTCGCCTCGGATTGCTACTGCGAAAAAGGCTTCGGGGTAGACGGCAGGAGCGTCGGGCGACGGTTTTTTCCGTTCAAGTTTGCCGCAGCCCGGGGCGGAGGAGAGATCGAGTTCGACATTGAGGGCTCGATATATTAGTGTTTTAATAAACGCTTTAGGTTCTGTTTTTAAGAAGGCGCAAAGTTCTTCGATTGTTTTTGCGTTAGGCGTGTCGATTTTTTCAAACACCGGCGTTCCTTTGGCGGCGTCTTTTGCGGCTTCTATCGTGTTATGCGACGTAAAATCGCTTTTGCAGGCGGCTTTCTCCACGTTGGCGGCGTAATCGCAATTTTTGCAGAGGATCAGCGTGTTGTCGCCGATTTCGCTTTCTACCATAAATTCTTCCGAGCCTGATCCGCCCATTGCGCCTGAGTCGGCTTTTACGGGTATTACGGATAGTCCGCAGCGTTTGAAAATTCTGCGGTAAGCCCGACCCATTGCCTGATATGTGTCGTCGAGGCTTTTGTCGTCGGTGTGCCATGAGTAGGCGTCTTTCATTACGAATTCACGTCCTCGCATAACGCCGTAACGGGGGCGGATTTCATCACGGAACTTTGAGTTAATTTGATAAAGGGCGATTGGCAGTTGGCGGTAACTTGAAAGCTCATCACGCACGATGGCGGTAAAAACTTCTTCGGCGGTGGGGGAGACGACAAAATCGTTATTCAGCCGATTTTTCACACGGAGCATTGATTCGCCCATGGAGTCCCATCGACCTGATTCCTTCCATAGTTCGCCGGGAACGACGACTGTCGGTTTTATTTCCAGAGCGCCTGCGGCGTCCATTTCTTCACGGATAATTTGTTCGACTTTGCGGAAGGAACGCAGTCCGAGCGGCAGGTAGGCAAAAAGCCCGTTGGCAAGTTTGCGCAGAAGCCCCGCACGGAACATAAGGCGATGGCTTGCGATAACGGCGTCCGCAGGGACTTCACGAAGGGTGGGTATAAAAGCACTGGAATAATTCATAATATGGGTAGTTTATCAATTTTTTTAGGTTTTGGAAACCATTAAAGACTTGACTAAATCCCCATTTTTTGCTAATTTATAAAAAATTGGGGGCGTAGTGAAGCTGGTTTATCACGCTGGCCTGTCAAGCCGGAAATCGCGGGTTCAAGCCCCGTCGCTCCCGTAGTAAAAATGACAAGTGCGTTTTTATTTTTTAGATCTAGAAGTCGGTGATTAAGGAGACCAATGGGGCTTGAACCGAAGCCCCCGCCGAAGGAAAAGGCGGTAAGGATGACGTCGCACCGCCGAATGGCGGTGCAGTAAAATCCTTCCTTTCGGCAAACGACCCGAAGGGGCGTATACCGCTGACAGGGGGCTGAGGCGGCCTGTAGTGAACAAACAGGATGTTTGTGAACGGAAGGCAAGCCCCGTCGCTCCCGTAGTAAAAAGTTTGGCTTATGCCAAACTTTTTACTACGGGAGTTTTGCCTATGGCAAAACTTCATGATTTTATTGAAAAAGAGCCCGTCTCACGGACGGGTTTTTTTGTGTAAAACACGGGCAGTAGCGCAGTTGGTAGCGCGCTTGGTTCGGGACCAAGAGGTCCCCGGTTCAAATCCGGGTTGCCCGAAGTTATAATTCCTTATGTTATAAGGAAATAGCCTGCCCGACAAACGGATGGCGTATCATACTTAAGCCCGAAAGTAGCACTAAAAGTGATATTTTCGAGCAAAAGGAGTACGTTATGCGTTGTCCCTTCT
>Ga0268262_10005801_pt1 | contig 12097 bp, 6 predicted proteins | sample TergutNc150P3_FD_190354 | JGI IMG/M metagenome (GOLD analysis project Ga0268262, IMG submission 190354) | Nasutitermes corniger P3 segment gut microbial community from laboratory colony in Florida, USA - Nc150 P3 (SPAdes) (version 2) | ecosystem: Host-associated > Arthropoda: Insects > Digestive... | reverse complement strand
CCCCTTAGATGGTCAATAAATTGGTAAGAATCTGTATCGACCGCCTGGATATTTCCGATAATAAGTATAAGGAGCGCCACCGCTATGACTGCTTTCATTTTATTATTTACAATTATCGGTGGATAAACCAATATCTTAATATGCCATCCCTAAGCGCCCTGGAAAAATTTAAAGGCTCGTTCAAAAACGTTGGGTTGGAACCTCAAACCCTACAAGAATTGGATTTGCCTTTTGATGATCTTTCCCTGCCGGACCATGAGCCTGCCATTGATCCGGCTTTGGCCGCTCAACCGGAGGATGAATCGCCGCCGGATTCATCTTCGCCTGATTCCTATCCGGCGTTTGAGAATCTGCCTAATGAACCGCAAGTAGAAGCCAACGAACCGCCTGGCGGTATGGACATTTTTAGCGATTATAGCGACCTTTTGGGCGGGGGAGCGGGCAATCTTCCGGTAGAGGAAGAACCGGCTCCTCCCGCTCAGGAAGACAACGATTTCAGTGATCAAATACCGGCTGATTCTACCACTGAAGAACCATCCGCCGAACTTTCCGGTTTTGATGATACTTCCCCTGAAGCTGAAGCCTCAAACGATGTTGACGGAATCCCTCCTGACCTTTTAGACGGTTTTGCGGAGGAAATGGAGGAAGAACGGTCATCGTTGGGGAAAAAGAAGTCCAAAAAGAAAACTTCAGATGAAGACAGTGGAATAGATTCTACAGGCCAGGATCTTGGCGATATTGATTTGCCTGACCAGGGGCAAGATGGTCAGGACGCGGGCTTGCAGGGTTTTTCTGATTTTAATACCAGCGATAACATGGACCTTTTTGAGGAAGGGGCTCCAATTCCTGAAAAGGCAGACAGCGCAGATAGCACAGCAGCAGAGCCGGAAACAGATCTATCAGGCTTTGATTTGGGGGATCTTCCCGAATTTGGTGACACTGAAAGCCAGGAACCTTCCGCCGAAGAAGAGCCGGTTTCAGAAGATGCGGTAGAAGCCGGAGCATCGGATACGTCAGGTTTTGACCTGGGGGATCTTCCCGAATTTGGTGACACTGAAAGCCAGGAACCTTCTGCCGAAGAAGAGCCGGTTTCAGAAGATGCGGAAGAAGCCAACGCGCTGGATACGTCAGGTTTTGACCTGGGGGATCTTCCCGAATTTGGTGACACTGAAAGCCAGGAACCTTCCGCCGAAGAAGAGCCGGAAGTGGAATTTCCACCATTTGACGCTGACACAGCTGGCACAGAAAGCGACGAAGAGGCTTTTGATTTTGGCGAAGAGATTCCGGGTGTTGGCGACGAGGGAACACTGGAAGAGGTCCCTGGCGATGCTTTTGACAGGTTTAGCCCGGAATCCGGTTCATTGGGCGAGGGCTTTGATTTAGCCGGCGAAGATGAATTCGGCAGCTTGGATGATTTTGGGATTCCCGGTTTAGACAGCGATTTTGGAGCTATAGCTCCGGAGAAAGGCAAAAAAGCGGGCAAGAAGGGCAGGGGCTCGACAGGCGGGGCAAGCGATATTGAAGAAATAAGCCTTACCCCGGAAGAACTGGATCTATTACAGGAAACGCTTTCATCTTATCCTCTGAACCTGAGGATTGCCTGCGAAGAGCTCATTGCTGAACAAGCTGTTGTGCCGGAACAGATGTCCCAGTTGATTGATCTCCTCGTAGAGGGAGCTCCCGCCACAGAAACTGCCGCCCTGGCAGGGAAAATACTGAACAAGCCCATACCTATTCCAAAAGGCTATGAGAAAAGAACCGGCGAGGAATTGGAAGCTGAACAGTCCAGTTTTGCTTATATTTTTGTACATAACTTCCTCCCCGTATTAAGGCTTTTTATGGCGATTGCCCTGGTTGTCCTTTCCGCGGGCTACCTTTTGTATAGGTACGTCTATATGCCCATAAAGGCTGAAAAAATTTACAAACTTGGAATAGAGCGAATAGAAGCCGGTGAATATTCAAGGGCAAATGAAAGGTTTTTGGAAGGTTATGGAATTCACCCAAAAAAGTCATGGTTTTACACTTACGCCAGGGCGTTCAGAGACGTAAGGCAATATACACTTGCGGAAGAAAAATACAAGGAACTGCTGTATTTTACAGCTTCAAAAAACAAGCGTGGAATTCCTGAAAAGGCAGCGGTTTTGGAATATGCGGATCTGGAAACAAATTACGTAGGGGATTATCAAACAGCGGATGATATAATAAGGCGCAATATTTTGGATTATTTTTCCGATGACAAGGAAGGCCTTCTTGCCCTGGGTGATAACAGCCTAATCTGGGGTGAATACGAGAAAGAACACCTTGAGGATGCCCGCGAAGCATATGCCAGGCTGATTGAGCGCTATGGCCGTACCGATCCCCTGCTGGAAAGGATGCTAAAATATTTTATCCGTACGGATAATCTGGTAGAAGTACTGAACCTACAGAACTATTTTATGTTCTCCGCAAAAAGGGTTATATCCACCCCTACGCTTGCCGAAATGGGCGGCTACTTTATGGACAAGAGGCTTGAAAAAGTCCGCGGCGTTCCGAATGAGTATCTTGAGTATATCAGCGGGATAAGGGAAATACTTATAAGAGCCATAACGCAGGATCCGATGTATCCTGAATCCTATTATCACCTTGCCAGGTATTATAATTATTTTGAAAACTCTACGGACGAAAGACTTACGCTTGAAGTAGCGGTGCGCGCTTTTGAGGCGGCAAAGGAAGAAAGCCCAAAACGCATCGGGTATCATATTAATACCCTGCGCCGTTATGCGGAAGTCCTGACTGATGGAAAGGAATTTTTTCCTGCCGAAGAAAATCTTGTAAAGGGAATTAATGTTTACGAGAATGCGATTTCCCGCAGGCTGCTGCCACGCTCGCCGGAATTTGGCAGGCTATATGCGGACCTTGGGGATTTGGAATTCTTTGTAAAAGAAGGAGATATGCAGGCCGCCCTGGACTATTATAATTATAGCGAACAGAACGGCTGGGCCCCGCCCGAAATTCAATATCGGATGGGCGCCGCACATTATCAGCTGCGTGAATGGGGGCCAGCGTTGGAACGTTTCTTTGCGGCCTTCAGGGAAATGCCGTTTAACCGCCGTATACTTTACGCCCTTGGGAATGTATCGTATTTGCGGGGAAATTATTTCGCCGCCCAGGGCTATTATGACAGGCTTTTGGATCTCCTTGAGGACGACAGAGCCCGTTTCCCCCAGATTACGCCTACGGATGACGAAAAAGAGCTTGATATATTGGAACGCATAATGGTAGCCCAGAACAACCTGGGTGTAGCCCTGGAAGCCCTGACTGAACGTACCGGCAATACCAGTTACCGTTCCCGGGCACAGGGGCTGTATTCCGACTCTGAACGCGCCTGGGATTTACTTACCAGAAATCCTGTAAGCATGATCCGGATGCGCCCTTCCCCTGACATTACAGCTCCGGGCGTCAATCCCGCCTATCTGAACGTTCAAAACAGCCTTCGCCCCATACCGGGCTATGAGCACCAGTTCTTTCTAAGAGTAGATAAAGATGTGCTTGAACCTTCACTTTGGGAAGATCTCGCCCCTCCGGGATTCCACCTTTCCGAAGGGATTCATACCGGCCGGTAACATTCAACACAGCACTAATATCCTAATGACAGGAGGAATAAAATGAAAGGAACAGGACACGGACTTAGTGCGGCACGGCTAAAGAATGTAGACGCTTATTTGCAGCGCATTGTGGATCAGGGCAGAGTGGCAGGAGCAAGTGGAATGATAGTTCGCCGGGGTGAAGAAGCCTATTGTTCCAGCTTTGGCATGAGGGATCTGGAGAAAAAGGAGCGTCTTGAGAACAATGCCATTTACCGCATTTGGTCCATGAGCAAGACTTTTACCATTGCGGCAGCCATGACCCTTTATGAGAAAGCTTTTTTCAGGCTTCACGAGCCCATTTCTGATTTTCTTCCTGCTTTTAAGGATGTGAAAGTTGTGGAAACCGACAAGCGGGGCGTGGTTAAGCTGGTACCCGCAAAAAGCCCTATTACCTTTGAACATCTTTTTACCATGACTTCCGGCCTGCCCTATCCCGGGGAAGATAGTTTTTCAGCACTGGCCTTGGGGGAAATTTATGGAAAAGCCACGAAAGACGCAAAAGCGGGAAAGCCATGGAATACAGCCAGAATGATAGACGAGGCGGCTAAAACGCCCCTCTGTTTCCATCCGGGAGAGCAATGGATATACGGCTTTTCCCATGATGTGCTGGGCAGGCTCATAGAAGTGATCTCCGGTAAAACTCTGGGCGAATATCTGGCGGATACGATTTTCAAGCCTTTGGGACTTAAAGATACGGCATTTTATGTGCCGCAGGAGAAACAGAACAGAGTAGTAACACCTTACCGTCTTGGCCCAAATGGACTGGAAGAGATAAAAGACGAGGGCAATGATAACGCTTCTGTCGATCCTCCGGCCTTTGAGTCGGGCGGCGGCGGCCTTTGTTCCACTATGGAAGACTGCGCAAAATATGCCCAAATGCTGCTTAATAACGGCCAGCTGGGAAATGAGCGCGTCCTTTCCAGAAAGACCATAGAGCTTATCAGGACAAACCATTGTGAAATATCAATGTTAAGGCCTTCGTTCTTTGGTCACATGGCCGGCTACGGATACGGTCTGGGTGTAAGGACTATGTTAAGTACTGCCGAATCAGGACTAAATGGCTCTTTTGGTGAATGGGCCTGGGATGGTTATATGGGCACTTATTACTGTGTGGACCCGGCTGAAGAAATGACAGCTCTTTTCTTTATCCAGCTTGTATCGGAGATCAACAGCGACCTTCAGCGCGGGTTTGTTCAGACTGTTTACGGAGCCATTGACGATTAAACGGGGATTAAACGAGGGACCGGCATCAAAAACACAATATTATAAGCAGCGCTTTTTTGAGTCACATCGCAAACCATTTTATTTCCATCGGAGCAAGCTCTACATTTAAATTCGAACCATCACCCTTATAAACGGTTGTTTTCTGCGTTTCATACGAATTGTTCAATACGCAGAACCAGCCGCTTTTCGGGTAGGCGTTACATTCCGTGTATATGTTTTCGCTAAACCAGGATTTTTTGATCTCGCCTTCTATGCCTCCCGCCCAATAAATACTCCGAAGCAAAAGCCGCGAATTGCGTGCGTTGTACGGCAAGCCGGATATATACACCGCCCTGCCACTGCCGAAATTATTTGCCGCTATTTTCACGCAGCCTTTTTCAACCACAAGGTTGGCTGTGTCGTCGTTTATCGCGTAAACGTCGTCCGTTCCGCCGCCAAAATCAAAATCCCGGCCAAGACCCTCCACGATAAAATGAGGTTCACGAAGCTGTTCTGTGTACTTTGTGTAGATCAAGGTCTTGCCCAGTTCTTTGTCAACTCCCAGAACATCAGCAAGCTGGAAGAAGCGTCCCTGATGCTGTATCGCGGACGGTTCCCCTACCCCTATAAAACCGCCGCCAGAGTTTACAAATTCCCGCACGGCACAGAGGATTTTTTGATCAAGCCAGTTTTCGCCGCCGCTCCACGAGGTGTCCGCCGCGCCGTAGTTTAGCAGTACGCGCACATCGCCAGGCACTCCGTCTTCGCGTACTTCATCAAACGAGATGAAATCCACATCAACGGACATTCCGCAAAGGGCTTCTACTATGCCTATGTACGGGTAAAACTGTTTGTATGTTTTGGCGTGGGCAACCATTGTGGTTTGCCAGCGGCGCGCCTTGCCCCAACTGTTGAGTATTGCTACCTTGAATTTCGGGGTATACGGTTTTGTACCGCCAATTTTGTCATAGATCTCCCTGAACTCGTCGCATATTTCTGTCACCCGCGTTACAAAGTCTGGAAACCCGGCGGCAAGGCCGAGGTAGCCGCCGTAGCCGATCCTGTCAAGCGGGCTTCTGCAAATGGAGCGCCGCGCCGCAAGCCAGTTGGCGTTGGCTTCGCCTGTAGGATCGCCGCCAGGATGGAAAGTGTCAGGAAAGAAGTACGGCAAAAAACGCCCCTCGCGGTATTTTACATTTGGCACATCGGCAATCATCCGGCAGGTGACGCCGTCGCCCACAGAGCCCACAATAGCGTCCAGTCCTATTTCTCCCCAGTACTTGCCATAGGGTTCCGTACCGATCCAATGATCGCCAAAGAACATCATGGCCTCCTTGCCCGCCGTATGCACCAGGTCGACGCACTGTTTGGCAAGTTTTGTAACAAAGCGCTGCACAAAATCCATGTAATCAAGGAACTGTTTGGTCGGTACGCAAAACGCGCCATTATGCCAGCCCTGCCTTACAATGTCCTCGGGGCGAAGGCGGTAACCATACTCTTTCTCAAAATCCTCAAGCAAGCGCGGGTTTACGCTGCCTGAGTAACCAAACCACTCCACAATTTTTTCGCGCTGCCTGTCGTCATAGATCAGCGTGAACTGGTAGAAAAATGTTGTAAAGCGCACAACGTCCGGGCGGGGATTGTCCCGCAGCCAATCCCTTAAAAATTGCAGCACGTGTTCCCGCGTGAGCGGGTTGTAAACGTCGTAGGGAAAGTCGTGCGGCTTGTCGCCCCAGTTGTTGGTGAGGTGGTTGTACATGCACACCGCATCCCAAATCTGGAAAGCGAGAAAAGTAACAGTGTAAACATGCCATTTTTCCGCCTTAATTGTCACGGTTCCCTTGTCAAAATCCCAGCCCCAGCGTTCTGGTGGCACTACTTCGCCAGAGGTACGGTCAATGACTTCCCACCAGCGGACAGGATCTTCCAGCTTGTTTATCTGTATTTCTTCTTCGTAATAACCTTTCAGCAAATAAATTTCGAGAGTTTCAGTCGCGGCGGTTGTATGCGGAGTCATCAAGTAAACTTGCGAAAGCTCCTCGGGGTGCAGCCTGCCCCATTCCAGATCCGCCCGTGTGGTTAGGTATGTCGCGTAAACTTTCTCAAAATGTCGCATAACGTCTTCTGAAAGGCTGGTGCCATCGCTGTTACGGATAGCGTCAGCGCCCCAAAGCTCGCGTATTTCGAGGATTTTGTCGTCCATGTTTTTATCTGTAGGAAGCGTTACACGCCCGTTTTTGTAATTTGCCATGTTTAGCCATCCTCCTGAAAAATTGTATATCCCTCGTGATTCATCCTGCCCTTTGTAAAGCTGAAGCGCCCGATGGTATTGGCGCGCCATTCCTTGGGCGATGTATTTTCAGTGAATGTCATATTTTCACGGTAATAGCAATCAAGAGGGTATTCACAGCGTGTAATCAGGTATTCGCCACTCTGTTCTGCGCTGAACGATAGTAAGTTTCCGCTAAGCGCAAAGTCTACGCTTTCGCCGTTATGCGAACCACATGTCACGCTAACAGGGGTGTCATGCCACGGCAGTTCTATTTTGCAAACACGGCTGAATCCGCTTTTAATATGCACATACCGGATTTCGCCTTCCGACATTTCTGAGGTGACTTTGAAGCCAGCCGTGGCGTAAAGCGTAAATAAACCGGTAAAATTTTCTTCTACCGCCGGAAACACCCGAATTATGTCGTCATGGCTTTGCAGGAGCATTTCGTTTACGCCTGCCATGATATTCGCGGCGGATTCAAAATAACAATGCAGGAAATAATCACAGGGGACGGCGGCGCGGGGCCCTTCCTTTTTTTCGTGCATTTTTTCCCATTCGGTTCCGCCTGAATCAAGCGGCAAAACCCTGGGACGGTATGTTTGTGGTCGGAACCGCATGTCGTTTATATCTGTAAAGTGCGTCAGAGCATTTGGAAACTGCTGGTAGCGTTCCACAAACAGCCGCAGAATTTTGATACAATCCCCGCGCATTCCAAGACGCGCCGCTGCCTCCGCAGCCACCGAATGTCCACAGGAGCCTATCTTGGATTTAGCGTAAACATCCATGTCAAACAGAAGCCGCACGGTATTCTGCGCAAGTTCAAACTCCTTTGTTCCCTTTTTTGAAAGGCCTATATAGCCTGACGGGTATACCGCCGAAAGCTCAGAAAACGGGAATGGCGAAAGCGGGTAATCTCCTTCCGCGGTTGCCGCCGCCTCTCCGTCCCACTTGATCCCAGGAGAAATAAGCTCCAGCTCTTCGCCGCCATTTTTCGTTTTTGTAACGGGCAAGGGATAAAGGTTATTTTTTATTTCCCTGTATTTTTCTGTTTCGGTCTTATCAATCCCGGCTGTTTCGGCAATCTCAAGCAGGGCGCCAAACAGCGCGTGGATGCAGGCAAAATCGGTAATGGTCTCCCTTAGGTTCCAGTAGCTTTCGCAGCAGGCCGAACCGCCTTTAAGTCTGTAGTAGCCGTCTTCACCCTTTTGCAGCAGCGAAAGGTAAAGCGCCGCCACGGAACGCATAACGGGACAGGCTTTTTGCCGCAGGAAATTTTCGTCCAGCGTGTATTGGTAATAGCGGTAAAAATCCAGCGCGATTTGCGCGCCGGGGGTAAAGTTGCGCGCGGTATCCGGTTCCAGCGCGTTGTAACCGTTAAAGTTTGATATATCCGAATAAAAAGCGCCGTTTTCGCAGCCGAAGATTTTTTTGGCGTCGGTTTTGGCGTTTTCCAGCATATTAAAGCGATACTCAAGATAATTTTCGGCAAGCTCCTTATGGCCGGCTGCGTACACCCCCCAATAGGTCTGTTGGTGATTCCAGTGGTAAAAGTGTCCCCAGTTGCGTGTGTCGGCGTACCAGTTCCAGAGCCCGGCGAATGTCGGCGGGTACTTGCCCAGTCCGCAGGAATTAAGCTGGTAAAGATTCATGTAATAGATATTTTCAAGAAAATCGTCATCAGGCAGGCATATAAGCGATTTTTCCCAAAAATCCGCCCAAAGCTGCTTTTGGCTTTCGTAAAGCGCATCCTTATTCTTTTCGGCTTCATCAAGAAGTTGCAGCGCGTTGTCCAGGTCAGCTCTGTCGTTATGCGAAACAACAACCGTAAGCAGTACGGTAAAGTCATGCCGCGTCGCCTTATCAAGGATAAATTCCGCTGAATGGCTGTTGGGGAAATTTGTTCTCCCCGCAGAACCCAACACGCATATCGCTGTTATGTAATGCGTGCCGCTTAACTGCTGCTCAAGATATACCGCGCCGTTTTTCTCCCCCGTTTTTACATTAAAAAGATTTTTCTCGTAAACGGGCTTTATCTGCTCGTAATCGTGGAACATGTTTACACTGCCCCATTTTTCAAGCGTAATTTTTCTCTCTACTGCCTCGGACGAACCGGATGACACCTCGAACACGACAACGTCGTAGCGTTTTGACGCATAGGCGCGGTAGTCGTAATTCGAGAACGGCGTCTTGCTCCGGCAGTTGACAACGCCTTCGGAAAGCGACAGCGTTTCGTTGTAGTCTTCAAGGTAAAGCCAGTTGAACGACGGCATGGAATCTGTGATGCTCAGCCTGCCGCACGAAACAGGGGCGGTGTTTTTTTCCTCGGCCCGCCATGACCACGCCTCAAAGTTTCCATCCGGCGCGAAATCAATAACATCGGTTTTATTCAGATGAAAAATGACAGAACGCTCCGTGTGGAAGAGCATCCCACCCATGTCGCCGTTACCGATGGGCAAGCCATCGTGGCCTCTGTAGGCCGGCGTTTCGTAGACGATATTGTGCTTTTTAAGGTAGTCTGCGTGATTTACAGTTAGCTTTTTGCCGTCAAAGCGTACGGATTTGTACATACATGATTATTCCTTCAGACCGCCTGCGCTTATTCCCTTAAGGAGATACCTCTGCCCTGCCAGATAAATCCCCACAGTAGGTATCAACACTATAACAAGCGCGGCAAACAACGCCCCGAAATCTGTGGCGCGTCTTTGCACCTGAAAAAGATGCGCCAGGCCAATCGGCAGGGTCTTTTTCGCGTCGGAGCGGATAAGTACAAGCGCGAGCGGATATTCGTTCCAGAAACCCATTGCGGCCAGCATCGTAACAGTCGCAATACCTGATTTCGCGAGCGGAACAATAATGCTGATCAGTATACGCCAGTTGTTGCAACCATCTATACGCGCGGATTCTTCATAACTTTTCGAGATTGTACGCATAAACCCGGCCAGCAGGAAAATTGAAAATGGGAACTGAGTAACGGCGTAAACAAGACTCAAAGCCGGCAGGCTGTCTACCATATTAAAGTTATACATCCGGACATACAACGGAACCATTATGTAGGTTACCTGAATGAATATACATATCATAAAAAGGTTTTCGACAAACCTTGAACCGAAAAAACGGTATCTGGCCAGGGCATAGGACGTAGGTATTATAAAAAGAAGCAGCAACACAGAGGAAAGCGCTACGACAAAAAGTGAATTAAATACATATGCGCCCATATTTGCCTTTGTGAACGCGCGCACATAGTTGTCCCAGGCAAGCTGTTTTGGGAAGGATACCTGATTTACCATAAACTCCGCATTTGTTTTAAATGATGACATTAGATTCCAAAACAGAGGGTACATAAAAAAGATTGTGAATATAATAAGAAAAATTCTCACGATCCATTTTAAAATTATACTTTTTATTCTATTGTCCATATTCACAATTTTTTCCATAATTTTACCCCTGTGTATTTTCGTTGTGGTACGATACCTTTCTTGAAAGGATGGAAAGCACAAAGGCCAGGATCAGCGAGAACACCGTTATCGTCATGGCATAACCGAAATTAGAGCTCGCGCCAAATGCTGTATTGTACATATGCTGTAAAAGCACCAGGGAGGCGCCGCCGGGGCCGCCGTTGGTCATGATGCTGGACAGGGTATAACTCAGCGCTATTGTTCCCGAGAGCGAAAGTACATAAGTAATGCCTATGCTGTCTTTAAGAAGGGGAATTGTAATATTAAAAAATTTTCTGGCCTGGTTCGCGCCGTCAATATCCGCCGCTTCATAAATATCGTGCGATATGCTGTCTATTGCGGCAACGTGCATAACCATGTAATAACCAATGGCCTGCCAAATTAAAACAAGCGCTATACACCAGAGCGCATACCTTTCGTCCCCAAGCCATGTGACGGATTTCGCGCCGAACAGTGAAATGATTTTATTGATGGGCCCCGTGGAGCGCGGATCAAACAGAGTTGCCCACACTATGCCTACAACAGCCATGGAAACAACACTGGGTAGAAAAAACAATACACGGTAAAAGCCGCGTTCGGCGATTTTTGTTTGTGTAAGCAGGAACGCGAAAATCAGCGCGATAAATACAGTAACAACCGGAACCACCGCGAGCAGCTTCAGTGTGTTGGTCATTGCCTGGAAAAAATTCTTGTCTCTTGTAAACATATAAATATAATTGTCCAGAAACACAAATTTCGCTTTACTGGATGCACCCATGCTCGTAATATTGGTGAATGACATGAACAAGGCGTTCAGTGTTGGCCAGATAAGAAAAACAATTGTAAGCAGCAACGTTGGGCCCAGGCAGATCGCCAAAAATCCGTATGGAATACCGCCTATTTTTGAATTTTTCATCAGTTTTTTACATCCTTTAAGCCTTTAAAACCCAAGCGGGCTTTAGAAGTTCCGATAACAAACACAAACACCAAAAGTTGAAAGTATTGCTTTCAACTTTCGGAATTGTTGTTTTTAGTAATTCACTTTAGTTTACTGAGCGGCTATATCCTTGCGTATTTCAGCAAATGCGGCTTCAACGCCTCTGCAATAAGCATCAGGCGAAAGCCTGCCGGTCATGAGCGGCCCCATGGTATCGTCAAACACTACAGCGCCGATATTGGTTTTGTTGTTCGCCGGACGCGTGGCGAAAGGCATTAACATAAACTTTCCGGTGTCATAAGCCGTGAACATACCGTAAACACCCGGGCTAAGAGAATCTTTTGCGATATCCTTCGCGTCGGAGACGGCGATTGTCCCGTTGGCGTTTTTAGCAAAAGAGATAATGGATTCCTTTGTGTAAAGGAAGCGGAGGAATTCCTTGGCAAGCTCAGGGTTCTTTGCCTGTTTGGGAATTTCATGCTGCTCATAGCTTGAAAGCACATAATGATCCTGGCCGGCCCTTAACGTGGGCGGAGGCAGTATGGCAAATTCAAAGCCGCTCTCCCTGGGGGAGTCTGCCATTTCGCCTTCCATCCAAATCCCGTTGGGGATAAACAACGCCTTA
>Ga0268262_10005800_pt1 | contig 12097 bp, 9 predicted proteins | sample TergutNc150P3_FD_190354 | JGI IMG/M metagenome (GOLD analysis project Ga0268262, IMG submission 190354) | Nasutitermes corniger P3 segment gut microbial community from laboratory colony in Florida, USA - Nc150 P3 (SPAdes) (version 2) | ecosystem: Host-associated > Arthropoda: Insects > Digestive... | reverse complement strand
ATGTGGCCTGCTGATAACAGTTTCTTCATCAGGTCTTTATCATCATTATTTAAGTTTGGCTGTAATTCTTTCATGCCTCCATTTTATCATGTTTTATATTTGTTGTCTGTATCGGACAGTACACTAGGAGTTTCACGGAGGGGAATAGGGACTATCACCTTCTGACGAATCCCTGCCGTAGAATATTCAATTATGTAGCGGAATAGGTCGGCAAAGGGCGGGCAGCGGGGGCGGCAAAACATTTGGAATTCCCCGCCGGAGGAGATCAGGGAGTGAAAGTTAAATTTGGGCTGGAATAAAAGCCCAGTACTTAAATACAACAAAGATTTCAAAGTATTACGATGTGTATGGTAATTTAAGTGCTGGGGAGCTCCGTAGGCGGATTCTACAAGCGTTTTGCCGCCCCCGCTGCCCGCCCTTTGCCGAGATTTTTCCATAATATGTTAGTCAAATTGAACCATTTATGGCAGGGCTGTTGATTATTGCGCCCGGCTCATATAATCTTAAAGGTATAATGATAATAGCGCACAATGGGGGTATAGATGTTCAACGACCACAATAACAAACAGCCGGAACGGCCTACGCCGCCCCGTTCCCCCATGCAGGGAGGTAAACCCAGCGGCCTGGCGTTGATTTTTTTTCTGGCAATGGCAGCGCTGTTTATAGCGTATTTTTTCCGGGGGAATCCTGCACCGGTACGGGAGATACGTTACTCTGATTTTTCCAATTACCTTGAACAAAACCAAATTGATTCAGTGACGATTAACGATAATAATACGCTGGACATCATTCTCAAAGGGCAGTCTGCCCAGGAGCCTGTCCGCCTGCGTACCCGTATTCCCTATCATGACCCCAATCTTCTTTCTGAACTGAGGGAGAAGGGTGTTAATATTTCCGGAGCGGCGGCTAGGATGAATTTCTGGAGGATGATTATCGATCTTTTGCCCTGGATTATTGGTTTTGCCTTTGTTATTTATATGTTCAGGAGTATGCCGGGAGGAGGAAACAAGGCTTTCCAGTTTGGTAAAAGCCGGGCAAAGCGTTACCACGATGAGGGCAAGAAGGTAAGTTTTACCGATGTGGCGGGTCAAAAGGATGCCAAATACGAACTTGAAGAAGTGGTTGCTTTTTTGAAAAATCCCCAGAAATTTACCAAAATGGGGGCGCGGATTCCCAAAGGCGTACTGTTGGTGGGGCTGCCCGGTACGGGCAAAACTTTGATGGCTCGCTCTGTTGCCGGAGAGGCGGGTGTCGCCTTCTTCCATATGTCCGGTTCGGATTTTGTGGAGATGTTTGTCGGGGTGGGGGCAAGCCGCGTCCGGGACCTTTTTGAACAGGGCAGGCGCAGCGCCCCCTGTATTATTTTTATTGACGAACTGGACGCGGTTGGCCGCACCCGTGGCGCGGGCTACGGCGGCGGCCATGATGAGCGCGAGCAGACCCTGAACCAACTGTTAGTTGAAATGGATGGATTTGATTCCAAAGACGGGGTGATAATCCTCGCCGCCACCAACCGGCCCGACGTGCTTGATCCCGCGCTGCTGCGGCCCGGTCGTTTTGATCGACAGGTGGTGGTTGCCATGCCGGACATTAAAGAGCGTGAGGCGATTTTACAGATTCACTCGGCAAAGATACCCATGAGCAAGGATATTGAGCTTTCCCGCATCGCGCGGGCAACGCCGGGGATGAGCGGCGCCGATATTGCCAATCTGGTCAATGAGGCGGCGTTGTTTGCCGCCCGCAAAGACAAGCCGGAAGTGGAGATGCATGATTTTGAGGAAGCGCGGGACAAGATACTCATGGGCGTTGCCCGCAAAACTTTGGTAGTGTCTGATAAGGAACGCCGCATGACGGCAACTCACGAGGCCGGTCATGCTCTGCTGCACTATTTCCTGAAGAACGCCGATCCCCTCCATAAAGTTACCATAGTTCCCCACGGGCGGGCGCTGGGCATGGCTCTGTCCCTGCCCGAAGAAGATACCTACAGCCGCACCAGAGGCTGGATCGAAGATCGCATTGCCATTTGTTACGGCGGCTGGATTGCGGAAAAACTTTTTTATAACGAGACCACCACCGGCACCAAACAGGATATTCAACAGGCGACGGAAATGGCCCGCCACATGGTTTGTGAATGGGGCATGGCCGATGAAATGGGGCCGGTGGCTTATGGTAAAGAAGAAGAGCCTATTTTTCTGGGCAAGGAAATTGCCCGTCATCAGGATTATTCCGAGGAAACTGCCCGGCGCATTGACAGTGCTGTTAAAAAAATTCTTGACCGCGCGCGGGGCGAAGCCGAACGCATCATTCGTAAACAACGAAAAGGACTTGAAGCGCTTGCTGATGCCCTGCTCGTCCGGGAAACTCTCATTGACGATGAGGTGCGGGAAATTTTACACCTGCCCCCAGCAGTTGCCGGAGAACAATTATGAATAAGGAAGAGGGACTGGGGACTAGGGAATGGGGTAACCGAATAACTGCGCCCCGACAAGGGGCGTTGACTGATAAATGCGACTCGTTACCGTGCACAATAAAAGCCACAGTGTACAGTAATGCCGGCTGGATTTATTCAGCCGAGCGCGCGGCGGAGATCAAAATAGTATTTTTAATAATTTTTCTTGGCTTGTTTTTAACCGTTGGTTTATCCGCGCAGTCTGACCAGTTTGAAAACTTCCCCGGTGAGCGAGGGGATCCCGCCGTTGCGGAAAAATACCTGCAGTGGGCGGAAGATGCCATTGCCTTAGGACGCTGGACCCAGGCCCGTGCGGCGCTTGAGCGGGCAGCTGATTTTGCCGATGTCTCATCGGATATTTCCTACCTTTTGGCGCTGGCCCGCTCCCATGAAAATGAAGACCGGAAATTGGTACTGGAGTCCCTGGGACGGGCTATAGGAACAAAACGCTGGAAAAATTATACCGAAGCCCAGGCGCGGCTTTTACAGGCGGATCAATTAATCACCTTGCGCCGTTATTCCCAAGCGCTGGATACACTGGCCGTGTATAAAACCATTGCCGGTGAAAACGCCGACATGGCCCTGCTGCGCCTTGCTGCCCTCAAAGGGCTTGTCCTTAATGGGGGAATCACGAGCGGGAAACCGGGCCCTGGCGTGATAAGTCTGCCTGTTCCGGTGGAATTCCGCCGCCGTATGCTTGAAACACTGGATCGCTATCCCCGCGATCCCCGCCCCCTGCGTATGCTTCTTGATTATGCGAAAGAACGTGAGCCTGACCGGGATGATAGCGCCCTTGTGGAAATTGCCTTGCGGCGGCTGCCCTTTCTCCTTGAATCAGATCCGGAACTGGCATGGATGGCGGCTCCCTTTATCAGTATTGACGCCGAGGCGCGGCGGCTGGTGTCGGCTTATCGCGCCGGTTCTTTGAAGTCCCGCGCTGATATTGGTTTTAAGCCCAACCCCGCTTCGTTAATACCGGCGTTGAATTTGGGGCTTATCAATGACATTGACGCGGCAGATGAATTGTTTACGGAAACTATTCTGAAAAAAGAGGTTGTCGTTAGTACCGGTAATTTGCTGCGCAGCGGGGAGGGGAGGGATTACTTTGTCCGCAAACTCCATTCTTATACCGGCACAATAACCGCAGATGAGGATGGTGACGGCTATGCGGAAAGCCGCGCTGTGTACCGGCAGGGGGATTTGCAGGAGTATTACGGTGATACCGATCAGGACGGCATTACCGATTTATTTATTTCATTTAACGCGGGAACGCCCCAGCGGGCGGAAATTACAACTCTGCCATTACAGGGAAGCGGCAGGGCGGAGGCGTTAATTGTATGGGAGCGCTATCCTGCTGTACAGAGGACGGCGCTGGGAAACGAAAGCTACCTGCCGGCGCCGGGAGGATTTCAGTTTGCTCCGGTTAAATTTACGGAACTGGGCGCTACCGACAATTATACCGGTTTGTTATTTCCCCGGCGTGATCCCCTCAGCCCGGGCATAAGCCGGCATATGCTTGCCTCCTTTGCCGCTTTCGTTCAGCGTCCCAGTGCCGAATTTGAAGGCGGTGTGGAACAGGTATTCATGGAGCGGGGCATACCCCTCCGTGCTGAAGTTACCCTGCATGGTACATTAGTCTCGGTGACTGAGTTTGAAAACGGTTATCCTGTTATTCAACGGCTGGATTTAGATCTGGATGGGCGTATGGAAACTGTCCGCCGCTTCCGTCCCCCTCCTTCGGGAGGAACCTCCTCTTCGAGGGGGCAATCCGTATCCGGCGGCCAGAGCGCCTTGCAATCATCGGAAAGCATCTGGAATGACAGCGGCGTTTTTTCAACAGCGGAACTGTATCGGGAGGACGGTTCAATTGTTTATTCATGGGACTTGGATGGCGATGGAAAGCGTGAATATGAAAAATAAAGCCGGGTTACCGTTTTTTTTCTCCCTGTTGGTTTTGTGTGCAGTATCCTGTGTGACGACAATAAAGCAGCAGGAGGAACGGCTTGCTCCCCGGCGTTCTACCGCAGAGATACGGTTTGACGATATAAAAGAACAGATTACGCAAAATCCGGTAAAGGCAATAGACCTTATCGGTATCTACCGTGAAGCCTACCGGATTACCGATGAGGATGCCGAGGCCAGAGCCGAAGACTTAAAGGCGCTGGAAAAAGAGGCAATAGAAAACCTGCTGAATCTTTTTGAAAAAGCAATGGAGGAGGAACGCTGGGAAGATGCCGCTTCTTACAGCCGTTCTCTGGCAAGCCTGGACTCACTGCCTCAATCCGCCGCCCGGGAACCTGATATCATCCTTGCCGGGGCAAAGAAAAAATTACAGGATGGCGACAATTTGGGCGCTTTTCTGGCTGCGGTGCAGGCCGACGGATTGCGCCCCCTTTCGGCGGAAAACGCCATGCTTTTTCTTGAGCGGGCGGTTTCGGTAAAACAGCGGCGGACGGCGGCTTGTTTTTTTACCGCTGTGGAACGGGCGGGCGGCGCGGGAAAAGTATCCGCTGATATTCGTGAATATGTCCAGGGTTCTGACAGTGTTGTAACCATGCTCAAAGGCGTTGCCACGGTATTGATAGACCGCGGAATCAAAATTGAACGGGGAAGAGGTTATGCGGACAAGGTTCTTGGTTCCGCCTTTTTTATCGATCCATCGGGCCTGATGATTACCAATTACCATGTCATTGCAAGCGAGGTAGACCCCAAGTATAAAGGCTATTCCCGAATGTACATACGGATGGGCGACAGTACCAGTGCCCGTATTCCCGCGCGGGTCATTGGCTGGGACAAGGCCTTGGACCTTGCGTTAATTAAAACGGAGTATACCAGTGAATTTATTTTTTCCATAGTAGACCGGGTCATACCTCAGGTTGGTGATACGATTCTTGCCATCGGGTCGCCGGGCGGACTGGAAAAAACCGTTACTTCAGGCATTGTTTCGGCTCTGAGCCGCCGCTTTCTCCAGATAGGGGATGTTATTCAGATGGACGCGGCGGTGAACCCCGGCAATTCCGGCGGTCCGGTGGTGGATACATCGGGCCGTTTGGTGGGTATTGTCTTTGCCGGCATTGAAGCTTATCAGGGACTGAATTTCGCCGTTCCCGCGGAACGGCTTGCCGCTGCTCTCCCTGCCATGATGCGGGGCGGCAAGGCGGAGCGCCCTTGGCTTGGCATGACTTTGAGCGAAACATCCCACGGGGCTGAAATAATTTACGTTGCCCCCAATACCCCCGCATCCCGGCATCGTGTACCCGAAAGCAGCGTTATCAAAACGCTCAATGGCCGCAAGATACAGGTTCCCCAAAGCTTGCTTATTCCCGCCCTGCAGGACGCGATTTTTCAGTCGCGCCCCGGCGAACTGGTGGTTTTGGAAACCCAGGATTCCAACGGCGAACTCAAGCGTCATCTGGTAATGACCGTTCCCCGTCCCGAACTTCCCCTCAGTGATGCGGCAAAACTCGACAGCCGCGAACGGCTTGCCGCTCCCCTCTATGGAATGATTCTTTCTCCCGGTCAGGGGAAATCATGGTCTTCCACCTACCTGGTAAAGAAAATTGTCCGCGGTTCTATCGCGGATGAAGCAAATATTTCCGATCAGGACCCTGTTTACATACGGGGTTTCCGTGTTTTTGAAAAGGAAGGTTTTGCCCTCATGGAAATTGATATTAAAAAACGCAGCATGGGTTATTTGGAAACCACCATGCAGCTTCCCGCCCGCCTTGATTCACCGGATACATTGTAGGGATTTTATTGACAGGGCGACCCTACGTTCTGTAAAGCGCGATGCTCCATTGACAGTCTCCGCCGTTTTTGGCATAGTAGGTTCGATGCGCATAGCGGGCCTTTAGCTCAGTCGGTTAGAGCTGCAGACTCATAATCTGTAGGTCCGGGGTTCAAGTCCCTGAAGGCCCAATAAAAGTCACTGTATGCCCCAAACCGGCGTAAAGGTTCCCTAATCATCCAATTATGTCGAATTTATCGACAAAGCAAGGGAAAAAAGGTGATTTTGGTGCTTGGCACCTGCGCGTGTCCTGGGGAAACGGAATATGAAATAGGGGAATATAGTACGTCCCTATTTTCCAGACATATTATATTTTTATCCCAAAAATTTATCCCCATTAAAATGAATAAGATGTGTAGGATTATCTGACAGCCATACTTCGGTTTCCCATGCAATTTCTGCTGTAAATCGGGTAAAAGTTTGCTTATCCGGAAAAGCTGTAACAAAAACAAGTGTCATATCATTATCGAACAATTTTTGTAATTCGATTTTTCGCTTGCTATCAATCGGCCCATGACTGGTTACAGACTCTACAAGTACCAACCATTTTTTTTGCTCATAATAGAAAATGCAGTCAGGCATTTTACCATGTTCATCAAGAACAAAACCCAGTTTATTAAAAGTTTCTTTGTCAAAATATCCCCATTTGTTACCTGTATCTCCGGTATACAACAATAGTGACCCAGGAATAAAACGGGGAGCGAAGTTATCAATTATTTCTTTTATAAGTTGGCTATGTTTACCAGGACTTAACTTCAAGCCCTCAATATTTTGTACAGGTATCATATCCATTTCTCAAGATGCCTGGTATCGTTCCGCCAAAGCCCCGATTTTTTGATGATATACTTCAACCGCCTTTGCATATTCATCAGTTCCAAATAGTTTAGCAATATGCAATACCAAAGGCGTAAGCTGATACACTGTTCGCGGACTATTAACAGGGCGGTATGTCTTATCAGGATTGTACAAGGCAATTCCGGCTTCAACCAACTGATGCATACTAAATCTTCTGAAAGTTTCCCTGGTATTGGGCGCATATTCTTTCTTGTATGCCGTTTTTGCAAACTCCATCATTGGTGTAATACCGATTAATGGGTTTTTCGCTTCTATCCATGGTGAATTCTTTTTAATATCAGTCAAAGCCAATAAACAAAGTGCAGTTCGTTCATTCTGTTGGCCTTTAGGAACACCCAAATCTATTAATATCTGCAGAGCCTCTTTTATTTTATCATTCAACTAAAGACTCCATTTTTTCATTGTCTCTACATCTGGATATTTCATATTGCGTAAGTCAGTTGCATTAACTTGTGTATGTCCGCTAAAAGTACGAAAAATGGCATCGCAATAATCACTATTCAAGTACGCAACAAGGTTTGTTGCCAAATGTTTGTCCAGACCACATTTATTATTATGGATTATATTCAGGTGGTTTTCAACAGTAAAATATTCGGCTGATAAATCATCAGGAGTTAGCAGTGTTGCCTGTATCCGGTGTTTTTCCTCCTTGGAAGTAAACCGTTTTAAGAGAATATAATAACCTTTTTTGAAACAAATCTTTACTTTTTCTTGTTCGTCAAGAAGTATGGTATTTGGCTTTTTGGAAACGACTGGCCATGTTATTTTACCATTCCTGATATGAATTGCGTATAATAATGGTATTCCGCCTGTATCATACCGTAGTTTTTCTTTTACCCGAAAATCAACCACCGGCCCTGTTGATATTTCAAACCCCAATTCCTTATGTGTATGTGTCAAGGGTACATCTTTAGTTTTCTTGCTATAGTTTGGTATAGATATATAATACTGATCATCATTGGCATCTATAACATCATCAAATGTTACGTCTTTTTCAAGAAATTCCGAGAACTGTTTTTCTTTTGAATAAGAAATCGTTACGTTTCCGCTTTTGTCAGTAGTTTTTTTGATGACAATGATAATATTTTCTTGCAGCACATTTTCTTCCTTGAAATTATCCTTGCGTGACTCAAAAATATGCAGGTGTTTTATGACAGTATTGTCGTACAACAACCGCCTAAAAGGAAGAAAATAAAGCCCATTGCAAAAACTGCGGGGAACGATAGCTGTTAATACGCCGTTATCCGCCAGCATTTTTATTCCAATGGCGATAAATGCGCTGTATGTATTGACGGTATTAATGGAAATATTGTGTAACACATTTTTATAAATTGTGTTAGTATTTATTTTTTGATACGGTGGATTCATAATTATTATATCGTATTTTTTATTAACGCCATATGCTATGTCAGCCCCAGTATCCGTAATAAAATTTTTGTCGAATATGCGATAGTTCAAGTTTTCTGATGAGCTAATGGCTTGGTATGAATGTTCCAGTTCACCTAATATACTGGCATCAATTTCATAGGCATCAAGGTTAATAGGGGTATTACCATTCTTAAAGAGTTCGGTAATCAATGAGCAGGACAGTATACCGGTACCAGCCCCAGGGTCTAAAATGTTTATTACATCGGTAGGTTGGAAATATCTCATGGTTATCTTCGCCATAAAAGAGGCAATTTCAACCGGGGTCAGGTATTGGGCAAATCTTTCTTTGTGAGTATTGTCTACAGAGAAAATTCTACGCAACCGCCTGGTATCAAGCTCCTTTAAGGCATACATAGATATAGTATACCATGACTTTCAATATGCTCAAATAGGGTTATTAAAGTAAGTCTTAGCTTAAAAACGGTCTCAGTAGGAGGCCAATCTCAACACCGGTATTACCGGTTCGGTAAGCTCCATTACGGCGGGAAAATCTTCCTTCTGCAGTAAAACCGTTTCGCCGTCCATCTGGGCAAGAATGGGATATTCACCGGAAAATTCTATGCGGTGAGCGTTGAACAGCATCGCTTCGGGTTTGTCGATATGCGTGCCGGTGGCAAAAAGTCCCTTGAGAGCCAGTTTACGCAGCAGAGGCATTTGTTTGAGGGCGCACACGTTCCGGTCATCGGGGAGGATTTTCTTTTGGGAACCGTAGGTTCGGTGCCCGGATATGCCGACGGCAAGCAGCAGGAGTTTTTCACGGAAGGAACAAACTTCTCCGCCCTGCCCGTCCAGAGCCCGTACATCAAGGGGGCCGACGGTGTACAGACGGTCGTAGAGCAGCGAGGCAATGTCTACCCAGAGTTTATAAAAATCGCCGGGGAGTTTTCCTTTCATTTTGTTGGTCATGTGGGTAATAAAAGCGTCAACGCCCACAGAAAGAATGTTAAAGGCAAGGAAGGGACCTTTTGATTCGGCAACGCCATCGGCGGGACCGCCGGAAGCTGAAATAAGCCGTACTGCGGGGGTCAATTCGATTCGTGAGGGCTTAATTAACAGTTCAAGAGCGCGGACAAGCTGCGGGGAATCAGCGCCGTCGTTGCCGGTTCCCATCGGCAGGCGGAGAACCGCCATATGTGCGCGTACTGAGGCAGGCGACTGGTACAGGACAGAAAGCGCCTCAAGGCTGGTACCGTCGCCGCCGGCGGTAATGAGCAGGTAAAAGGGCGCGGATTGAGAATTCCCGGCTTTGTCCAGAGCGGTACTGACTTCATTAACCAAAACTCCGGCAATTTCCGCGGCGGAACCCGACCCTGTAGTAGGGACAAGGCCGAAAGTGGTAAGCGCGGTGCCAGCGTCGAATTTTGCGACAGTTTCCGCAGGAGCGCACTGTTCTCGCAGGGAGTTCGAGTGCGCCGCCGCACGGCACTCTTCCAGTGCATGGCGGCTTTTTCGCCACCGCGATGGTATAACAAAACCGCCGGCGCCGGGATTAGCGATGATTATCCAGCGCAACAGCCTGCCCGGAGCAACCAGCGAATGGGCGCAGATTTCAGCCAGCGATTCGGCAAAGAATTCCATGCTCATAATTTATTCATCTTCGTCCTGATGAAAAGGCAGTTCATGCTGCGAATCCATCTCTTTAGCGCCGGCCAGAAGGCGGTTGATGATTTCGCGGTTGTCCAGCAGGCCTGAAATCGAAAGGTCCCGGTGCAGCCGGGCAATAACCTGGGCAAAGAGGCCGGAAATATTTACATTGATGTACCATTCACGTTTAATCACCTCTTCCTGATAAATGGCATTGGTTCCGATGATGCGGTAAAACAGGCCCTCACGGTAGGCATTCTCAAGATGGGTAACCGCGTCGCCTGAAAACAGGGGCAGGCTGACTGAACAGATGATCCGGCGGGCGCCGTTTTCTTTGAGTATCTTCATCCCTTTTATAAGGGTTCCCCCCGTACCGAGCATATCATCAGCCATAAAAACCGTTTTGTCCCGCACGTTGCCCAATAGCCGCACTTGCGCAATATTGGTGTGCGATGCGTCTTTGGTGATCTTTGAATAATCCCGTTCTTTGTACAGCAGGGCAAGGGGCTTTTTGAGCGCCGAGGCAAAGAATTTATTCCGGTCTACCGCGCCGGTATCAGGCGAAACAACCACAAAATCATCGTTAAGGATTCCATCCATACTGGAAAGGGTTCTTATTATCTGGTAACTGGCGTGCAGGTTTTCCAGCCGCATCTGCGTAAAGGAATTCATTATATCCCGCGAATGAATATCCAGGGTTATAATGTTGTGAACCCCCAGACCCTCAAACATTTTTCCGATGCGGGACGCGGTAAGGGCCTCCCTGCCCTTTGCCTTGTGCTGCCGGGCATAAGGATAATTGGGAATAACCAGAGTTACCTGCTGGGCCCCCGCCTGCCGCGCGGCGTCAATGGTAACAAAGAGCATCAGCAGGTGATCATTGATTGAAAGTATCTTCCCGCCTTCACAGCCTGAAAAACACAGGGGGTAATGATTTTCGACATCCTGAAAGATATATACATCCTTGCCGCGGATTGATTCCTGAATTTCTGTTTTGAACTCCCCATTGGCAAAGCAGGTAAATTTTACCTGAATTTTGATCTTGGGAACGTGATGTCTGCTTTTTCCGTAAAAAACAACCTCGTTTATAAAGTTAATCTGTTCGATTGCTTTTTCGACATCCATATTGTAGCGCCGGGAAAGATCCGCCGCGTGCTTTTCACTATAACGACGGTACAGTTTTTTAAGGTGGACAATCACCTCATCGGCAAACACATCACCGCCAGGGCAAGCTATTATGGCAAGCGTCGCCGGATTAGAATATTTCAAAAGGTCTCCCCCTGCTTATCACGCTGACAGTACTTTATATCATAAAAAACCACCATAGGTCAAGGCAAGGGTAACAGATTGTGGGTCAGGTTTTGCTTGCCAACGGGGGAATTGAAATGCTTGACACTTGTTCATGGTATTTTTACCATAGAGGATAGCGAGGCTGCCATGAATGAATCAAAGGTATTTTTTACCGATATGAGAACCAGGTTTGACGAAGGTCTTTTGGTAAAAATGGACCGATTGATACAAAAAGCCGGTATCGATCAAATTGATTTTAAGCATAAATACACTGCTATAAAGATACATTTTGGCGAGCCGGGGAATCTGGCGTTTTTACGGCCCAATTTTGCCAAGGTTGTGGCGGACAAGGTAAAATCGCTGGGCGGGATGCCCTTCCTTACCGACTGTAATACCCTGTATGTGGGACGGCGCAATCAGGGACTGAATCATCTGGACGCCGCCGCGGAGAACGGCTACACTCCGCTGTCTACCGGCTGTCAGAATATAATCGCCGACGGCATACGCGGCGCTGATGATATTGATGTGCCGGTTAACGGCGGAAAGTACTGTAAAGTTGCTCATATCGGCAGGGCAATAATGGACGCCGACATTGTTATCTCATTGAATCATTTTAAGGGACACGAAGGTTCGGGCTTTGGCGGCGCGCTGAAAAATATCGGCATGGGGTCGGGCAGCCGCGCGGGTAAAATGGCAGTGCATAA
>Ga0268262_10005799_pt1 | contig 12097 bp, 10 predicted proteins | sample TergutNc150P3_FD_190354 | JGI IMG/M metagenome (GOLD analysis project Ga0268262, IMG submission 190354) | Nasutitermes corniger P3 segment gut microbial community from laboratory colony in Florida, USA - Nc150 P3 (SPAdes) (version 2) | ecosystem: Host-associated > Arthropoda: Insects >... | reverse complement strand
CCCCCTTGCGTATATTGACATTTTTCTCGTTTTATGCCACTATTTCGTAGAATATAAGGGTTAAAACAGGAGAAGAATATGGCATTAACCAAAGAAAGCGCGGCTTCAATCGTAACCAAATTCGGCAAAAACGATAAGGATACAGGCGCGACAGAAGTTCAGATTGCTCTGCTTACTGAACGAATCAACCAGCTTACAGAACACTGCAAGAAGTTTAAAAAGGACACATCAGGCCAAAGAGGGCTTTTAATTCTGGTCGGAAAACGCCGCAGAATGCTGAAGTACATTCAGAGGACTAACCTGGAAGGTTACCGCAAGCTGATAAAAGACCTGGGATTGCGTAAATAATTATGATGCAAAAAGTAACACTCTCAGTCGCCGGAAAAGACTTGGTTCTGGAAACCGGCAGGATAGCAAAACAGGCCGCCGGCTCTGTTTTTGCCCAATACGCGGGTTCGGCGGTAATTGCGACCGTCTGTTCTTCACACGAATCGGTGGAAGGACTTGACTATGTGCCTCTTACAGTCGACTATAACGAAAAATATTACGCCGCGGGGAAAATTCCCGGCGGTTTCATAAAAAGGGAAAGCCGTCCCAAGGACAAGGAAATACTTGTTTCCCGCCTTATCGACAGACCCATGCGTCCGCTCTTTGAAAAAAGCTTCGGCCGCGAGATTCAGTTGATCCCTACAACCCTGTCCACCGATCAGGTAAATCCGCCGGACATTCTGGCGATTATCGCGTCTTCCGCGGCTGTTCACATTTCGGACATTCCGTTTAATGGACCCGTCGCGGGCGTGCGTGTGTGTCAGGTGGACGGTCAGCTTGTTGTAAACCCAACATATGAACAAATAGAAAAATCCACAATGGAAATCATGGTTGCGGGAACAAAAGACGGCATTACAATGGTAGAGGGCGGCGCGAAAGAAGTAAGCGAAGAGCTTATGATAGAAGCGCTTGATAAAGCCCACGCGCAGATTAAGGAATTTTGCGCGCTGCAGGAAAAATTGCGCGAGCTTGCCGGAAAGCCAAAGCTTCCTCTGGCTCCGCTTCCGTATTCATTGGAAAACGCGGACGCTATCCGCTCCGCCGCTTTCCCAAAACTGCAAACCGCCTGCTTCCTTCCCACAAAACATGAAAGGCACGACGGCATTAAAGCTGTTAAAACCGAATTGGCGGCTCAATATGCGGCGCAGCTTGAAGATGAAAACCAGAAAAAACTTTTTGACGCGTTATTTGAAGATATGCAGTATGAAATCCTGCGCACTTCAATTTTGAATAACGGAAAGCGCGTAGACGGCAGAGGATTGGAAGATATCCGCAACATTACCTGCGAAGTAGGTATTTTACAGCGCACTCACGGTTCCGCGCTGTTTACCCGCGGCGAAACACAGGCGCTTGCGGTTACAACTCTTGGAACGGTTTTTGACGAACAGATTTTTGACGACATCGAAGGCGACAAGCGCGAAAACTTTATGCTCCATTACAACTTCCCCCCGTATTCGGTCGGCGAAGTAGGCAGAACAGGTACGGGGCGCAGAGAGATAGGGCACGGACACCTTGCCCAGCGTTCCTTGAAGGCGATGATTCCCTCAAAAGAAGAATTCCCGTATACGGTTCGTGTTGTCTCGGAAATCATGGAGTCTAACGGCTCTTCTTCAATGGCGTCTGTCTGCGGCGGAACTCTTTCCATGCTTCATGCGGGCGTCCCGATGAAAAAACCCGTAGCGGGAATCGCGATGGGTCTTATCACGGAAGGAAAAGCCGGTCCCGGCGACAGATTCGCGGTGTTATCCGACATATTAGGCGAAGAAGATCACCTTGGAGACATGGATTTTAAAGTTGCGGGAACCAAAGACGGAATAACAGGCTTCCAGATGGATATAAAAATCGCGGGCGTAAGTCAGGAAATCATGCGCAAGGCGCTGGATCAGGCTAAGCGCGGAAGAATGCATATCCTTTCGATAATGAATCAATGTCTGGATAAACCCGTTGAGGAAATCAGCGAATACGCTCCCAAAATTGTTACCTTACGGATTGATATCGATAAAATCGGGGCGCTTATCGGTCCCGGCGGAAAGAATATCAAAGCGTTATGCGAACAATATTCGGTTAAAATTAACACGGAAGACGACGGCACTGTAACAATTTTCGGCAAAACCTCAAAAGACGCGGAAGACGCGAAAGCGGCGGTTGTCGGCATTGCCTGCGACCCGGAAACCGACAAAGTATACAACGGCACTGTAAAGCGCATAATGGATTTCGGCGCGTTTGTGGAGATTCTCCCGGGCAAGGAAGGTCTTGTTCACATAAGCAAACTTTCAAGACAGAGAATCGAGAAAGTTACCGACGTGTTAAAAGAAGGTCAGCAGATACCCGTCAAACTGCTTGAAATTGACAAACAGGGTCGTCTCAATCTTTCTTACATAGACGCGATTGATCCCTCGGGCGCTCCTTCCAACAACGGTCAGCGCAGAAATTAACACAGGAATAAAAAGCGGTGTGAATGAAATACTTGTAAAAGTAGTTAAAAATAATCCGCGCGCGGCTCTTCCGCAATACGAAAGCAGGGGAGCCGCCGGTATGGATTTACGCGCCTTCCTTGACGCCGATATTTCCATACCGCCCCTTGGAAGGGTAAAAATCCCCACAGGTCTAAAAATCGAAATCCCCGAAGGCTATGAAGGGCAGGTGCGTCCGCGATCAGGTTTGGCGGTAAAAAAGGGGCTAACTGTGCTGAATTCTCCCGGTACTATAGACTCCGATTACAGGGGAGATTTGGACATAATTCTTATAAATTTAGGCTCAGATGATATTATAATTAAAGATGGGGAGCGTATTGCCCAGCTTGTCATCGCTCCCGTTTGCAAGGCGAACATTGCGGAGGTTAATGTTCTAAGCGAGACGGCTAGAGGAGGCGGCGGTTTTGGGTCTACGGGAGCTTAAAAGCGGCATAATCAAAAAACTGAGAAACAGCGCAATTTTCCTCGCTGTTATCGGAATATTAATATTGATAAAAAAGTATGTTGTTTCAATAATTGATTATTTTGCGGAAAGAAATTTAAATCCTCTTGAAAGCAGACGTTTTATTTCCAAAACTATATTCAAATATATATTGTACGAAATGCTTTTTTCTTTTGTAATTTGTTTTTGTTTTTTCTTTTTTATCTTCTTTGTAAACCAGATACTTCTTATGGCAAAGCAAGTTCTTGAAAAGCATGTGCCTTTTAATCAGGTTGCGCTTTTAATACTTTTTTCCCTGCCTACGATAATAGCAATGTCGGCTCCGTTTGCGTGCCTTGTAGGTACGCTTATGACTGTAGGGCGTTTAACGTCCGACAACGAAATACTTGTTATGCTATCGTCGGGTTTATCGTATAAAAATGTTTTTTTTCCCGCTATTACAGTGGGAATAATTATTTCTCTTTTATCGTTTTTTACAAACGACGTACTGCTTCCGGCGGGCACTGTTCAATTTAACAAATTGTGGCGTAAGATACTTGTTTCCACTCCCGCGCTGGAAATGGAAGCCAACTCGGTAAAAAAATTCCAAAATACCGTAATTGTTACGGGCGGCGTAAAAGATAATGTAATAGAAAACCTGCTTATTATGGATAAAACTCAGGACGGCGAGCGCAGAATTATATTGGCAAACAGCGCGGAATTAAAAGACGGCGGGAGAGAAGGATTAAGTCTTAACCTTGAATCGGCGTTTGTTCATTCGTCAAAGGAAATCGCAAGAGAAAATTACGACTACGCTAATACGGATAGTTTGCAATACTGGGTTTCAAATCAGAATATTATAGAACAATATGTAACCGTAAGCCCAAGAGAGATGAGTTCGCGGGACGTTCATTACGCGATTATAGGCAAAAAAGCCGATCTAGCCGTAAAGCTAAACGACAGAAAAATACGAATGATAAATAACGCGTCATCTTTAGAAAATATTTTAAGGGCAGGACCGTCGGGAGACAGTTGGAACCGCAGAAATACAGCTCTCTCTGCTTTTCAGCGGGATACCGAATCGCTTGGAACAATGATGAAGGACAGATCCCTTACCATTCATATAATCGAGATATACAGAAAATTTTCCGTTCCCCTTGGAGCGTTTTGTTTTGTTTTCCTTGCCGTCTCTCTGGGTTTGATGGCTAAAAAAAGCGGACAGACTGTAGGATTTATTTTCGGCAATATTATCGCCGTGTTGTACTGGTCTATGCTTTTTATAGGACAGGCGATGGGCTTGCGCGCTGGAACGCCGCCGTTTTTATCGATGTGGCTTCCTAATATTTTCTTTTTATCCATAGGCATTGTTCTTGCCGTTATTAAGGTGCGTAAATGAATAAAGTAATGTTACTCGATAAATATCTGCTGCGCCAATTCTTACCCATTTTCTTTATAGCTATTTCAATGTTTGTGTTTTTGCTTCTGCTTATAGATTTATTTTCAAATTTAATACGCTATCTTAACAATGAAGTGCCCATAACGACAATTTTAAAGATAAGTCTCTTTTTTATTCCAAAAAGCATTTCCTACGCTATGCCGATGTCCCTGCTTTTCGCCGCCGCATATACGTTAGGTGATCTCTACTCGAGAAACGAGCTTACAAGCGTATTTGCCACAGGAATACCCCTTTGGCGCTTTAGCATGTCTTTTGTGGCGGTTGGTTTAGCCGCTTCCATTTTTGCCTTTTATCTTGACGACAGAATAGTAATACCCACGCTTAAACAAAAAAACGAGCTTTCAAGACGGGCGTTAAAACAGTATGTTACGGAAAGCAACTCGGACATTGTTATTAAATCAAGGAAAGGAAATGTAATTTATTCGGTTGATTATTTTGACAGTGAAAAAAATATTTTAAACGGCGTAAGCGTTGTGGAAATGACGGAAAAAGGTTCGTTTGTGTCGCAGATTCGCGCTCCTTCCGCCGATTGGGTTGACGGTCACTGGGAATTTAAAAACGCGGTTATTTACCGTTATGACGAAGAAGGCGTATTGCGCGTATACCCGTTTACATCTAACGATTCATATACCGAACACCCCGATATATTCAGAAGAAAGGCGGTTAATGTGGAAGAATTAAACGCGAAAAGCGCCGGTCTTTTAATAAAAGACCTTCGCTCCGCCGGACTTCCGTACCGCCACACTCAGGCGAACTATTATCACCGTTTTTCGTTTGCCGCAACATCGCTTATCGTAATGATACTTTCAATTTCTATGGGCGGCAGATTCAGAAAAAATATTTTATTAATGAGTCTTTTTACAAGCCTGTCCGTCGCCGTAGTTTACTACATTGCGGAAATGTTAAGCATGACAATGGCGGGGCTTAATTACATACATCCGTTTGTCGGCGCGTGGTTTCCCGTTTTGATTTTCCTTGTATTAGGCGTACATCTTTTACGGAGTTCAAAAACCTGATGCGCTTTAGCATAACTTCCCGCGACAAATCCTGCGCCGCAAGAACGGGAATCCTGCATCTCCCGCACGGCGACGTAGATACTCCTGTTTTTATGCCCGTGGGAACAAACGGAACCGTAAAAGCGTTAACAACCGGCGACTTAAAAGAAATCGGCTATTCTTTAATTCTTTCAAATACATATCATCTGTATTTAAGACCGGGTGAGGAAGTTATACAAAAAGCGGGGGGGCTTCATAAATTTATTAACTGGGACAGAAATATTTTAACTGATTCAGGCGGCTTTCAGATTTTTTCCCTTTCCGCTCTGCGAAAAATTAAGCCGGAAGGAGCGTGGTTTCAATCGCACATTGACGGCTCCAAGCATTTTATCAGCCCCGAGAAAGCCGTAACAATTCAGGCTATTCTGGGCAGCGATATACAGATGCAGTTGGATTACTGTTCTCATTGGGGCGCGAGCAGGAAGGAAGCGGAAAAAGCCCTTGCTATTACTACCGAATGGCTTGGCAGGGCGAAGAGCGAATGGGAAAAAGTTACCGCGGACGGAAAGTATCAGGGCGATTTATTCAGCATTGTACAGGGGAATTTTTTTAACGATTTACGGAAAAAAAGCGCGGAAGTTTGCATTGAGTCTAATACGCCCGGCATAGCCATAGGCGGTTTATCGGTAGGGGAGCCGTCGGAGATGTTTTTCGAGACTTTGGCTTATACCGCCGCCTTTTTACCCGAAGAAAAGCCCCGCTATGTAATGGGAATTGGTACGCCCGAGTACATTTTGAACGCTATTGAGCATGGAATAGACATGTTTGACTGCGTTTTGTTCACCCGCGAGGCGCGAAACGGGCGTGTTTACACACATAAAGGAGCATTTGCCTTAAAAAGATGCGAAAATACCGATGATTTTTCGCCGATAGATAAAGAGTGCGGGTGTAAAGTTTGCAAAGAGCACTCCCGCGCCTATTTGAGGCATCTTTTTAAGACCGGGGAGATACTTTGTTCCATGCTGGCAAGTTACCATAACCTGTATTTTATTAATGAATTGATAAAAAACAGCCGTAACGCCATAAAAGAAGGACGGTTCCTTGAGTTTAAGAAGGATTTTTTATCAAAGTATACTGAGGATAACAATGAATAGACGTTATTTTAGTTTAATATTTTTTCTCTTAATCGCTTCTTTCGCCCGCGCGCAAGACGACCCCAGAAATGACATTATAAAGTACGGCACGGAAACAGAAATCGCCAACCTTATACAAACGCTCAGAGCGGAAAAAACAGATTCCTTTGACAGCGATCTTATCGCCCTTGCGCAAGTTTCAAAAAATACAAAAGTTATATCAGGTGTTTTCGGCTTCTTTGCCGAGAGAGAAAAAGACGGACTGCAGGCGCGCGCGATAAAAGCGATATCCCAGCGTGAAGATGAAACAAGCGAAACAGTACTTGCCGCGATGGATTATCTTGGCAAAATGAAATCCGCCGATGCGGTTCCCGTAATTATGGAACTTCTTGAAACAGAGGAAAAAAAGTTTTTAAACGCCGGTTTCCGCGCCATTGGCAGCGCAAGCTCAGGCGATAAAAAACTTGCCGACCAAACGGCGGAATTTTTAGTTGATTACTATAATGACAAAGACCCCGGTAACGATAATCGCAGCGTGATAATAAACGCTATAGGCGCGACAGGTTCGCCCGCGGGCATTGATTTCCTTACTGAAATAGCGACAAATCCCGACGAGCGCGTACCCTTGCGCATGGCGGCGTTAGGCGCTTTATCACAAATAGGCGATCCAAAAGGTCTTGACGCTATAGTAAGCTGTATCAGCGCGAAGGATCCAAACCTGCGCTCCTCAGCGGTCGCCGCTCTTGGTCCGTTTTCAGGTTCCGCCGTGGAGAACGCGATATTCGACGCTTTTAGGGATTCATATTACCGCACACGAATCGCCGCGGCGCAGGCAAGCCGCGACAGAAAACTTGCCGCCGCCGTTCCGTTTTTAAAATTCCGCGCCGAGCGCGATGATGTTCCAAGCGTTAAAGACGAGTCAATACGCGCTCTCGGCGCTATCGCCAACGATGAGGCGATTACGGTTCTTGAAGGTTTGTTTACGGAGAGAAAAAACACAGACCGCGTGCGTATTCTTGCCGCCGATATGCTGGGAAAAAATTCAGGCGGAAAATATTTCAGTAAAATTGTCGTAGAGCTTGACGAAGCTAAAAAAAGAAACCAAACGTCTCTTTACAACGGCTTTTTAAAAATTGTAGGCGAGACAGCAATGGAAAGCGATAAATCGGAAATAGAAACCGTTGCCCGCCGTTTTTTAAGCACCGGCGGCATTATGGAAAAATTATACGGTCTTGATATGGCGAATAACAACAAACTTACAGGATTAAAAGAAGAAATAATCGCGCTTACAAAAGATAAAAACGAAAGTCTTTCAAGAAAAGCAAAAAGAACAGCTGAAAGTCTTGGTATAGAAATTCCGAGCAATTAATTATGAGCGTAAAAAAAATAAGAGAAATAATCAGTAAATGTCTTAGAGAAACTCCGTGCGAAATAGATTTTTGCTATAATGAGCCTATGAAAGATCACACAACATTTAAAGTTGGAGGTCTTGCGGACTGCTTATTGTCTCCAAAGGGTGAAGGCTTTACTCCTTTTTGCACAAATATTTTAAATACCTGCGAAGCGGAAGAAATTCCCGTGTTTATTCTGGGCGGCGGCGCGAATATAGTAGTCTCTGACAAAGGTATACGAGGCATAGCGCTGGATATGGGCGGATGGAAAGGCGATTTGCATTATAAGAAAGATGAAATAATTTTTAGAAGCGGAACAAGCGTAGATAAAGCCGTCGATAAAACCTGCGATGAAAGTTTATGCGGACTTGAGTTTCTTGCCGGAATGCCGGGGACGATAGGCGGAGCGGTTTATATGAACGCGCGCTGTTACGAAAGCGAAATAGCGGACGTGTTAAATTGGGTGGAAATTATCAGCCGCGATCGGGAACCAAAAGGCGAGTATGTAATAAAGAAGGTAGAGAAGGATGCCGCAGGTTTTGCGTACAAACAAAGCATTTTTCAAAAAATGGACAGCATTATTTTAAGAGCGTCGTTTAAAGTAAGAAACGGCGATAAGGATAAAATGTTAACCGACATATATAAAAATAGGGAAGACAGAGAAAAAAAAGGACATTATCGCTTCCCCTGCGCCGGTTCTGTTTTTAAAAACAACCGTGATTTCGGAAAATCCACGGGACAAATTATAGATGAGCTTGGTCTTAAGGGTTACAAAAAAGGCGGAGCTCAAATCGCTCCCTTCCACGGAAACATCATCATTAATACAGGCAACGCCTGCGCCGCCGATATCCGCGCCCTTGTTGAAGAAACCGCTTTAAAAGTTAAAGATAAGACCGGTTTTATACTGGAACCAGAGATACTTTTTGTCGGCGAATGGTAACGCCGCTTTTTGCAATATATTAATCAATATTACAATTTATTCCGCCGTTTCTTAATTCCCCGTAATAACTCCCTATTATCTTAAATTTACGCTTTTTAGGTGTATTTTGCGATTTTTATTTTGGATTTTTAGATAATTCTATTTGGTTTTCTATTTTTATTTTAAGAATAAGAGGTCAATAAAATGTCTAAAACAAAGATTCTTACGAATTTAAAAAGACACATTATATTGCCGTTGGCGTTAATAATGTTGTCCGGCGGACTGTACGCTCAGACAGAAATCCCGAGCGAAGATTATTGGTCTTTAGACGCCGGGGTTGGAATGACCGATATTCTCATAAAAGGTTTGTCTTATCAACTTTTAGTAGACCCCAAAATAAGTATTTCATCGCCGTTAATGGTTGGAACTAGAATGGAGATAAATTACAGCACTGATAAAATATTCTCTCTTGATAACCAAATTTATCTGCGTTGGAATTTTTTACGGTTGGGGTATCCCGAAAAACCCGTAAATATTTTTATTCAAAGCGGAGTAGGCCTGCTTGTAGCCTACAGAGGAGGAGAAAATGGATTATTTAATGATGCTACAAAGAGTCGTGGTTCTTTTTTGGTGGATGCGGCAGCCGGAGTAACTTTGCCGCTGTCTTCCGACTGGCATATTGAGCCTTCAATTCGCATAGGTTATCCGCACATTGCGGGAATTAGCGTAACAATAGGACGCAAAATACCTTTCAGAGCGGAACAGAATAAATATTCTTGCGAAAAATATTCTTCCGCGGCTGAGCCTGTCATTTCTGAACCTAATACGGAACAGTCTAACGTGAATATTGAAAGCGATAAAAAGAAAAATGAACCGATTTTAAATGATGTTGTAAATGCTGAATCTGTTACGCTTGGATCGGATACGGAGCAATCTAACGTAAATATTGACAGTAATAACCGAAAACTAAACGGACTGATTTTCAGCGATATTGCGTATGCTGAGTCCGTAATGTTTGGAGCGGACATAGAACAATATAACGTAAATGTTGACAGCGATACAAGAAAGCGTAATGAATCGGTTCTTAATGAAATAGTGAAAATGCTCAAAAAAAATCCTAATTACCGCGTAAGAATAGAAGGTCACGCAAATCCTTTTGTCAGTAATCCAAGCAAAGCTAACGGGCTTATAGCTTTCAGCAAAAGGCGGGCGGATACAATTGCCGAACAGCTTAGAGCAAGGGGCGTAGATGAAAAACAAATGCTTGTTATCGCTTTTGGCGGCACAAGACCCATTAGCGGCAATAAAAACCGTACCGAAATGAATCGCCGTGTTGAGCTGATAGTTTTTAAAGATACTGTTGTTGATTATGCCATGATTAGCTCAAGCGCGGAACAATATAACGCAAACATTGAGAACGTATCCCTGAAACAAAAAGAACCTGTTAATGACATCGCAAATGTTGAAACCATCATGTTTGGAGCCGATGCGGGGCAATATAACGTGAATATTGACAGCGATACCATGAAACATAACGAAAAGGTTATCAATGAAATCGCTAAAACGCTCAAAAATAATCCTGACTATAGAGTCAGAATAGAAGGTTATGCCAATCCTGTTATCAACAATCCAAGCAAAGCCGGCGGGCTTGTATATTTCAGCAAGATGCGGGCGGATACGGTAGCCGAACAACTTAGGGTAAAGGGCGTAGATGAAAAACAAATGATGATAGTCGCTTTTGGCGGCGCAAGACCCGTTACCGAAGATAAATCCTGCTGTAACAAGAACCGCCGCGTTGAACTGATAGTTTTTCAGGACAGTGTCAAATAGAGAGGTAAAGTGAGCCGCAGATTTTAATTAAATGGTTATTTTAGGAGGTTTATTATGAAAGAGAGAATATTTATCTGTTTATTAATAACAGCGCTTTTTATTTGTTTTATGTCTTGTGAAAATCCCATAATAAAAACTTGGTGGGAAGAACAGGAAAATACAAACGGCAAAATCGGTACGGGAAGCGGCGTTGATAATTCAAAGATTGTCAAAGCAGACCCTATTGTCGATTGGCCTGTGGGATTAAAAGGTATTTTCGGACAGAAACTTCAAACTGTAACGATGCCGTGTACTCACATGGATACGACGAGCGGCACATTTACATGGACAAAACCGAATACTTTATTGGGTAATTCCAGAAAACAATCGCATAACTTGACTTTTACTCCTGATGACACATCACATTACAACATTGTAACAAAAAATGTGGATATCACTGTTATCGCGTTAAATATGGCTCGTATACCGGGCGGAACTTTCCTTATGGGAACTCCCCCGAACGATCCGTGGTATTTACCTGAAGAAGGTCCGCAGCATCAGGTAACGCTGGACGGTTTTTACATGAGTGAATATATGGTAACGCAGGAATTATACGAAGTTGTTATGAATAATAATCCCAGCGAGCATACTTCCCCGGCAAAAGGAGAAAATAAAACGCCGGAACAGTTTCCTGTGGATAGCGTAAGATGGTATGATACGCTGATATTCTGCAACAAACTTAGTGTTATGATGGGATTAACTCCGGCATACCGCATTCCGGCTTTTAACAACAGCACAGACCCCTTAGACTGGGGAAAAGCGCCGGTAAACAGCACAGATCCGAACCTGCCGTTATGGAATGCTGTTGAAATAGTTCCCGGTTCAAACGGGTATCGTCTGCCTACAGAAGCGCAATGGGAGTATGCGTGCCGCGCCGGTACAACAACCGCATATTATACGGGAAATGTCTTTGACTACAATACAACAGGGTGGTGTTCTGGCACAAATTTGGGTACAGATATAACAGTGCATAAGGTGGGAATGTTACCTGCGAATCCCTGGGGTTTGTATGACATGCATGGGAATTTGTTGGAATGGTGCTGGGACTGGTATAGTGATTCTTATTCCGGCGCTTCACAGATCAATCCCACGGGACCATCTTCAGGAACAAATCGTGTTATACGCGGCGGATGGTATCTTAGTTTACATGATGAATTACGTTCCGCTTGCCGGAAAGAGTTTGACGCTTGTTTAAGAAGATGGTTTAACGGTTTCCGTATTGTTCTTCCCTAGTGTTCTGTGATTTCTTGAGCAAAACTTGAGGTGTCGATTTGGCGCCTCAAGTTTTTTTGTATTAAAATTTGTACTTGACAAACTCCTCAAAAAAGTGAAAAATACTACCATGAGCGAAAAAATCGGCGTGCTTAATGTGCCCCCCCCCCCCCCCCCCC
>Ga0268262_10005798_pt1 | contig 12098 bp, 8 predicted proteins | sample TergutNc150P3_FD_190354 | JGI IMG/M metagenome (GOLD analysis project Ga0268262, IMG submission 190354) | Nasutitermes corniger P3 segment gut microbial community from laboratory colony in Florida, USA - Nc150 P3 (SPAdes) (version 2) | ecosystem: Host-associated > Arthropoda: Insects > Digestive... | reverse complement strand
CTGCATGAAACAAATAGGGCAGTCGATGGCGTCTCACCGTATGTTGATGGATTACTCAAATCAATTTTACTTCCCCGCGCTTAAAAATTTCCGCCGTTTCAGCAAGGACGGTTATGCCGAGGCAAAGTCGCTTGCGGCTTATTTCAGCAAACTGCAGCAATCGTGGGGAAACCTGAAGATTGTTAGAATTGATTCCAACGCCAAACCTGTAATGCAGCGCGGCGATATGATGACCGTAACAGCCTACCTTGATTTAGGCAATGTTTTGCCTAATGATTTGCAGGTTGAATTGTACCACGGCACTGTATCGAACCAGAACAAAGAAATTACCGACGCAAGAAAAGTGGAAATGAAATGGTTAAAGAGCGAAGGTAATTTGAACTTGTATCAGGTTCGCGTTGAATGTACAGATACTGGAATGCAGGGGCACACAGTGCGTATTCTGCCCAAGCACGACGCGTTGGTACACCCGTACAGATGCGGATTGATTAAGTGGGCGTAACCCAGTAAATAAATAGGCAGTCCCTGATAACCTGCCTTTAACTAAAACAGGAGTTTTCTATGACAAAACCCGTCTCTTCTTTCAAGTACTTGGATGTTGTTGCATCATTCTTTGTTGTTATCCTCGTAGTCAGCAACATTGCGTCTTCGGCAAAAATTGTTGATCTTGGATTTTCTATTTTTTCAATTCCGCTTGCCTTTGACGGCGGGACGCTGCTGTTCCCGTTTGCCTATGTGCTGGGCGATGTCTTAACGGAAGTCTACGGTTTTAAAACAACGCGCAGGGTCATTTTTACCGGATTTGCGGCGTTAGTGTTAACAGCCTTGGTTTTTTTTGCGCTGGGAATACTGCCGCCGGAAGAAAACTGGTCGGCGGAAACAGGCGGCGACGCCGCGTTTAGCGCGATTCTTGGCGGAATTAGTTACGGCGGCATTGTGCTTGCGAGTCTGTCCGCCTATCTTGTCGGAGAGCTTTCCAATTCCATTATACTTTCAAAACTGAAAGTTAAAACGAAGGGACGCTTTCTCTGGGTGCGCACAATCAGCTCTACGTTGGTCGGCGAATTTTTGGATTCGGCTATTTTTGTGCTGATAGCAAGCGCCTTGGGAGTCTTTAGCTGGGAAATTTTCTGGTCGCTTGTATTAACAAACTATATACTGAAATGCGGAATAGAAGCGGTTGTAACTCCCTTTACTTATTGGGCATCAGGATTTTTAAAGAAGAAAGAAGGCATTGATGTTTATGATAAATAAATCATAACTAAACAGAATAAATAATTTTTGTTGAAAAATCAGAAATAGTATGTCTTTGTTAATAAAAAAATAAAAATTTATTTATTACAAATTGAATTTATCTTTCTATATTTACTATTGTATTGACAAGTTAGTATATCTTTTTATATCATAATGATAATAATTCTTAGCATGTATAAATAGTTGACTGCTAAAGGGGAGGAATAAATTTATGAAGAAGTTATTTATAATACTGATTCTTGCAATAATAATAACAGGTACGGTATTTGCCCAGCATCCCAAAGGAACCGGAATTGGCGGTATGTGGAGCGGCGAGTTTTTTTCCGGCGGCGGTATGGGTGCGGCATTATCCTTAAAATTGCCCAGTCTTCCGATTTTTTGGGGAATACATGCGCATGGATGGGATAGCGGTTTGTATCTTGCGGTTTCAGGCGACAAATATTTTATAGATCAGACATTGGTAAAAGAAGCGGGGTTGGGCTGGTATTTTGGATTAGGCGGTTATGTTGGTTTAACTTTTGCTAATCCTCCGGGCGCGCATTTTGGAGCCAGGATGCCTGTTGGTCTTAGCTGGATGCCCGTTAATTTTTTTGAACTCTTTTTGGGGTTAACGCCCAGCCTTGGCGTTAGTTTAAGACCTTTTGATTTCCCAACATGGGGAGTTCCTCTGGAAATAGGTCTTCGTGTCTGGATATAACCTGACCGCTAAAAATAATTAATATTTATAATGGTCAGGAGCCGCCTAATATTTCATAAAGCCTTTCTAAATCTTCCATTGAGTAGTAATCGATATGTATTCTGCCTTTGTTCATGTCTCCCTCGATAACTACCTTGGTTCCCAATTTACCGATAAACTTTTCTTCCATAGCGCTTAATTCGGGCGGACGTTTCGACGCTTTGCCGCCGTCCGCCTCTTTCGCGGTTTTTGCTTTCCCCGATTTTTCGGTATTCAGCGCGGTCGCCCGCTTTTCTGTTTCCCTAACCGAAACTTCGCTCGCAAGTATATCCCTGTAAAGTTTATCCCTGGCTTTTACATCGGTAACAGACAACAGCGCCCTTGCGTGTCCTGAGCTTACTTTTCCCTCTTCGATACTTTTTTGAATTTCAACGGGCAGTTTAAGAAGCCGCAACGCGTTCGCGACAGTCGATCTGTTTTTTCCCATCCGCATCGCAAGTTCGTCCTGTGAAAGATTGGAGAAGTCCATCAGGTTTTTGAACGCCGCCGCTTCTTCAATCGGGTTTAAATCACTGCGCTGAATATTTTCAATTAAAGAAATCTCAAGTTTTTTTTGGTCGGTGTAATCGCGGATAATTACGGGGACTGCGGAAAGCCCGGCAAGTTTTGCGGCGCGCGTTCTGCGCTCGCCGGCGATAATGATGTAAGTGCCGTCTCCCGCGTTCGCCGCTATGATTGGCTGAATAATGCCGTAAGTTTTTATCGAGTCGGCTAATTCCTGAAGTTCAGTCTCATCAAAATTTTTACGGGGCTGACCGGGATTCGGTACAAGCTGGTCTACCGATAACTGAACAATGTTATGCGCTTTTTTCCCGGGCTCGCTCGCGGCGGAAACAGTTTGCGCCGCAGCCGGCGCGGCGTATGATTCGCTGTCGTCATTATTTTCCAGTAAGGCGTCGAGCCCCTTTCCCAGTCCGATTCTACGCGCCATTTTTTCCTCCTGCTCTGCGGATAAGTTCCTGCGCGAGAGAGAGGTATGCCCTGGCTCCCGGACATTGCGGATCGTAAAGAGAAATAGGCATACCGTAAGACGGCGCTTCTGAAAGACGGATATTCCGCGGAATGATCGTATTTAAAACAGCCTCTTTGTAAATTGCGCTGACCTGTTTAATTACATCGTTGGCAAGCCTTGTTCTTGGGTCGTACATTGTAAAAAAAATACCGCCTATTTTTAAATTCGGGTTCAGCCCTTTTTGGATAAGTTTGGTTGTGTGTAAAAGCTGTTTAAGCCCCTCCATCGCAAAGTATTCGCACTGCATGGGGATAAGCACCGAATCCGCGGCGGCTAAACCGTTCATTGTCAGCTGCCCAAGGCTTGGAGGGCAGTCAATCAGTATAAAATCATAGTTATTTTTGATAGGACTCAGGACTTTTTTCAGGAAAAAATTACGCTCTTTTTGGTCGATTAACTCTACCGCTGCGCCAGAAAGATCGATGCTTGCGGGGATCACGTCCAATTTTTTGACGGCGGTTTTTTTTATCGCCTGTTCCGGCGTCGCCGTGCCGGAAAGCAGTTCATAAATTCCGGGCTTTTGCGGGTTAGCGCCGATACCGCTTGAGAGGTTAGCCTGTGCGTCAAAATCAACCAAAAGGACGTTTTTTCCGGCTTCCGCGAGGTACGCCCCAATGTTTATCGCCGAGGTAGTCTTGCCAACGCCGCCTTTTTGGTTTACAAAGACACAAATTTGTCCCATGACCAAAATGTAGCAAATAATGAAACTTTTATCCAGTGTAGCTATCCGGCATCATTTTTGAACAAAAGCCTGGAGTTTTACCAAACACAAGCAATTAATAAAAAAGCATGAAATTTTGCCAAACACAAAAAATTACAATAAACACTGTAATTTTCCCTTTGGTAAAACTCCTAAGCTATCCAGCGTAGCTGGATAGCCGCCGATAATCATAAAGTGAGAGTCATTTTTCCGTTACTGTTGATATTTTTCACGGTTAATGTTTTTGCCGCTCCTCTTGAGAGCGGGTATGCCCTTGCGCCCAAGGCGACAGCTTCGCCGGAAGACAAGGCAAGGGCTTATCTTGACGCGCGGCAAAGGGTAATTGAAATGTCAAAAAAATATGAAGGAGTCCCATACCGTTACGGCGGAATGACTGTTAAAGGGCTTGATTGCTCAGGTTTTATATGCCTTGTTTTTAAGGACGCGTTAAACGTATCATTGCCAAGGTCGGCAGCCGGGCTTTATTCATGGGCGGAGAAGACAACACTGGATAAAGCGCAGACAGGCGATCTTTTATTTTTTAAAACCTATAAATCCAGCAGTGTAACCCATGTCGGTCTGTATCTGGGAGACCGCCGTTTTATTCACTCGGCTTCTTCGGGTTCAAGGACAGGGGTAATTTATTCCAGCCTTGATGAAAAATACTGGGCTAATGCTTATGTCGGAGTTGGACGCGCTTTTCCTGAAACAGCGTCAAATATTAAAATTGATAATAATTCATCAATGGCGGGAGCTTCCGGCGCAGGCGGGAAGGGGAACAAAGGCGGCGCTGGAACGGGTACAAGCGCAAGTAAAACGGCTTCTTCCAGGCAGAAAAGCAGAGACGCGCAGTTTTTGGTGGGAGTCGCGTTTGCGCCAATCTGGAATGGATTTGTAATAGACGGCGATCTGTTTCGCGGCTTTACTTCTCAGGTGGGTATTAACGCGGATATTTATCCGTTTGGACTAAAGATGATTTTCGGTCTTGAATTGAGACCGGAATACGACGGCGGTCTTGGCGTATTTCGCTTACCTATAACATTTTCCTTTGGACCGAATGACAAAATAAGACTCTTTGCCGGTCCTGTATTCAGTTTCGGCGACGCTTCTCTTTCGATAAAAGGCAGCGAGCGCTATTACTCCGGCGGAACAAGCTGGTTTGGCACCGCGGGAATAAATGTATCGCCTTTTGTTTTTAAAACTTCAACCGGAGAGATCGCCCCTTACGTTGAAGCCGCATGGCAGTCATACTACAGCAATAATACCGATGTTAATGTCGCCGCGGACTTATCCGCAAGTTTCCGCTTTTCAACCGGGGTTAGATGGCTGATAAGAGTTTTATAATTTTCTTTTTCGCGCCGCGCTCAATCGTTAAGTATTTTTTTTATTCTGTCTAACAGATCGTCTTTATCGTAGGGCTTTTTGATATAATCAACAGCCCCTATTTCGTGTGCGTGCTGTATGTCTTTCGGGTCGTCGGAAACTGTAAAAAACGCTATTGGAATATCGTGTAAACCGCCTATCGCTTTTATTCTGCCGTAAGTATCCCATCCGTCCATGTCCGGCATTATCAAGTCTAATAATATTAAATCGGGAACAAGACCCTGATAAAATAAACCAAGCGCGTCTTTGCCTGATTTTGCGGTAAACATATCATACTTACTCTGCAATACTGATCCCACCATTTCAAGATCTATTTCTTCGTCATCTACTACAAGTATTTTTTTCTTTTCGTCGCCGGATGTATGTTTAAATTTATCCGTTTCATGTTTTAAGGACTCAAAGTTGCGGTTGTTTTCAGAACTCATTTCGTTGACATGGTTTACTGAAGAATTTATCTGGTTAATACCCGCCAGTATATCGTTCATGCCTTCTACCGTTTCTTTGCTTATTTTTATGAATTCATCTGTTTCTTTAACCAAAGTTTTGCCTGATTGTTCCATGTCGTCAGAGCCTTTTTTAACCGAATAGGTTATGTCTCTTAACCGTCCTATGGAATCCAATATTTGTTTTTCGCCGACTTCCTGCTCTTCCATGGCATTGCGGATATTCTGCTCATGCTCGGAAACTGTTTTAACGCTTGAGTCTATCGCTCCGAAACGCGCCAGCACTTCGTCAGAGGATTTGGTAATGTTGTCTATGGACGCTTTTATTTTTTTCAGCGTAGCCGCGGTGGTTTTAGATTGATTACCCGATGTCTCCGCAAGTTTGCGGATTTCATCGGCGACTACGGCAAAACCCTTGCCAGCCTCTCCGGCGTGCGCCGCTTCAATCGCCGCGTTCATCGAAAGCAGATTGGTCTGACTCGCTATACTGTTCATCAATGAGTTTATTTCCAACAGTCCTTCGGAATCATGCGCGATTTCCTTTATTTCCTGCGCTACTAATTGAAGTCCCGTTTTGCCGTTCTCAGAGGCTTCTGTCAAAATAGCGACATTTTTGCTGTTTTCTATCAGCGTCTGCGTTACCGAATGAATGTTAGCTGTCATTTCCTCGATAGCGGAAGACGACATATTCACGCTTTCTGTTTGTTCTTGTATTATTTTGTTAAGGTTGTCAATGTTTTCTTTTATTATCCCTACCGCCTTGCCCGCTTCTTCCGCGCCGTTTTCCTGTTTAATCATGAGGGTCTTCATGCTGTCAAGATTCGATGTAATCCGTTCCACGGCTGTGGAAGTTTTTCCCATATTGCTGGAAAGTTCAAAACTGGTATGATTAAGACCGTTGATTTTATATTTTATTATCCCTACAAGATTTCTGATTTTTTCCATTGTAAGGTTAAAGTAACTCGCAAGTTCTCCGATTTCATCGTCTCTGTTATCGTCGATTCTTCCGGTTAAGTCTCCTTCGCCCATTGAGATTTCTTTCAAGATAGAGTTAATTTTGTTGAGGTGCGAAAAAATTTGACGCAGTAAAAACAAAATAAGCGCAAGACCAAGCAGTACCGAAGTTACGCCGATAATTATCTGCCGCTTAGTGTTTTCGACAATTGTTTTATGGAGGTTCTCTCCGTTAAAATCGCATCCTGTAATACCTACAATTTTTCCGGCGGAATTTTTAATAGGGGCGTAAATCGAAATCAGCCAGCCCCAATCTTCCTGATTCGCCAAATTACCGCTTTCAGTTTTTCCGGAAATTAATACCCGCCTGAAAGCGTCGTCATAGGAGCCGGTATCTTCTTCATCTCCCAATGCGGAAAAATTATCCGGGTCGTCCGGCTCGCCACTGCCGTCAATTATATACCGCCAAGTGTCTTTGTCCGCCTGCGCCATTGTATACAAGTACACACAGCCTGACAATTCTTTAATCTTAAAGAGCTGGACTCTGGTTTCCTCATAAAAAGGATCATCGGCGTCAAGTGATTCCGCCAGCTTCTCAAAGGCGTCGCCGTCGATTATAGAAACCGCTTTTTCTACGATAGATATACCTTGATCGGCAAAAGTCTGGGACACAGCTTTTGTCATCTGGCGTATTCCAAGTACGGACATTATTACACTCATAGCAATAATAAAAAAGGAAAGAAATACGACAAATCGAAATCTAAGTGAGTTGTATATTTTCATATTTTCTCCTTTGGCAGTTTAATAAAAGTATTGCTATAAAAGATTTATGAAATGATAACATATTTAAAAAATAAAAATTAACATAACTTATCATTTATTCTAATAAATCCTACCAAAGATTAATGATAAAATCAACATTAACCAGAAAAATGTTTAATCGTATTTGACAAAATTTTATAATTTGTTAAGTATGATAAAAAGATTTTTCTTCTCTTTTACAAAATATGGTATAAATCAATCAACCTTGAATTTAGAAACTTCTCCTGAAAGTTCATTACTGGCGTGTTGATTTTCCATACTTATTTCGTTCACGTTGTTGATAGCCGAAAGAATCTTGTCCGCGCTGCCTGATATTTCGTTCATTTCGTTTTCAATTCCAACAGTGATTGTTTCCAGTTGACGGCTTTTTTGGACAATTTCATTCCCTCCGGCGGACATTTCCTCCGAGCCGTTTTTTACAAGCCCCGTAAGTTCATTAAGTTTTTCTATAGAACCTAGTATTTCCTTACCGCCGGCTTCCTGTTTCTCCATAGCGTCGCGAATATGGTTTTCCTGATCGGAAACAGTTTGAACGCACTGATCAATAAGGGCAAACCGGTTCAAAACTTCCTGTGTGGACGCGGTAATTGTATCAATAGCCGACTTGATATGTTTGAGCATACTGGTTGTGTTTTTCGCCTGTTGACCTGATGATTCGGCAAGTTTTCGTATTTCACTGGCGACAACGGCAAAACCTTTGCCGGCGTCTCCCGCGTGCGCCGCTTCTATGGCGGCGTTCATGGAAAGCAGACTGGTTTGAGCCGCGATATTTTCCATGACAGAGTTGATTTCCATCAGTCCTTCAGAATCCTTTGCGATTTGCTCAACATCGCGGGAAACTTCGACAAGACTGGCTTTTCCCGCTTCGGACGCGCTTGTAAGAGCGGTTACATTTTCCGCGTTTTTGATAAATGTCTGGACGACCGAATGAATATTGACAAACATTTCCTGAATAGCGGAAGAAGATACAGATACGCTGTTTGATTGATCCTTGATGTACCCATTCAATTTTTCAATTGTACCCAGAATAACATTCATGGCTTTATCGCTTTCCGTTATGTTTGAACCTTGGACGTCTATATGCCCTTTCATATTTTGAATTTTTGTCATGATATTATTAGTGGCAAGAGATGTTTCCGTCATATGCTCGGAAAGATTATTACTTATTTTTTGAAGCTGTAAAGATTTATCCCTGATTACTTTCACCAAACCGTCGATAGAATCGAAAGTCTGATTGAAAATACCCGCCATATTGCCGATTTCGTCTTTTGCTTTAATATCAAGCCTACGGGTCAGATCGCCTCCAAGGTTATTCAAAAAATTAATAGTGTATTTGATCGGAATTGTAATGGAAAACCTGATAGCCAAGCTCAAACTTATCGCTATGGCAATAACTATAAAGGCAATGATTAAAAGCGTATTTGTATCGCGCTGAATCGTCATGGTCGCCAATTCTTCGACTTTTTTATATTTTTCTGTAGCTCCCATAACAACCTGATCTACGCTTTTACGGTGAGTTGTATATAAGTTTTTTAAATCGCTTTGTGCGAGTCTTTTTGCATATTCACGATCGCCTCTTTTCAAAGCGGGGATAAACTGATTGGATACAATATCAAAAAACTTAGTCGCCGGATCATAAGCCCCTATCAGCATGGCGTCTCGTAACGCCCCCTTTTCCAGCAGAGGTTCATTTATCCAAAACTCGTGTCGCTCATTATAATCAGCTTCGAGCCTTTTAAGTTCCGAGAAAAAATAATCCATTCGGGCAGGCTCGGTTTCATCCACCACCTGCAAAACATCCAGATATGATTCGATAATGTACCCCGGCGGCGGCAGCACATCCGCAATCAAATCCTTACTCATAATAATTTGGTTATAAAGGTTCCCATGAATACGAAGAATATTCAAAGTTGAAAACGAAACCAACCCGAAAATACTATAACCGACAATGAGTACGATCAATAATATTATTAATTTTTTACCAATACTAACATCTTTAAATAAGTTCATTAATTTAGTATATTTTTATGTAAAAAAAGTTACAAGTACTTTGAATACTTTGGAAATTACTGAAATTTAACGATTTTAATGGAGATTTTGGGCAGTGTTTTTAATTTTTTCCTTTGAGATAACAAAAATAAAGACATTTGACAAAAAAGGGAATAGACAGAAAAAATATCAGCACAGAACCTCAACGTTTTTTTGAACAAATGCAATGTTTTTTATTTCACAGAAGAGCAGTATAACATAAATTCAAATATTAAGGGATTAAAAACACCTTGATTTTTTTGTTAGTTATTTTATATTAATTATAATGAAAACATTTGAAACTATTGAAGATTTATTGAATGCTCCGGAAGGAGAACAATACGAATTCAAAGAAGCGAAAAATGACTTTGACTTTAAGGACCTTTTAAAATATTGCTGTGCTTTGGCAAATTGCGGCGGTGGAACAGTTGTTCTGGGAATAACAGACAGCCGTCCTCGTAAAGTAGTTGGGAGCGTAGCTTTTGGGCAACCGGAGCGTACAAAAAAAGGACTCATGGAAAAGCTTCAAATACGCGTTGATTTTAACCTTTACGAATACAATGGCAAAAGAATTCTTGCATTTGAAGTTGCAAGCCGTCCGATAGGATTACCGGTTCAGGCAGATGGTATTATGTGGTGGCGTAAAGGAGATAGCCTCGTAAAAATGCCTACTGAAATAATGCATAATATATTTGCTGAAACAGGACACGATTTTTCATCTGATATTTGTTCTGGAGCAACTATCAAAGATTTGGATAAAAGTACAATAGAAAAGTTTAAATCAAAATGGATAGAAAAGAGTGGGAATACTCGCATAAAAAATCTATCAATAAAACAACTTTTGACAGATTGTGAGGCTATAAAAGACAACGGGGTAACATACGCTGCGTTGATTCTATTCGGAACAGGAGACGCTCTTAATCGTTTTTTACCACAAACAGAGATTGTATTTGAATATCGGTCTTCTAATGCTTCGGGTCCGGCACAACAGAGGGAAGAATATCGTATTGGATTTTTTGCGTGTTATGATCGTATATGGGAAGTTATAAATCTTCGCAACGATAAACAACATTATCAGGATGGTTTGTTTTTATTTGATATCCCTACATTCAACGAACGCGTTGTACGTGAAGCGCTTCTTAATGCTATAAGCCATAGAAATTATCAATTATCTGGAAGTATATTTATACGACAATACCAAGACAGATTGGTTATCGAAAGTCCGGGCGGTTTTCCAATAGGTGTAACGCTTGATAACATTCTGGATAGACAATCTCCACGAAATCGGCGTATTGCAGAAATACTTGCGCTTTGTGGTTTAGTGGAGAGATCAGGTCAAGGTATGAATCTAATATATGAATTGTCCATCAAGGAAGCAAAATCATTACCGGATTTCAAAGGAACAGATGAAAATTTTGTGTGTATTACCCTGAATGGGTTAGTCCTTGATAAAAGAATGTTAACATTGATTAATAAAATCGGGAACGAACGTTTAGAAAGTTTATCAACAGGTGATTTTCTTGTTATAAATACATTATTTCATGAACAAAAATTACCTGAAAATCTACGTGTGTATACAAAACGATTAATTAATATTGGAATAATTGAACATACCGGCAGAAGCAAATATGTATTAGCAAGAAGTATATATGCAGCAACAGGGAAGTCTGGTATACATACTAGACTGGCAGGGCTGGATCGGGATATGAATAAAGAACTTATTTTCAAGCATTTAAAGAAAAATGGAGCGGAAGGCGCGCCATTAAAGGAATTACAACAAGTGTTGCCAAGTCATTCATGGAGCCAGATTCAAGTTTTACTGAGAGAACTGCGAAAAGAAAATCGAATTTTTGTTAAAGGAAAAACATCAGCCGCAAAATGGTTTATTGTGAATAAATAAAAACTTACAACCAACTTACAACCAACTTACAACCAACTTACAACCAAGGAAAGAAGTTGTATAACTAAAATAGAGTAATTATTTATAGATGAAATTTTAATCAAATTTATTTGGAAAATGATAGTATTAATCAGGTTTAGAACTGTTTTTTAAAAGCGAAAAATTTATAGCAAGGACAGGACTCGAACCTGCGACCTCCGGGTTATGAGCCCGACGAGCTGCCAACTGCTCTACCTTGCGTCGTTCCTTAAAGTTACTGATTTTCTTCTGACTTGTCAAGGCTTATGCTGACTGATTCCCAGCCGCCGCGGATAGATAATATTGTTGTTATCAGGGCGGAAAGAGTTATTAAAACCGCGGCTATCGACGGCAGTAGACTTTGTGTGTATACCATCAAATTATAAACGCCGTGAATGGCGACGGCGGTTAAGAAACGGGTGATCGCTTGCGAGGGATTTTTTCGGAGGATCACAATCGCGCTGCCGACTCTGGAACTGCAGGCTCCGTGCAATGCGGCGGTGAAAATGCGTAATAAAGCAATATTTATGCTCATGCCGTCGGCGGCGTACCTTGCGCTTTCTAGGATTGCAAAGCCAAAGCCGGCGATAAGACCGACGGCGGTTCCTCGTTTGATGACATTAAAGTCCGGCGGCTGGCTTTCGTCGGCGGGCGGTTTGATGCGGAAACCGATAAAAAAGAAAATGAACAGCATAATGAATCGGCTTAATTCTTCGGTAAGGGATATTCGTATGAAAAAATTATAAAATAACGCTAGTCTGCCGTGGGAAAAAAATTTAAATGATAACAGATTTTGCAAAACAAGAGCGGGGAAAAACGCAGCCGCGCCGGCAAGAAAAGCAAATAAA
>Ga0268262_10005797_pt1 | contig 12100 bp, 11 predicted proteins | sample TergutNc150P3_FD_190354 | JGI IMG/M metagenome (GOLD analysis project Ga0268262, IMG submission 190354) | Nasutitermes corniger P3 segment gut microbial community from laboratory colony in Florida, USA - Nc150 P3 (SPAdes) (version 2) | ecosystem: Host-associated > Arthropoda: Insects >... | reverse complement strand
AGGATTGAATATATCGGTAGCTCCCCAATGCCGAAGTTCATCTTCAAATTCCTTAAAGTATTTTTTAAACTCTGGCTGGCTGGTAATTGCCCCACTTAAATAATATTTCAAAAAAGCCCCTCCTCAGATTCAACAACCTTAACTTCTTTTTTATCTTCGTATAATGCGCCTTTAGCTATATGCTCTGCAAAGCGAGCTTCTTGTTTTTCAAAATAGACTTGATTAAGTTCGATGCCAACGAAGTCAATGCCAGCGTCCCATGCCGCCAAACGGGATGATCCGCTTCCAAGAAAAGTGTCTATAATTCCTTTTTCACGGCAAAATTTGTCGCCGTACCATTCAAGAATTTTGTCATACAATAATCTGGGCTTCTGAGTTGGATGGAACCGAAATTTATCCTGCGCCCCGCATTTGACAATTTTTGCGTTACCCGGCACAGATGTCCAACACATCTCAAGCATGGCCATCGAGAAATTCTCAGGAATAGTTTTTTCCCAAATAATCCAATTTCTGGACGGCGGCAGGGGGAAATAATTACCGCCCCATACAAAAAAATAATCACATACTCTGAATATCTCATCCCAAAACGCCTCTGGAGGAGCAACATCCCAATGAGCCGCTTCATCCCCATACTTTTTAAACAGGTTACCGCCCTGGGCATGGTTTATATTTTTCTCAACAGTTAAATCGCCATGATACTTCGTAAATAATCCCCCGAAGCGGCCCGTTTTTTTACTGTCCCAATCAGCATTTATAGCTGAACCGTAAGGAGGATCAATAAGAGCGCAAGAGAATTGTTTATCCTTGCAGGATTTGAGATATTCCAAGCAATCCATGTTAAAGGTTTCGCTTTTAGGCATACTAAGTTAATTCCCTTCTCTTTTAGATGAATGCATTTTTAAATAGTCCCATTCATCCTTACCAACTATTCTGATCCACCATGCTTTTTGCTGTTCATCTGGGATTGTTTTTCCGTTAATAGGGGATTTCCCTTTATCCAGACAGCTATGTGAAAACCGATTTAAGGTGACTACATTTCTATCGTTATAACGCATCCAAGGATACGCATTCTTTCCGAAAACATGAGCGGCATCAAGAGTATTCCCAAGACCATTATTATTCTTTTCCCATTCGGCGAATTCATCAGCGGTTAATACTTTCAATAACCGACACCCGCCGTCACGATCCCGCACAAAAGCGGACAACTTGGAATCTTCGGACTGCTCCTTCTCTTCATCTAAAATATTCTCGCCGTATTTTTTATCCCACTTTTTAATGTATTGCAAATAATAACGCTGAATTTGTTTTGAATTGAGCTTTTTCAGAGGATAGTACCGAGTACTGACTTTATCTATAAAGCCTTTCTTATTATAATTTTCTGTGAATTCCAAAATGGATTGAAACAACGGATGACTCATTCTTTATCCTCTTTTATTGCTTTTTCGTAATTAAAGACAACATTAAAATGGGCCGAATTAGAAGAACCTTTATCAAAGCATAATTCAAAACTTTTAACGGTGGGATTGATTAATTTATACTGTTTTCCACCTATACCAAGAATAAGTTGACGTGGAAACAATCTATCTCGAATACGCAAAAAGAATAATTTAATTTCATGTAAATTAGGTCTACGTTTTATACCCCACATTTTTTGTAACATTTTTAACGCGTCTTTTTGTTGCTTATTCATTTTAGATTTCTCCATCACCTGTCCCTCCTGGTTCTTGTCTACGTAATTCCGTAGCAGTCATCGGAACATACCCTTCGGGAATCGGATAAACCCTAAAAAGTTCCCCATCGTATAAATAATGCAATGTCGTACCGATTGCTCCGTTGGAGCATTTCAAAATTTGAATGTCCATAATATCGTCTTCCTCTTGAACAAGAGGGTCTTCTGGGAAAAATTTCTGGGCATAATAATGTTGACGATATACCGATATGACCTGCCTACTCCGATCAGCAATAGCTCCCGAATTTCTTATTGACGATATCATTGGCCTAAATATTCGAAGCCCTTCAATAGTTGATGGCCGAGTTTTTTCTAATGATTTATTGTTTGCCTGAACAATTAAAACAAGATGAACACGGGTTCTTTTAGCAACCTGATGTAAATTATTCATAGCCTGTTCGTAGGCAAGCCATGATTTATCAGAAAAGTCCTCCAGCATCGTGGCAAGGTCAACAAAAACCACCATATAATCTGTCTGCAATTTTAATTTGACTTGATTTATCATTTTTTCGAGAGACGTTACACTTATACTTGTCTCGTCAATAAAAGCAAATTTGCGGCTATGCTCTAATTTTGTTCGTTCAAGATTTACTCGTTCATATATGGACTCGTCAATTTGTCCTCGCTTGCTGAATAACTCCTGAAGAGGAACCCGCATTCTGGAAGCCATCCACCGATCCATTGTTGCCGTTTCGGACATTTCAAGAGATACATAAAAACAAGGAATCATTTTATTTATCAAACGATTTATCAAATAAAGAGAATATGTTGATTTCCCAATGCCTGTCGATCCAAATATTGTAGTTATTTCCGTAGGCGCAAATCCTGTGGGTAAAGCCATATTAAGCAACGAACAACCTGTATCATAAAAAGCCGATCCGTCAACTCTCTGCGCCAGGACGTTTTGATAGGAATCAAACATCTCGCTGATGGATTTAACAGAGGATGCTCGGCCTTTAGCAAGATTTATACATTCCTGAATTTCATAAACAATATCCTGCAACTTATCAACATCCAGCCGTCCCTTTACGGTAACCGATGTCAGACCATCCTTCAGAAGATTTGTCTGAAGCCTGTCCTTGGCGTAGGCTTCCTGAACAAGAAATCGGTAATGATCCCATGCTTTTACGTCATACGGAACTTCCCGAATAGCGGAAAGTAAGGCAGGAGTTATTCCTTCATTAACCCGATTTCCGTATGACAAAATATTCTCATCAGTGAAGCTGATATTGTTTCGGTATAGGTCAAGAAGCGTTTCGTAAAGGTCATAGCCTTCCGAACTTAAAAAATAGTTTTCTCTTATCTCAATTACTTTTTCAGGATGCTCCAAGCAGTAATGAAAAATTTGTTGTTCGACAATTTGGCTTGATAATAAACTCACTTGGCATCTCCCCAAATATCGTCATTCCTGAATTTAGATACATCCACCGTATCATCAAAAAACATCGGCGTAGGAATACTGCGGTTTATAAGGCTTTGCAAACCGGGCCCCCACAATTCTCCGATGCCTTCAATGGCAATATTGGCAGTAAAACAAGTAGCCAATTGATTAACTTCAAGTCTGTTCTTCAAAAATGTATTTATAAATGCTTTCTGGTAGCCGGTTGCGAACAATGTAACTTGCCCCTTGGTAAAACATTCATCGATAACCAAAAAGGCGGCCTTTTGCCACATCTTTACTTTGCGGCCTGCGATCTCATCCCGTTCCGCTTTCAAAAGCCAATGAATAAGATCGTCCATTAAAATAAAATACCCCTGGATACCTTTCTTGGCTAATCGAACAATAATATCCTTGGCGCAGGTACTTTTTTGGGTTCCGTTAATGGTTGACCAAAGGTATAAATGAATTTTTTTAAACTTGGTATCGAACTCGTCACAATATTTTTTCAATTTCGGGATATTTCTATTTTGATCTTCCCCAATATAGGTATCCAATCCGTACTTTGGAATTTCCTTAATTCCCGATGCGGATAAATATCGCTTCACTTCTAATTCAGCGAGATGCTCTTTCCATTCGGGAGTAGGAACAGCCATCTCCTCACCATCGCTTTCGATGATTTTATATTTTGGCCATAGTCGCCCTTTATAATCAAATTTTTCATTTATTACGTCCATGTTCCCCTTAACCCCACGGATTACCTTTTGGAGTATCGAAAAAAATATTAAATTCCATTCCTATTCCTTAAGCCGCTCTTTAAAGACGGCCTGGAAACGACTCATCAATATTTTCTCAGCGTCAGTTGGTTCTTCATCTTGTATTTGTCCGATATTACGAACTAAAAAAGGACTGGGAGTGAAACTTGCCTTCAGTTTTGCTACCCGTCCTTTTTCAGTCATCTCATCCCCGTCATAAGCAATATCTACTTCGCCAATAAAAGGGATGATCAGCTTTTCTCCCTTAACATAATTTAAAACGGCCTGTATACCGATGGACTCGAATAACTCTTTCACGTCATGAGAATTTTTCCCAAAAATGAGACGAATAGAGTTTAAGGCCGTTTTTTCGTTAGGGGTTAATGCCATTTAGTCATTGAGATGCAAGCGGAAATTCCCTTTGGAAACCTCCTCAAGCCTTGCCCCCTTTTGATTTTTTGTGGCTTCCCTCTGGCGTTCAAGTTCCTCAGCAGTAACTTCCCTGCCATTAAGGGTTAGCTTCTCAGTTTTTTTGTTTTCGTTTTCAGGCATATTATCCTCCTTGCCAGTTCCGGCGGGTATCACTTCAATAGACCCATCTTCATTAATTAGGATGGAATCACCGTCTTGCAGTTTTAACACTTCTTTTAACGCGAGAATTGTTGCTCGTTTTGTTTCGTCAATAAAAGCATTTGTCCTCTTAATAAAATCGATATACTCGGTCGTAATCTTTCTTATTAACTGCGTATCTTTGTTATTCATACTTGTTAGTAATTCCCCTGTGCTTTTGTCCGTGTCCGATACCGTTTACGAATAATCGGTACATCCTTAACTTCCTTGTATTTCACTTCACGATGGCCGAATCCCCAGAATTCCCCCTTTGTATAATCCGCCACGTTGCATTCCCCGCTATAGGGCATCCCGTAAGTGGCAGGATGATCAAAATTGAATGCCTCAAGTAATATCCGCAAACATGAATTGAGTTCACTGATATGATTTATGCTGACAACCGAGTCATGTACCGTTCCAACCAAATACGATATATAGCCTAAATCTTCGTAATTGGAATCAATTATTATCATGGCGCAGGCCATAACTACTGTTTCAAAATCCTGTACAGGACTATTAACCGCAATGTTGCTCAGGTTTTTATACATTCCTCCATCGGCATGGGCTCCTTTCGTTCTCAACTGCGGTAAAAGTCTGCGGCTTCCCCAAGGCGATCTGCGGTATCCAGTATTACAGGCAATATTGGCGCATTCAAAAATCCACTTCTCCAGCTCCGGATACAGTTTAAAAAATTCACTCCTGAAAAACGAAGCCACAACAAAATATAAAAGCGCATCGCCTTGTATTCGTTTGTTACTTTGAACAATTGACTTTTGCAACTCCTTGAGGCCACGATCTCGGATAAAATCAGCGCACATCTTCGGGTTCCAGGCCATTCGAAGAGTTCCTCCGGCCAGATTATTTGCCGAAGCTCCAAAGATAAAGGATAGCCCGATCATCTTGCCGATATCCCGCAGACTTTTACATTTACCTACCTTGGCATTAGCACAAAATTCTTCATAGGTTATATTCCGTCCAGTTTTCTGAACGTTTGTTACCGTCAATGCTCCAAGGGATTGTCCTTCTTTAATATCACCGTAATAAATATCTTTAGGGTTCGTAGGACTTTCGATATGAACTATTTCCCACTCCATCCCTGATATAAGTTGCCCGTTATTTAATGTGATTTTGCATTCATCGAATAGCTGATATTTTGCGAGAATATGGTATGTATTATTATTGTGAAAGTCTCCGCCGCTCAAAAAAACATTACACAAATTTTTATCATGAGACATCGAAGCGGCAATCATCGCCTGAAGGTTTGTACCATCCGTTTCCGTAATGACATATTCGCCTACTTCTGCCCATCGATAATATTCTGCCCGATAACCGTATTCTTTAAAGTCATATTTGAATAAATCCTTGGCAGGTACTTTTATTCGGGAAACGAGGCCAATTTCAACAAAATCATCCGGACTATGCAAAGAAAGCCCTTTCAGTCTATCAAATACCCAAATTTGAGTAGCCATTTCTTTCTCACAGGGAACAATATCAGGGGGAATATAGCATTGCCGCACAATAGACGAAACTTCTTTATTTCTCTTGGGCAGGTTTTGCAAATTCGGATTACTGGAACGATGCCGATGAGATTTTGTCATGAAGGCATAAAATGTGGTATGAACTCTGTTATCAACACCTTTATATTGCCAAAGCCCTGTGGCATCATGATGAGCATACTTTTTATCTACCCCTGAAAAAAAGTCATCGCCATCGAAGGATTCTGAATCATCAACTTCAAATTCAGGATCGGCATTTATATCGTCAGAATCATCCTCGCCGTAATCGGAATCTGCCCCTATGAAGGTATTCCAGACGATCATCCATTTTGAATAATCGATGAGGGTTTTTACTTCTGCATGACCCATCTTTTCCCATTCTGCAAATTCCTTTTTTGATACTTTAAAACCGCCAGATTTATTCCTGTTTATGCACGGCCATCCGAGGGATTCAATAAACTTGCCCAATTCCTGTTTCTTACTTGGGTTAAGATCCGGATTTTTAAATGTTTTGCGGACATTCTCCAGTGACTCTTTTATTTTATCTTGGATTTGTTTTCCAACTTCATTGACCTTATTCCAGTCGATACAAAAACCTTTATACTCGGCCTTAATGAAAACCTTCAGCATTGGCAGGCAATATTTATGGTAGTATTCCCAAAGTTCCGGTTCTTTTTGCATGGCTTGCGACTGGGCTTGCCATACCTGATACGCAATCGCTGAATCCCAACAAGCGTAGGGAATACGTATCGAATCAGGTATCTGGAGGTAATTCTGAAGCCCTGTATATTTCCATTTAAACTTCTCTAGTTCAAGATCATACCCGCCGTAATTCGTATAATGAAAAGCATGGGTTTTTAATGAATTGGATCGCATTTCGTTCAGTAAATGCCCGGCAATCATAGTATCCCAAGCAATCGGTAAAAGGTCGCATCCATGAAACATAAAAAATAAAACGTCATACTTACCGTTAGCATAGATACATTTATGTTTTTGTAAAAATTCAGATATAATTCTTGGATTTACTTTATTCCAATCGAGATGGTAAGATGTCCATCCGTCAAAAGAAAAAGTAACATCTCCGATTATGTCGGATAATTTGTTAAAGCCACCAGTTTCAGTATCCACCGCCACCCACAACTCATTCTCTGGAATGTTATCGATATGATCCTGAAGCCATTTATTCGGGTTATCTACTTCAAAGTATTGAATTGACTTTTTTCTTGGTAAGGAGCAATTTCCCGCCTTTACCGCTCTCTGAATTTGTTTTTCCGCAAAATGCGTCTCCCATCTATCCCAATAACTTAATGCTTCACCTGATTTCTCATCTATTTGCCCGAAGGCGCATATTTTGAATATGCTATCAATGGGATAAACTCGATTATTTATAAATTGTGAATAGAAAAAAGTGTTATTGAAAATATGATCATAAAAGCCCTGAATTTGAATATCGGTGTCGAATGTTGTTGCGTATATCGCCCGGCCAACGGAAACAATCGGGACTTTAGGCTCCAGCCAATTACATAAATCCGATCTCACGTTTTCTGCAAAGAACTGGGCAATATGAGAGTTTGTTTTTCTTTTTTCGTCAAAGATAACGGAGAAAACATAAACAATATTTATTCTCGCGCCGTTTTTATGAAATAAAGCAGATATATACTTTAATTGCTTTTCCGAAAAATATTCTGAAACCAGAACATTCAGATTGGGATTATCATCGCAAAAGAGGATGGGACATTCCAAGGTGTCTTTAACCTTGGCACGTTTTACAGCTTGAGGTTCGAAATCTCCAAAAAAATCGTTAAAGTCATCTGACATACTTAGTTAATTCCCTTCAGGCTTTACGGCGTTTCTTATAACCCTATAAAAATCAGACTTTTTGCTTACGGCTGTAGTTGCGAGGGTGTCGCATAATTCGTTATATTTATCTCCAGAATGGCCTTTCACCCATTTGACCGTTGGTTTTATTTCAGTTACCAGTTCAAATACTTTTTTCCAAAGATCTAAATTCGCTATTTCGGACGATATTCCGTAATTACCACTTTTTCTCCATCCATTTTTTGCCCAGTTAAGCATCCACTCATTTGATCCTTTTACGACATACTGGGAGTCAGAAAAAACCGAAACAAGCACATTAAGATCGGGCCATCTTATTTTTACTTCTTCCAATGCCTTGATCATGGCTGTTAATTCCATTCGCTGATTAGTGGTTATTTCCGCAAAATCAGCCGAATGAATTTCTTTTTTGTTATCATCAAACCGAATAACGAATGCCCATCCTCCAACGGATTTTTCTTTTCCGTTGTTTGAACAAGCTCCGTCAACGTGAATATTCAAATTTCTTGTTTTCAGACAAACCTCCCCCGTATTTTTACATATCTTTATTTTATTAATTTATTTTTAAATTTCATTTTTTATTTTTAACTTTTCGATATCAACACACCCTTAAAATGGCTCGGAGGGAAACGGCTTTCTGTGCAAACTACGGCCCTTTGTACCCATCCATTACTAGAGGGTACGGTTAAGGAACGTAGTTGCTGGTCGGTTTGGGTGTCCGTGTTCCCGTGGAACCAGCTAAATCAGGATTTTAAGATCAGATACATCCCCGCTTTGATTGAGCTAGGTGAGGATTCACTGATGCCCCATCTCCGTCTCCTGACGGTCTGCTGACAACCGCTACGCAACGTGGATTTCGTAGGGCCTATACGTTCAGTTGGCCCGTCATCTGGTTCCAGCGATCTGCGGATTCAGATCTCCCAGTAGACCCTTTCGGTACTCTTTCGATGACCCCAGTAGTATTCCTTACCACTCGCTCGCCTCGTTCAGGGAGTTATTCCCTGCGCCTGGTCTGCTCAGTCTCCTGGCTGGTGTTTTTACATTCCGTCCCAGAAGCTACCTAACGAAAATCCCATTCAAGATGGAAATTCCCGCTAGGACATTGATTTTTAATCAATGGGTTTTAGTTTCTTTGAGGGTTACCCCTCATTAATATTTAATATTCTTTGGTTCTTACGCAGTATCCCACCGCAGGCAGGTACTGGGTTGATCTTTAAATTTTTGATCAACGAATTAACCTTTTTCTGTAGGGATCGATCCCAAGCCGCCCGTCATCTGCTCATTGATCCGAAGCAGACCGTCCACGAATTAATATTTGCGCTATTGTCGCTGAATATATAATTCCGATCCGGATTACCTATCGATGAAAAATTTACATGGATCATGACTTATTTAAGTAAAAACATTTCCCAATATTGTTATTCCACTCATTGAATTACCTATTTTGAGAATTGATCAAATTTTTTGACTGACTATTTAAGCGAAATCATCGGCGAGACTTTCGGATCGGAATTATATATACAGCCACAAGCCTCGTGGCCCTATCAAAAATTAGGCGACAGATGCGCCAAAGGAAGGAGATCAAATGAGTAATGTGAAAGAAAAATTTGAGGCGGCTCTTGCACAACGTAAAAAACAAAAAGCAGAAGATGCCTCTCGCGGGAGTTTCTCTGGATCAGGTTTTCCGGAGATTCCGTATGCTCCGTTATATACGGATAAACAACAAGCATTCCGCTTCGTTGGTTTGCCGTATTTGGTTCGGGAAAAGCCGACAGATTCAAAGCGGGTTCATATTGCCATGATCCTTGGGGATGATGACAAGAAATTCCGCTGTATCGGGCCGGATCCGCAGGAACAGAAAGATTGGATTTTGTACCGGGTAATGAATAAAATTCTTACCCGCCATTGGGATAAAAATAAACCCGGCAACGGTGGCCAGCTTGGAGCGTATGTCTATGACTACGCTACGGTTCATCCTGAGCTTTATAATCGCGTGGCAAAGAATAACCTCGTTGATAACAATCTTGAAAGAGGCTGGCGGTTTAATCCGTACATCCTTTTCAATGTCATTGACCGCGCCAATTATGCCTGGCATTTGGAAAACAAGAAATTCCGTGTTCTTTCCAAAAAGGCATCCGAATGGCAGGACAAAATATTCTTTGAGCCGGGCGTTCCGGATACCGTGTTCCAGTTGATCATGGATGATATCGTGGCCGGCGATGGGAATACCAATTGGGAAGATTATGATATTGTCATCAAGAAGGTCACGGATAAGCCGTGGTACAAGGTTTATCATGCGGGGGATCATGTTAAATACCTTGATGACGATGTAAAATCCCTTATTGTTCTCAAGGGCCTGACCGAAGAGGAACGGGCATGGGAAATGAACAACTTTGATGTTCTTTTCCCGGTTACCCGTTACGGCAGGATAAAGTCCAAGCTGGGACTTTTTTTCCAGAAAGTGGATCAGGTTTTTAAGACCAGGTATTACGAAGAGCTTCTGGCCTTGGTTGAGAAAGAGGAAGCCGAGCTTGCCGAAAAGCAGATGAAGTTCCCGCCTGACGATGATGAGTCTGCCGCTGATGAATCTGAAAATCTGAATTCAATGGCGGATACAGCATCCGTAAATGATAACCCGCAAAGTGAAGTTTTGCCGGGACTTTCGTCTTCAGCATCTTCCGAGTCTGCGGCAACAGCGAAACCTTCATCCCCGCCGACACGGTCTGCGGCGGCCCCTCCGCCTAAAGCCTCAACGCCGATGACTGACGCAATCTGGGCAGGGCTTGCGAATGGAACGTACAACGGCAAGAAGTACCTTGGTATCGCAAAGATGAAGCCGGAAGAAAAGGCGATGGTTTTGGGTATATACGATGATGGTTCCTTCCAGTGGAGTAAAGAAGCTGGAGAGCTTTTCGAAGGGACATCCTCGCATTTTTTAACTCCTGAAAAGTGCGGGATAGACCCCTTGGATGGGACTATTTTCTAGTCCTATTTATGTAGAGGATAGTAGTTGCCCTAAACTTTAAAATGATTAGGGCAACTCAATTTTAATGCAGTTAAGAAAAAAAGAAACACATAAGAGAATAAAGTCTCTGGATGACTTTATTTGTCGAGCGAATTTGATTCACAATAATAAGTATATTTATGACCAAATAAATTATATCGATTCTAAAACTTTGATAAACATTATATGTTCAGAGCATGGAGTATTTAAGCAACGACCTAACGCGCATATTAGAGGTAGCGGATGTCCAAAATGTGCATCATTAAAGAAAGGGGCATCTCAGCGTTTTGTACGAGAGAAATTTATTGAACAAGCTATAGAAATTCATGGAGATAAATATAACTATTCACAAGTGAATTATAAAAATGCTCGTAGCCCTGTGGCTATTTTATGTCCAGATCATGGAAAATTTAGTCAAATTCCTGATGTTCATATTCATGGGTCAGGATGTCCTGAGTGTGGAAAAATAAAGATTGCCGAAGGCAAAAAGATGAGCATAGAAGAATTTATAGCGAGAGCTTCTATTATTCATAAAAATAAATATGATTATAGCTTGGTTAACTATAAGAATGTTACAAGTCGAATCGATATTATATGCGGTATTCATGGGCTTTTTTCACAAGTTGCAGGTTTGCATTTATTAGGTTCAGGATGTCCAGCTTGTGGATATGATGAAGTTTCAATAAAAAATCGAATTAATGAATCAGATATGATTACTCGATTTAAGACTATTCATGGAAATAAGTACGATTATTCAAAAGTTAATTATACGATAGGGAAAGCAAAAATTGAAATAATATGTCCAATTCATGGTTCTTTCTATCAAGCTGCTTTTAATCATGTCAGTGGAAAAGGTTGTCCGAAGTGTCATGAGTCTCAAGGCGAGCGAAAAATAAGGTTATATCTTACTGAAAATAAAATATCATTTATATCTGAGTATAGATTTGAAGATTGTGTTGATAAAAAGCCTCTTCCTTTTGATTTCTATCTTCCAGATTACAATATGGCTATTGAATATCAAGGACTTCAACATTATCTTCCGTATGAAAAATGGGGAGGACAGTCAATGCTTGAATTAGTTCAAAGGCATGATGCTATAAAAAGAGAATTCTGTAATAATAAGGCAATTAAACTTGAAGAAATAAAGTATTCAGACAATATTGAAGATAGATTAAAGGCTATTTTTTGTAAACCTATTTGATTATGGTCATCATTAAAGAGGAAACATCCCGTTATAAAGAATTAGTTCAAACATTGACCCCTTTGGTTCAGGCGAACGTAAAGCCGAAAGCA
>Ga0268262_10005796_pt1 | contig 12100 bp, 11 predicted proteins | sample TergutNc150P3_FD_190354 | JGI IMG/M metagenome (GOLD analysis project Ga0268262, IMG submission 190354) | Nasutitermes corniger P3 segment gut microbial community from laboratory colony in Florida, USA - Nc150 P3 (SPAdes) (version 2) | ecosystem: Host-associated > Arthropoda: Insects >... | reverse complement strand
CCTTCCTTCCCATTCCTGATGATTATTGATATAATATGCGCTATAATATAGATATGGAGTAATATATGAATAAAAGAACAGTTTTATCAATATTTATGATTTTTTTCATATTTTCACTTGGTTCGGTCTATGCCCAGCGCGGCAGCGCCCGCGGGGATGTTGTTAATATAAGAATCGCGTCTCCTTTGCCGCGAAGCTCCGACTGGGGCAGGGCGCTTGATCGGCTTGCCGCCGATTGGGAAAAAGGAACTCAAAATCAGGTGCGTGTAATCGTCAGCCATGACGGACGAGAGGGCAGTGAGGCAAGAATGCTTTCTTCTCTTTCCAGCAATGTTATTCAAGTGGCTATTTTTACTTCCGCCGGAGTCTCGGAAATTTGCCCCTCGGTAATGAATTTAAGCGTGCCCTTTATGATTAAGAATGATACGGAATTGGATCTTGTGCTTCAAACTATGCTGCCTATTCTTAACAGCCGCGTTAATAATGACTATGTTATTATTTCATGGTCAAAAGGCGGGTGGATATATATTTTTACAAAAGAAAAAGTATTAACGCCGGACGATCTTCGAAGGCAGCGGCTTGCTACAAGTCCCGACCTAAAAGAGATGAATACTGTATTCAGGGTAATGGGATACCAGCTTGTAGAAGTCGATTTGGTGTCTACAGGAACCAAACTCGCGAGCAATGCCGTAAATGCCGTATATGTTATTCCCGCTGTAGTTGCTCCAATGCAGTTGTACAAGAGCTTAAACCACATGCTGGAATTGCCGATTGCCCCAATTATGGGCGCGATTGTTATGAACCGTGTTACATGGAATAAATTAAGTCCCGAAAGCCAGCAGGAAATAGTAAGAACCACCAACAGAATAGCGCAAGAGTTTGACGCTTCCGTGGTAAGAACAGAAGCAAACGCCATTTCCGCGATGGGCAGAGACGGACTCAGCGTAAACAAATTAACTCCGGCTCAGCAAGTCTTGTGGAGCAATGAGGTAAGAAATAATTTAAATTCAATTGTCGGTCCTATTTTTGATCGCGATTTATACAATCAGATAAACGCTATGTTGGAAAAGGCGAGAAGCGGAAAATAAATTTTATGAACGGTATAAGTGAAAACATCAATAGAGCGCTGCTGTGGCTTAAAAAAGAATTTAAATTGTCATGGATTGAAAATGCAATTTGCTTCGGCGCTCTTGCTCTTCTTGCTTTATTTCCTTTTCTTGAATTGATATTAAACAAGGTTGATAAGACAATACCCGGTTTCAACACAATATTAGTCCATATCTTTTTAGTAGCCGGTTTCTTTGCGGCTATGCAAACGGCGAAATCCGGCGAGCATATTTCAATTACTGCCGTTCAATTCATTAAAAGTGACAAGATAAAAAATATATTTGTTTTAGTTTGCGCTTTAGTTTCAGTTTTCTTGCTGGCAATACTGACTTGGGATAGTATTAGTTTTATTAAATTCGGCATGAAAGGCAAGCTGATTGGTTTTATAAGAGATCAATTTCTTGCAATTGCTATACCGCTTGGCTTTATAGTGATAGCTATTCGGTTTGCGTTAAAACTTCAGAAACCCCGCGATAGATTTCTTGCGGCGGCCGCGTTCTTAATCGGTTGTATCGCCGCTCTGCCCGCCGTTGCGAAAATTATTTGGGGATTAGACGGAAATAATACGCCTGAGCCGTTCTTTTCATGTATTAATTATATGTACGACATCGCGGCATTTATTAACGCTCCGGTAATAATATTGTTAATTTTAACCGGTCTTGCCGGAATGCCTGTTTTTGCGGCAATCGGCGGTATTGCCTTGATTATGCTGCAAGCGCTGGGACAAGAACCTGATGCGGTAATAGGGCAGGTTTATTCCGCTCTTACAGATTCGGATTTAATCGCGATACCGTTATTCACCCTTACAGGTTTTTTCCTTTCGGAAAGCAAAGCGGGGGAGCGGCTTGTCCGCACTTTTAAAATATTTTTCGGATGGATGCCCGGCGGTATTATTATTGCCGCAGTAATTATCTGCGCGTTTTTTACTTCTTTTACCGGAGCGTCAGGCGTAACAATTCTTGCTCTCGGCGGGATACTTTTGGTTATCTTAAACGAAAATAAATACTCTGAACGTTTTTCAATGGGGCTGTTGACTTCAGCGGGCGGCATAGGTTTATTGTTTCCCCCAAGCCTTCCCATTATTTTGGTAGCGTCGTCAACAAATATGATTTTGCATTTTATGAATATACCGAATGAATACAGTATAATTCATTATTTTATCGGGGCGATTATACCCGGATTAATTCTGATAATTGCTATGATTGCCGCGGGTTTTATTCTTTCCTCAAAGGTTAAATTTCAAACGGAAAAATTTAACGGCAAAGACGCGTTAAATTCATTAAAGGATTCCCTTTTTGAAATTTTACTGCCTGTAATTTTGGTGGTGGGATATTTTTCCGGATTCCTTTCTTTGATAGAGGTAAGCGCAGTATCTGTCGTATATGCGGTAATTATAGAAGTATTTGTCAAGAAAGATATTTTACTTAAGGATATCAAAAAAGTTTTCTTTAAAGCTGTTCCCATAATCGGCGGAATTTTGGCGATTCTCGCAATGGCAAAAGCGTTATCCTACGCGTTTATATTATCCGGCGTACCCGATAAATTTTCCTTTTGGATGCAGAGCGCTGTTCAGTCAAAATATGTTTTCCTGCTTTTATTGAACCTTGCTTTGCTTGTACTTGGCTGTATAATGGATATTTTTTCGGCGATACTTGTTTTCCTTCCGCTTATTGTTCCGCTTGGATACGCTTACGGCATCGATCCTATTCACCTTGGAATTATCTTTATTGTAAACCTTGAGGCAGGATTCCTTACTCCTCCCGTGGGCATGAATCTTTTTCTTGCAAGTTACCGTTTTAATAAACCGTTTATGGAAATATGCAGTTGTGTTTCACCGTTCCTGATTGTCCGTTTAGTTGTTGTGCTTCTTGTTACATATCTGCCGTGGCTTACCACTTGGCTTGTAAAGTTCTTTTAAGCTAGCGAGGACGCGGCAGCCAGCAAAGCTTGCCTATTTTCCACTTGTAATAAATTTCGCCGTTATTTTGAAAAGATTTCCAATACATATTCGCCGCCGCCGCCGCCCTGAACTCCGGTTTTTTTTGCGGAGTTTCGCTGAAAATATTTAATTTTGTATTATCTTTCGGTTTTAAGAAACAGCCGATTACAATAGAAGGAAAAATAAAACTTATTTTTTTACTTAAATTCTTAAAAATATCCTGAGGAATATTAATATTCAAACCTGCGCCGCAAAGAGTAAGCTCTTTTTCATTAAAAGGAAATGTACTAATTGCGTCCCCTTCGGCTTTTATTTTATTTTTTCCTAAATGTGTCCGCAGAGAACGGGCGATTTGTTTTAATTCGCCGTCATCTAACGCCTGTGAAAGAGAAGCCAGCGGTATTACGCGGGGAAAAGGGTACGCTCCCGAAAGACCCGCTTTAACCGCCGAATCGCAGTATTTTTGCAGTTCAACCCTTATATCCCTGTGAGGGACAAGAACTAAAAATTTATGAGTTCGGCTTGTTTCTGTTTTCATAATTGTTATTTTATGATATACTATCAGTATATACGGAGAATAACAATGAAATACAAAACAAAAATACTTGTAGAACGGTTTACGGAGGTTCTTTCCGCGTGGAAAGGCGTGGAATGTATTACCTTGAATGAAGCGGCCGAACCCGATCCTCTGGATCCGTATTTTGCCCTCATTCTTGACGTGTTTTGCAGCGGTTCTATTCCAAAACCCGAAGAACGCTGCCGTCTGTACGGAGAAGATGTAGCCGCTTTTGAAAGCGCCGGTATCAGCGAAAAAGACCGTTTTTTAATAGGGGATATTCCCGTCCGCCTTGAATTCAAAAAAACAAAAAAAATAGACGAACTCATCGAAATAGCCTGCGCCGATTATGAATCGCTGTGGCTTATAAAAGATTCGGGAACTTACGGTTTTTACCGTCTTGCAAACTGCGAAATTGTTTTTTCCCGATCAAATTGGATACATGATGTAAGAAAAAAACTTGAAAATATAGGAGATCCGTTCTGGGCGGAAATGAGAAACACAGTCCAATTAAAAATGGAACATTTCTTGTCCGATTTAGGGGCGGCTTGTTTTCAGAACGATAAATTTCACTATCTTATCGCTTCCGCAGGTTTTATAAAAAACGCGTGTCTTACGCTCTTTTGTATAAACAAGCGTTTTGAACCGTCGCACCGTGCTTATTATAAACAGGTAAGCGAACTGCATATTTTGCCCGAATCTTTTTCCGCCGAATTTCAAACATTTCTTAATGACAGCGCAACCGATTTGGATTCACGGTTTTATCTGGCAAAATTAATAGCGCAGAAGATAGTGCTGCTTTAAAATTACGAACCGCACGAATAGTACCTTCGGTACTTTCACGAACTTTTAGTACACATCTTGTCGTTGTTCGTGATGGTTCGTGGTAAATTTCTTCCCTCTTCGGTTCGTTCGCACTGTCGGTCACCTAAAGGTGACCTTGCTTCTTTACATACAGCGGTATTTATTGGTGCTACGCTATGCGGCATTATTCATCTACACGGCTACGCCGTGCGTCTGTTTAGCGGGTTCGTGGTAAATTCTTCTTAAGAATTCCTCGCACACAATTCAACGACAAAATTTACAAATGTTTTAAAATACTCCGGTGTTAAACGAGATACAGTGTCCTGCGCATTATTCAAACTGCGCCATGTTTCGGGCAGACGGCGGTATTCGTTGGGCGCTTTTACTTCGCCTGAGATGATTAAATTTCCGAAATCGGGGCGGTCTCTTAACAGAGCTTCATATTGAGCGGCTTCATTGACAGGCAGCATGGTAACTGTTTGGGCGGCAAGTCCCGCACGTAAGAAGCCGACGTCATCTGAAAACGGAGTAGGGGCGAGCAATACTCTTTCCAGCCGTAATTTTTGGGATATTTCAAGAGCGTGATTTCTTAAAGACGCTATGTTTTTTATTATATCACGGATATTCGGACTTACATCATGTCCGCCGGTTTTTAATATAAGGTCTGTCGTTGTGGAAATAATAAATACGTTTCCCGATCCGCACGCGTCAAAATTAAATATTTTCGCTTTTTCAAGACCCCAGTCTTTTATTTTTTTTGCGAGGGTAAAAGACCCTTGCTTTTCAAAACTTTCGCCCGCAATTAATTCTTCCTTGTCCGTAAAAACAATCATCCAGCGGTCAATTCCTTTTTGCGCAAGAGTTACGGCGGCGTTTAACAGATGAAAAACGGCGATACTGTTGTCATTCGCTCCGGGACTGCCGTCCACACGGTCATAATGAGCGGAAAAAAGATAGGGGCTTGTTCCGCTGAACGGAAAAACGCCGCTTGCGGAGCGAAGCGATTTTTGTCCGGGAGGGAAAATAAAAATATGATTGTTTCCTTCCACGTTAATAACGGTTGAATTAAAATTAAGCGCCGATATTTGCTTTGTTAAAATCGCATAACGGTCGGCGTCAGGGGCGATAAAATCAAAATATCGGTCGTATGGACTTTGTTTTGCCCATTCAGGAAAGCCCTGCCTTGCATTTGATTTCACTCGGTTATTTTTTCCGCCTTGAATAAATTGGAAGGAGAGACAAGCTCGTGCTGGGTGTCAATGATTTTCAGTTCTATTAATTTGTCGTTTTTATCCGCCGCCTTAAAACTTGCGTCTAAAATACCGAAAACAGAGGCGGTGCACAGTTCCAGAGTTTTTTTAAGGTCTTTGGTTTCCAAGTACCTCGATAAAAATACCGCCGTGGTCATGTCGCCTGTTCCTGCGACGCCCTTGCCGAGCGGCAATTCAGGCGTTGTGATTTTATAAATTTCTTTTTTATCCGATGCGGAGGCGATCATTGAAAGTTCACCGTCTTTTTCTTTGTAACTTGTTACAAGAATAATGGAAGGTCCCATCTCATGCATAATTTTTATCGCTTTTAACGCATCGCTCAAATTTTGCGTATTCATTCCGGTTATGGCTTCAAGCTCAAACTGGTTCGGCGTAACAATATCCGCAAGAGGTATAAGTTCTTTTTTAAAAATATCGGGAATATCGGGCTTTACATAAAAACCCCGTCCAACGTCGCCCATTACAGGATCGCAGGTGTAAAGGGCGTTAGGTGATTGGCTTCGTACTTTTTTAACAGCGTCCGCAATAGCCATGGCGACGGAAGCGTCGCCCAAATAGCCTGAAAGCACCGACTCGCAGCGGTTAAGAGCGTTTCGCTCTTCAAGCCCTGTAACAAGTTCCGCCGCTAATTCAGCGCCCAAAATTTTCCCTTTCCATGAACCGTAACCGGTATGATTGGAAAACTCAACCGTGTTAATAGCCCACACTTCACGGCCGAGGCGCTGCAAAGGGAAAACCGCCGCAGTGTTTCCTGCGTATCCAAAAACGACATGAGACTGAATCGATAAAACCGCCATATTATACCTTCCGCTTACCGCACTTTGTGAAACACTCTATTGAGCAGCAATACCAAAAATCTTAAAAATTTCCCTTGGCTTTGTCCGTATTTCAAGGAAAAATCTCCGGCCGCCTTGTTCAGTGAATAAGAGCCGTATTTCTTTTTTAAGAAATCCCAATGTTTGATTATCCACACATAAAGATCGGCTTCCGTTCTTCCGGGAAAATTGGCAAGCAGCCACTGTTCTCTTATTATCTTTATAACAGGATTATATACATTATTGTACCACGATACAAGGGCGTTATTAAAATGAATTTCTTCCTCGATATCTTCGTTTAAATAATATTTATGCACAAGTATATGGTTGTAAATAACATCATAACGGCCGGGGGCGCTGAAATTCATATCCCAATATTCGGTTAAATCTCCGAATAATGTTTCAGTATAAAAAATGTTTTTTTCATATTCGATAAGCTCCGCCGTTAATTCATCCGTAGTCATGGACGGCTTTATATTCATCTCTGTTGTTAAGCTGATAACCTCGGCGTCGATGAATTCAACTCCCTGCATTTTCGCCACAGACACACGGTGATTTCCGTCTCGTACAAAATATACTCCGCCGATTTCATACAGAAGAATCGGGGGAAGGATAATATCTTTTATGTGCGCTTCGTCAACTCTTTGCCAGCGTTGGCGCATATGTTCTTTGCGCGGAAGAAAATATTTATTAAAATCGTGGTAACGCCCCTCGCTTCCGACAATCATTTTTATCGGCACTGTCTGGCTTCCCATGTAAACTTCGTTTTTCGGTTTTAAAATTCCCTTAACATCATTAAAAGAAAGCAATTTATCTCTGTCAGTATTTAAAAAATTCTGTAACTGAGATAACATCGCCTTTCCTCTGGCACGGGAAAAATCAGCGTAGGTTTGCTGTGTTATCGCGTCAATTGCCATTTGTATCTCCCAAATTTATAATATAATGATTAAAAGCGTTGACAACTGTTGTTTCATTCCACTTTGTGGTACGAATATCATTTAAATCATATAGATGAATATGACCGTGGACAAGGTACTTCGGTTTAAATACTTTCATAAACCATAAAAAAGATTTAAAGCCAGTATGGCATTTGTCGTTTTTATCGTGAATGCCCTTGGGCGGAGAGTGGGTTAAAAGCACGTCCAAAAAACGGCCGTGTACAAGCCGGTTCCAAAAAAGCCTTGGAATTATTTTTAAAATCTCAAAAAACATTTCGGAATTGGTATATTGATTCGGACCGTTATTGTAGCGCATAGAACCGCCGAAACCGGCTACGATAAAATCGCCTTCTTTTTTAACCTTTGTCCCCAGATAAATCGCTCCGCACCCCAAATATTCCTTAATTCCCTGATAAAGCGGCGTATCCCAGCGTTTTTTGTAATTGTTCAGTTCCTCGGTATGGTGGTTGCCGAAAATGAAAAAAAGCGGCTTATTTAGGTTAGAAATGATAAAATCGAGGTAATCCAGCGGTAAATCTCCGGCGGAAAGGATAAAATCGACGTCCCCAAAACGTTCTTTTATCATGGGAGAATAGACTTGGTTGTCAATTTCGTCGGAAATACATAGTATTTTCAATACAAAGTCCTTTATTGTCGATATTAAATATGATATATTATCAATATTAATGTATTATATAGTTAAAAGGAAGGTTATAGGAAGGTAGAAATGACAAAAAAAATTACAATGATTTGGGTGTTATTATTTTTTGCCGGCTTATGTTACGGGCAGTCAAGCTTTGCCAGAGGCGAGGAATTGTTTATGCAGAACAAACCGGCTCAGGCTGAGAGTTTCCTTGTACAAGCAATTGCCTATGATCCTGCTAACCCTTTAACATACCTTTATTTAGGTCTTGTATACGAACAGCTTGGCAAGGTAGAGGACGCCATTTCCATTTACAGGCGGATTCTGCCGTCGGCAGGAAGATATTCAGCCAATGTCGCTAACAATTTGGGCAATGTCTATTTTCAAAAAGGAAACACAGACACAGCGGAGCAGTACTATACTCAGTCAATCGGTTTTGACCCCAAGTATTCCAATGCGTATCTTGGCAGGGCGAACACCCGTATTAAAGCCGGGAATTTACAAAACGCTATTTTAGACTACGAACAATATTTACGATTGGAACCGCTTTCTTTTCAGCGGAGCAAGATTGAGCAGTTGATAGGTTTAATCCGAGGTGAAATTGCGGCGTCGGAGATGAGAAGAATGATGGCGGAAGAAGAAGCCCGGCGTATTGCCGAAGAAAAGCAAAGACTTTTAGATTCGGTTTCCGCTTCTTTGCAATCAGGAGCTACATCAGGCAGGGGGCTTTCTTCCGGCACTGAAAGCGTTGAAGGTTATGACGGTGAATTTGTGCTTGACTAGTATAGAATATAATAGGGAGGGAATATAAATGTCTGATAAACAAAAAGTAATTTTAATCTCGGGCGGAGTTTTACTCGCTCTGCTTATCACGGGGTTAATAATTTTTCTTCCGCGCGGAAACACGGATAAAAAATACGGAAACACAAATATAAGCAGTACCGATAAAAAAAGACTTAACACTATAAAACTTGCGTCCTCTTATGCGCAAAAAGGAGAATATGACAGGGCGTTAAATCTTCTTGACGGACTTTTAATTGATAATCCTGACGATGAAGAAGCTCTCGCTCTCCAAAACGCCATACTGAGTATGGATCGTAATAGCGGCGCTACAGGAGCTGAAGCTTTACTTGAAGCTCAGCGTAGATTCCTTGAAGAACAGCAACGGCAAAATGCCGCTATGGTTTCCAGTTTGCAAAGGGTAAGCGTAAACGCCGATTCAGGAGCAAATTCAAAAGCGGCGGCGGAAGCGGAAGCGGCAGCCGAACGCAGAGCCGCTGCAGCAGCGGAAGCGGCAAGGAAAAAAGCGCAGGATGAAGAATTGGCTAAAGCCAGCCGTGAAATGCAGGAGCTTATGCGAAAGGTAAATAACCTTGTTGCGGACGGCAAGGCAAAGCTTGCTTCAGATAACTATTCGGGAGCCACACAGCTGTTTAACGAAGCAAAGAAAATGCTCCCTCCCGGAGAGTCTCGTTTTGACGCGCAGAAGTTATCTGAAATGGCGGATGCTTACTATGATTTCGGAGCGAGAAATTCCAATTCCGCTAACGGAAAGGATGCGATTAACAATGCGTCGCAGCTTGCAAATGAAGCTATAGCGACGGATGCGACTCAAGCTTTGCCGCATTATGTTGTCGGGCGTATCGCTCGTGACGTAAATCAGAATGATAAGGCGATTAGCGAATTCAGAGAGGCGGCGAGGCTTGATTCTTCAAACGCCATGTACTTTCATGATTTGGGAAGAGTATTATTTATCGGAAAACGTTACGCCGAAGCAAGGGATAATTTTCAGACGGCGACGAGGTTAAATCCCGGGTATGAACCTTCGTGGTACAACCTTGGCGGAACTCTTCGCGCGTTAAACCGCGCCGATGACGCCCTTGCCGCATACAGGCAAGCTGTCGCCGTAAAAGCGGATTATTCAGCAGCGCACAGAGAAATAGGCAGATTGCTTTTGGCAAAGGGCGATGCGCAGGGAGCGGTTAAATCGTTTACAAGCGCATTGCAATCGAATCAAAATGATTTTAATTTAATTTGCGAATTGGGAGCCGCTTACAGTCAAGCGAATAATTTTACGGAAGCGGAAAATACATTCGCTAGGGCGATAAGAATAAACAATGCGGATCCGCAGACAAATTACAATATGGCGGTAGTTAAGCTGGAACTTAAAAAAAATACCGAGGCTCTTAATTTCGCTAAATTGGCTGTGGACGCTAATCCTAACAACGCCGTTTATGTGTATACTTTGGGGCTTGCGTGTGAGGCGATAAACGCTCCTGACCAAGCTATTGCGGCGTATAAAAAAGCCGCATCGCTGGACACGAAGTACGCACGTCCCAGAATCAACCTTGGAAATATGCTTCTTGCGAGCGGAAATACAAAGGACGCTATTTTTTATCTTAACGAGGCATATTCGGCGGAGCCGGCTAATTTTGAAGTAAATAACAATTTAGGCGCTGTTTACGCAAAACAGGAAAATTGGGCTTCCAGCATTAACCACTATGAACGAGCTTTGAATGTAAAACAGAATGACGCTGTTGTACGCCTTAATCTTGCCCGAGCCTATACCGGAGCCGGCGATCTTCAAAAAGCACAGAATGCGTATCAGACTGTATTGCGTATAACTCCCGACAACTGGGACGCTATGTACGAGCTTGGAATGACTTGCGTGTCGCTTGGGCAGAACGCCGACGCTAAACGCTATTTGCAGGACTTGGTAAGCCGCAACCCGAATTATTCAGGCAAAGCCGAAGCGGAAAGGATATTAAGAAGTTTATGAACGCCATAATTACAGTTGTAGGAACGGACAAGGTTGGAATAATAGCGAAAGTATCGGCGTTTTTAGCGGAACGCAGTATCAATATTGAGGACATATCGCAGACAGTTTTAAGCGGCAACTTTGTAATGATGATGATGGTAAGCTTAGGATCAAATTCAAAACCGCTTGAAGATATAAAAAAAGAACTTGCGGCGTTAGGGGATACGCTTAACGTAAGCATCAGCCTGATGCACGAGAAGGTTTTTTCCACAATGCATAGGATATAAAAAAAATACTTCGTATTTTTTTTATATCCTTAGGAGAAAAGCAAAGCTTTTCTCCATGAATAAGTTTTTATAAAGGACATTAAGGTATAAAGAATAGTTATGTTATTTACACCGTTTGAAATTAAAGAAACTGTTGATATGTTTATGCGCTATAAGCTGGACATACGAGCTATAACGCTTGGCGTTTCTCTCTTGGATTGCGTTAGTGCAACAGGGGACGCTACTCGAAAAAAAATACGTGAAAAACTTTTGCGTGTCGCCGGCTCTCTTGTAAAAACAGGCTGTGATATTGAAACAGAATACGGTATTCCGATTATCAATAAGCGTATATCTGTTACGCCGATAGCTCTTGTCGCCGCTTCATGCGAAGAAAAAGATTATACGCCCTTTGCCAAAACCCTTGATTCCGTAGCAAAAGAACTCGGCGTTGATTTTATCGGCGGCTTTTCCGCTCTTGTTCAAAAAGGTATCTCTTCGGGCGATGAAAAACTTATCCGCTCCCTGCCCGACGCTCTTTCGCAGACCGAACAAGTTTGCGCTTCTGTCAATGTAGCGGCGACAAAAAGCGGCATTAATATGGACGCAGTGCGTCTTATGGGTGAAATCATAAAAAAAACAGCGGAAGCTACCGCCGCTAAAGACGGCATCGGATGCGCTAAACTGGTTGTTTTTTGCAACGCTCCTGAGGACAATCCTTTCATGGCAGGGGCTTTTCACGGAGTAGGGGAAGCCGAGAGCGTTCTTAATGTGGGAGTATCGGGACCCGGCGTAATAAAAGCCGCCATTGAAAATTGCCGTGAAATGAATTTTGATGCGTTAGCCGACACTATCAAAAAAACCGCTTTTAAGATAACACGTATGGGTCAGCTTGTAGGCATGGAAGCCGCTAACCGCATAGGAGTCCCCTTCGGCATTTTAGACCTCTCACTTGCGCCGACTCCGGCAGTAGGCGACTCTGTAGCGAGAATACTTGAAGAAATGG
>Ga0268262_10005795_pt1 | contig 12100 bp, 12 predicted proteins | sample TergutNc150P3_FD_190354 | JGI IMG/M metagenome (GOLD analysis project Ga0268262, IMG submission 190354) | Nasutitermes corniger P3 segment gut microbial community from laboratory colony in Florida, USA - Nc150 P3 (SPAdes) (version 2) | ecosystem: Host-associated > Arthropoda: Insects >... | reverse complement strand
TAATGAAAATAAACATGAAAGAAGCACTTTGCTTATAAATTACCTCAATTCCTCTGCGTTCTCTGCGTCTCCGCGTGAGGATTTTTCTTATGTTTTTTTTAGTATTCCTTTAAACTTAAAATTGCTGTAATGGACATCCGTGCCCTTGTAAAACCCGGCGCTGAAGAGGTATTCTACTAACGTATGTATTTACGCCAGCCTGTTTTTCGCAGAATTTTAATACTTTTGCTTGTTTATTTTGTAATCTTTACAACTCTTGTGTCGTTACAATTTGCTAAAATGGGGACAACAACGCGCAAAGCCGGAAACTTTGTTGTTTCGGGGCAGTACCGTTTGCCGGCTGAAGGTGATTCCCGGATATCTCCCAATGAATACTTAATAGAAGGAGACGTGCACATCTCATTTGGAGGGATGGATTTTAATATAGTAAAAATCAGCGACGGGCTTTCAGTTTGTTTATTGGGAAAGGAAGGATCAAGGGAAGAAGTTCTGCCGGAACGTATGATCATTCAGGAGAATTCAATCCGTTTAACATTCGCCAACGGAGTTGAGCTGGCCTTTGCCGCTCAAAATCCGGGCGGATCCCCGGAAATGCGGATAAACGCCGTTTTTTCAGAAGATGTTTCAGGTATAGAGCTCCCCTTTAAGCCCCAGAGAAATACCGGAATTCGCTATACCGGAAACGGTCAGTTTATCGTCGATGTCGGTAAAACCAGCTATACCTTCGGCACTTCTCCGATAGACGACGAAAGAAGGGTATTGCTGATTGAGGCGGGAGGAAGGCAGGTCAGCTACAGGGCCATTCCGGAGAGCAAGGGCCTGACTACCCAGGACTTTATCCTTCCACAGGCGGAGACTGCCGAAGCTTACAATGAGGCAATCAAATGGTGGAGGGATCAGAATTACTCCCTTTGGAACCGCATTGTTTCCACCCAGAATAACGAGGACCTCGCGATCGCCCTGATTGGCGAAGCTTTCGCCCGCGGCAATTTCGCATCTGCGGTTGCGGCAATTCCTCAAGCCTTTTTGAGGGGAAGCGCAATGACCTACGAATCGTCGCCTTATCTGGGCAATCTTGATCAGTCCTACCGTATGCTGAGTACCAGCGAAAGAGAAAAGCAATCACGCCTTACAAGACAGATAAACGAAAAATCCCTGGAATTCCTTCTGGAACCAAAGGTTTTTGAATATTTCGCGATCAGGGGGAATTCAAATCTGTTTAATTCGGCTTTGGAGCTGGTACGAGCTATAAACCCTTCAGCCGACCCTCCAATTCCGGCGCTGGATATCATGCCGGGAATTTTCGAAGGGTATTCCACATGGCGAACTATTCATCCTGACACTGAAAATCCTTTCGAAAGCCTTGTTGAACACTGTTGCCAGGTGATTTCAGATCTGCTCAGGAAAACAACCGACGGGGGCTGGGTCTTTGTTTATAATGAAGGAGAAGATAATCCGGAATTCAACATCCGCCTTGGAAAAGCGATTCTTGTTTACGCCGAAGCCGCGCATAACAATCTATGGGCCGGAATCGGCCGTTCCCTCATTCTTTCAGCGATTTCTACCGCCGAAGAAAACGATGAAAGCCCCTCGACAGAACTGACAAGCGCGAAGCTATACCGCATCCTCTGCCCGCTTGATACCTATCCCAGGGCAATGGAAATCAGCTCGACATCCGGCGGCATTTGGGCCTGGACTGCGGCTCAGGCTCTAAGCGGTTCACAGCAAGGTGATGTGCTGGACATTAGCATAACTTTCCCCGTCGGGGAAACCCATTATCTGATCATCCGCGGTATGCGGTCTTTTTCCCGACTCCAGCTTTATGGCATGGACTACCGCTCGGATTCCCAGTTTGAGCGTTACGATTCCTCAGGCTGGACTTACAGCACCCAGGAGCAGACCCTGATTGTGAAAATGAAACACCGCAATCCCGAAGAGCATATCAGGATCATCTACAGGGAAGCGCCGAGACCTGTCGTTGTAGTACCTCCGGTTGTCGAAGAGAGCCCCGAAACCGTTACCGGAGAAACAGATGACCGTTGATTTTTCAAGGAAGTGGGTAATTATAATTCCGCCTGACGCGCCTCAGGCGGAAAAGGCCGCCGGGGATCTTTACCGGTACATGGGCATTTTGGCCGCGCCTGACGGAGGCCTAAGAACCGTCCGACCGGAGGTCGGCGGTGGCCAAAAACAGCCAAAGGTAGTGAAAGCTTCCGATCCGATGCCTTCCGAAAAGGTTCCAGTCATCGTTCTTAACTGCGGAAAATCAGATTCGAAGAGAAACGGCTTCGCCTGGAGGGCTAAGCCTGAGCGGGTAGAGATCTTCGGCGAATCTTCCCGCGGGCTCTGCAACGGCATTTACAGCTTCATCGCCGCAATGGGCATAAGCTGGCCTGCTCCCGGACAGGAAAAACTCCCCAGGGCGGGAGCCGGCCTTACATGCGACAACCTCAGCGAGCCCTCGCATTTTGACGAGAACCCCCCCCTGGCCCCATGCCGGCGTTTTGTGCCTGGCGGAAAAAGAGAGCTGGGAGTAATGCTAAAAGATTGCGAAGCTTTTGCCGCCTGGGCAGCGCGTAACCGCTATGACGCCCTGGTTATCCCCCTGGCGGCGTTTGTTTCCGAAAAACCAAAGCTAAAGCAGCTTGAAAAATTTGCCGGGGAATACGGCATTGCTCTGGAAGCCGGCGGTCATGAACTCAGTTCCCTTGTACCCCGTAAGGCGTTCCTTCTACACCGGGATTATTTTCGCATGGAAGGCGGTAAAAGGAAAAAGGATCACCACTTTTGCCCGACCAGCCCGGGCGCCATCCGCCTTATCGGCGAAGAAGCGGATAAATTGTTCCGGGCGGCGGATAACGTAAAGGTCTTCCACCTATGGCCCGACGACGGGGCGGAAACCGCATGGTGTTCGTGCCCCACCTGCAGGGCCTTTACCACGCCGGAACAGTACCGCATGGGCGTGAACGCCGCTGCGGACATTCTTGCGGCAATAAACCCCGACGCCCTGATAACCTATTATGAAAAACCTGGCGAAGACGGAAAAATCCCCCTGAGAAAAAATACCTTTAAGATGGAAAAGCTGCCTGAAACAGGAAAGACGGAAAGCTAAACCGTCAGGAATTATCGATACCGGAATTGCTGCCTTTTTTCTTATTTTTCTTTTCTTCCCGCTTTTCTTTCAGCGATTTTTGCGGAGTCTTTTTGGACTCCTTTTTATGCAGTATGTGTTCGGCCATATAGTCCTCCCAGTGTTTATGTTATATAATACTTCCATAATAAAATCAATATAAAAAACCCATATACACAGACAGGAGGACGCTATGGAAAGAATTGTTTTGAAGGTAGATGGTATGTCCTGCGAGCATTGCGCCAGGGCAGTAACAAACGCAGTCAGCGGCATTTCAGGCACACAGGATGTGTCTGTAGATTTGAAAGGCGGAACAGTATCTTTCAACCTTGATTCAGGCAAAGAGGCGCTTGACGCCATCGAAGCAGCCATCACCGAAGAAGGGTACACGGTAAGACACTGACGGAAAACTCCGAAAGAAAGCCAGGATGCTTAAAAAGATAAAAGCAGCTTTTAACAAGTCGTTCCTTTCCGGCGAACATCCGCAAGAAGGGCGGCTGCTTAACGCAATCAGCAAAGAAACATTGAAGGTAAAAAACAGGCTTCTGGAGATGGTGGCGGCCATTTCGGAAATACTCCTTACTTCCGAAGCAAGCAACCTAGAAAAAACTCTTTTGGAAGCTATGGAACTAATGGCCCGTTGCGTAGACGTAGATCGCATGCATATATGGGAAAACCGGATCGTTGGTGGGAAGGCCATGTACGAACAGCAGTATGAATGGCTAAGAGACAGGGAAGATACAAAAACACCTCATACCGACAGCAGATATTTATACGAAGAGACACTTCCGGATTGGGAAAGCCTTTTTTCCGCGGGGAACTGTATAAACGGCCCTCTCGGTTCTCTTCCGGAAGCTGAATACAGGTTTTTTGCTTCTCTTGGTATCCGCTCCATATTGATTATACCCGTATTTCTGCAGGAGAAATTTTGGGGGTTTGTCAGTTTTGCCGACTTTAGGCAGGAAAGAACTTTTTCGGACGATGAAATCTGCGCTCTCCGTTCCGGCAGCCTGCTCCTGGCCAATGCGAGTGTCAGGTATCAAAATCAAATTCTAATCGAAACCCGCATGGAGCAGCAACGGATTATGGCGGCTATCTCCAGGAGTTTTACTTCCAAAGAACATGTGGGCCGGCTTATCAACGACGCGCTAAGACAGATGGGTGAATTCATGGGCGTTTCCAGAATTGTGGTAACGGCTACGGATGACAACATTGATGAAAGCTGGCTGGCTTATTCCTGGCATAGCCGCAAAAAGTGGCTGCACGCGCATTCTCATGCCGGATTCAAGAGCCTGATCACTGAATCTTTCCAAAAGTCCGAACCTGAAACCGGAAGCGCCTCCATTATCTGCTGTAATGACATTTCAAAGGAATATTCAGGCAGGTACAAAGACCTCTCTTCAGCCGGTATTAAGTCTTTCATTTGGGCGCCTGTATACGTGGACAATTTTTTCTGGGGTCTAATCAGCATTGAAGAGTGCGAATCCATCCGGGCATGGAGCAAAAGCGATATTCAGCTTGTCGGTTCCGTAAGCAGTGAAATTGCCAGCGCCATAGCGAGGGATCTTATCGACAGAGCCAGAAACGCGGCGCTGGAACAGGCCGTGCAGGCAAGCAAGGCCAAGGGAAACTTCCTTGCCAACATGAGCCACGAAATGCGCACTCCCATGAACGCGATTATCGGCATGACCGCAATAGGTAAAGTCTCGGACGACATCAAGAAAAAAAATTACGCTTTTGAAAGAATTGAAAACGCTTCTTCACATCTTTTGGGCGTAATCAATGACATTTTGGATATGTCAAAGATAGAGGCGAACAAGCTTGAGCTTTCTCCTGTTACCTATCGTTTTGAAAAAATGCTTCAAAGGATCATTGATGTTATCGGTTTCCGCGTTGATGAGAAGCGCCAGGAGTTCATCACTTCTATTGATGAGAAAATACCCCGCTTTCTGACAGGAGACGATCAGCACCTGGCCCAGGTTATTACCAACCTTCTGTCAAACGCGGTGAAATTCACCCCGGAGCGCGGCAGGATATACCTTAACGCGAAGCTTTTGGAGGAAACAGACAGCTCTTGTATATTGCAAATCGAAGTAAGCGATTCCGGCATCGGGATCACAGAGGAGCAGCAGTCGCGGCTTTTCAGCTCTTTTGAACAGGCGGAAAGCGGAACATCCCGTAAATACGGAGGTACCGGGCTCGGACTTGCCATTTCCAAAAGTATTGTTGAACTGATGGGCGGTAAAATTTGGCTTGAATCAGTACCGGGAGAGGGCTCTACTTTCTATTTTACAATAAAGTGCCTAAAGGCCAATGAGACCGATGTTGATATGCCGGAAGAAGATGAACAACAGTTTGAGGACGAAAATTTTGAAGGCCATACAATTCTTCTGACCGAGGATGTAGAAATAAACCGCGAGATTGTCATCACCATCCTTGAACCCACGGCCCTGGTAATTGACTGCGCCGAAAACGGAAAGGAAGCGGTGGAAAAATTCACTGCCGTTCGGGATAAATACGATTTAATCCTGATGGATATCCAAATGCCGGTAATGGACGGATACGAAGCGACAAGAAATATCCGCAAAATTGAGCAGGAAACCTTGAGCAAACCTGTTCCCATTGTGGCAATGACCGCAAACGTTTTTAAGGACGACATTGAAAAATGCCTTTCAGCCGGCATGAACGATCATTTGGGGAAGCCGCTGGACATAAAAGAACTAATGAAAAAGCTAAGGAAGTATCTACATAGAGTTGGCTAAGTTCCGCAAGCCTGCGGCGTCACGGGGCCTTTTGCGTTCAGTAAGACTCGCAACCTCTATTAGGTATCTCTTTAGGCTTTCCCTGGCTCCGGGATCATTCAAATTGGCCTGTAGATTCGGAATAGTTAGCTTCATACCCGGAATAATCTTGTCCTGATCCTTAATGACATCTCTCGAGGCCATCATTATAAGCGGATAATAAAAACCGTTTTTGTATTTGTTTCGGGAAATTTTCGTAAGCGTGTCTCCCCAGACTACATTATAAGTCTCGGAACCAGCAAGGATGATATCGCCAGGACGGGTGGATGGTGGCGGCGCATTTGACGGCGGCTGAGGTGGCGGGGCAGGAGCAGGAGCCGTCGGCGCGGGTGAAGGCGCAGGCGCGGGTGTTGGCTCAGGCTCAGGCGGCGCTGAAGCGCAGGCAAAAAACACAAAAAAACTTAAAACCAGCAGCAAAGAAAAGACTACCATTTTCTTCACGTTCTCTTTCATAATAACCCCTTTTAACTCCACCACCCTGGCAGGCGATCAGTAAAAACAGAATATCAAAATTTAACATGAAAGTCAACGAAAAACAAATTTCACCCGCCGGTTCGCAGTTCCGCCCTGAACACCGCCTGTCCGGAATCAGGCCTTCTCCCTTCATAGGCAAATGAAGGCCCGGGCGATGAAGGATAATCCCGCTTTTGAATTTCAGTTCCTTCCGGTACCGCGTCTTTTATAGGGGCAGTCCAAAGTTCCACCGTGTCGCCGGGCATTACTTCGCTCAGGTAGTTAATATCCAGGCGAATCTGTGACGCCTTTGTAAGGATCTCCATGTCGGTAACGTCCTGTATCCATTGTATATAGCGGGCGTTGTTCGCGTGGCCGTAAAAATCTATATCTGAATATTGAGCGCTTCGTTCCGCGATTTTTTCAAGATTCGCCCTTGGGTCAAGCCCGACAGAACCGGCCGGAAAAGCGTCGCGCCCCGTGTTGTGGGGCAGCGCGTCTACAAGCTGCTGCGGCCTGAGCGGCCTGCGCTTTTCAACATCCAGTACAAGCCAGCTCCCGCGGCCGCGGACTATCGCTTTCCCCTGAGCGTCTTTTATTTCATAATCACGCAGGGCAAAAAGTTTCTCCGATCTGCGCGGCCACGTACTTACTTCGACGGTTTCCCCGTAAGCCGCCCGGCGTTCAACAAAGAGCGAAAGCCGCGAAAGAATCCACGCCTGTCCGGATTGTGCCAAATCATCCCGCCCTACCCCAAGATCCGCCGCGTGGCTGATGGCCGCTTCCTGAAAAAATTCAAAGACGCTCGCCAGTGTAAGCCTGTCGGAGCGATCCACACATCCAAAGCGTATGTCTGTTGTTTCCTTCCAAATGTCCAACATAAGAGGTTCAATTTTAGCAGTTATTGCAAAAATAATCCATTACAAAATTGACAGTATAAAACCAGCCAGAGTAGGCGTTGCGGGTTGGCGGAAACGCTTGTAGAATCCGGCTATGAAGCCGCCCAATGCTTAAAGAGTATAACTAAAATAAAAAACGATTTTCTTTCTTTAAGTATTGGGCATTTATTCCACTTTAACGGCGAGCGTTTTCTCCCTCGTCTTCCTAGCCGGGGAATTCCAAATGTTTCCGCCAACCCGCAACGCCTCCTCCGACTGGCTTGGCTTTCACTGTCCATAAGGCAACAGCATTTACTAATGTTATATTCGCTATAATTGCAATAAGAGCGCAAAGGGGACAGCGCGGAGCTGCCAAAACATTGTGGGGTTCTCCGGCGGAGCATTAATCCCTGCTAGTCTAAACTTGACCCACAATTTTTCGAAATAGGCTGGCAAAGGGATGGCAGCGGGACGCAAAAAATTTCTGGAGTTCTCTATCGAAACAGACCAGAGAAAAAAGCAAAAACTTAAAGTGTAATAATGGCGTCCGGCATGAGAAACATGAAGATGTAGCTGATCTATGAAATTAGAAAATACCCTGTTGCAAAAAAAAAGCCGGACGGGGCTGTGGCGATAGGTTCCTCCAGCTTTTTTGCCGTACCGCTGCCATCCCTTTGCCGGATTCTAAAATATGTGGGTCAAGTTTAGTACATAATCCGAGTTGCCCTATGCTTCCTTTAACTCTTTTTCCACTTCCTCAAGACGTTTTGTAAGCGAAGCAATGGTTCTTTCAAGGCGGAGCTTTTCTTTTTCAAGGCTCTGGCGCGGATCCTCGGCATCCGGTTTTTCACGGAGGGCAATCTTTACCGTATCGGGGCTTCTGCCGGAGAGCAGGGAAGTTTCCGCGGCCTGACGTTTTTCTTCGTTGGAAATGCCCGCCAGAAACCGCATGTTATCGGGGCCGGTCTTTGGGTTCAGGTTGTATTGGTGCATCCGTACCGCCAGGTTTGCGGCCTGACGTGGAATGCAGAGTACCCTGTCAATGTAGTCTTCGTAGCGGCCCCCTATTTCAGAACATAGCTCCCTGGCCTTTAAAAGAAGCTCTCCCAGCTCTTTAACAAGGTTTCCGTTTTCTGTTAAATACTTTTTACGTATAACGCCGGTCAGTTCTTCCAGCTCTTTGGAGCCGGAAAACACATTCTTATAGATCTTTTTCTTCTCGGCCTTTTCAAGAAGCCCGTGAAGTATGGCCCAGAATTCCGCGGTGTGAGCCCTCGCTGAAAGATGCCCTCCCCTGGCGCAGGCGTGGAGATGATGGGCGTATTCGTGGATGGCTGTATACATTAAAAGGTTTGCGTCGGGAAAGTTACGGTTATGAATTATTATTTCCCGCGTGTCAGGCTTGTAAAGGCCGTTCACTTTTTTGCTTTTCTTGCCGGAAAAGACCACGGAAAAATCCAGCGCGGGCTCTTCAAGGGCAAGCAGTTTTTCTTTTACCTGATCCTGGTTCACCGCTAAACTTTACCTTAACGCGCCGATTTTTTCCAGAGCCAGCACAGCCGCCGCAACACAGGCGGTTTCGGTACGCATCGCGCGGCTCCCTATAGAAAGGCGGACGAAGCTCGCCTTTTCAAGCTCTTCACGCTCACTGTCCGACCAGCCGCGTTCCGAGCCAACTGCCATAACCATGGCCCTTCCAAAAGCCGAAAGCAGAGAGAAGGCGCCGTCGGGACGCACATTATCAAGGGCAACCAACAACGGAAAGCGATGAATGCCCGTCCCGATATGGAGACTCCCAGTGCCGCCGCTTTTGCCCTGCGGGGGCTTTTCCCAGGGGCGCTCCGCAAGCCAGTCCTCCAGGCTGTTATAAACAGACAGCGCCGGTATCGTTGTGTCTCTGGCCTGGACTGCCCCTTCAACAAGAGCGGCTTCCGCGCCGCCATCGGCAAAAAGTTTTGTATCGCGGTAACTTTTTTCGCCCAGCTCGGTTCCGATAAGGTCAACGGCCTCAAGCCCCAAATTGGAGAGATCCCTTAAAAGCCGCTTAATCTGAATGGGCCTGGGAAACCCGACGGCGATTCGTATAGGAAAATGTTCAGGCGGTTCTTCCCGAAGATCCAATGAATAAATGACAGAACCGTCCAGCCTTATCGATTCAATGCGCCCAAGGCCGAGGCTTCCTCCCAGTACGCCTGCATCAAAAGTGTCCCCCGCTTTTTTACGCAGCACTTTCAAAAGATGTATGGTACGCTCGTCCCGCCGCGCCAGGGGCTTTCCTATTTCAGCCGCCTTAAATAGGATAATATTCACGGGAAAACTATAACATGGATACCAACGAAATTCTTGTCGTTTACGGCAGCGATATAAGCGGGATGGCGATTGCCCTTGCCCGTGAAGCAAAGCTCGCCGAATTAATCGGCGATCGAAGTAAAATGATCGGCATTAAGCCAAACCTGGTGACGGCCCGGCCGGCTTCAGACGGCGCTACTACTCACCCTGAAATCGCGGCAGGGCTCATTTCATACCTGAAAGAAAACGGCTTTAACAAGCTGGCGATTCTTGAAGGCGCGTGGACGGGGGCATCTACCGCCGAGGCCTTCAGAGTCTGCAAATACAGCGAGCTTGCCAAAGCAACCGGGGTAAAGCTTATTGATACCAAGCAGGATAAAAGCCGAGTCTGCGATTGTAAGGGCATGGAAATAAAAATCTGCGAAAGCGCCCTGGCGGTTGACTTCATGATCAACCTGCCTGTTATGAAGGGCCACTGCCAGACTCTTGTTACCTGCGCCCTCAAGAACAACAAAGGGATCATCCCGGATTCTGAAAAGCGCCGCTTTCACTCCCTTGGCCTTCACAAACCCATTGCCCATCTGAACACCGTTGCGCGTAACGATTTCATCATCGTTGACGGTATATGCGGCGATCTTGATTTTGAGGAAGGGGGAAACCCGCTGTACGCCGGACGTATGTTCGCCGCCCGTGATCCGGTACTGTGCGACGCATGGGCGTCGGCCCAGATGGGCTACGCCGTGCGGGATATTCCATACATCGGCATGGCGGAGAAATTGGGAATCGGAAGCGCCGACCTGGGCAAAGCAAAAGTGCGCGAGCTAAACAGCGCCCAACAAGCCGCCGCTCCAAGGCCGTCGGGCAAGGTAAGCCGGGTTGCCGAGTACATTGCGGATAACAACGCGTGCAGCGCCTGTTACGCATCGCTGGTTTTCGCCCTTTCGCGCCTTGGCCCCAACGCCGCGCGTGAGTGGACAGGCCGGCTAAAGGAGAAGTTCTGCGTGGGCCAGGGCTATAAGGGAAAGCAGGGAGCGGTCGGCATCGGGCAGTGTACTTCCTCGTTTAAGCTGTCCTGCCCCGGCTGCCCGCCTTCTGGGGCGGATGTGCTGGCGTTTCTGCACGGAGCTTTGGGCCGCAATTAGGATTCAGAGTAATGAGGAAGCCAGATTCCTCTTTCTTATTTATTTTCATTATGAAAATAAGAATTAGTTTCCGGGGCGTCCGAAACCGCAATGACAGGTTTTCTTTCCGGGTCTGTTATGCCCGCTGCTTCCATGTACCGCGCCCGTTCTTCCATGCTGCTAAAATTAACCGGGCGAAATTCAGAGAGCTGTTTTTCCGTAAGCAAGGGGCAATCAGGGTCATAAGTATAGGGGCGTTTTGCCGCCTCCTCTAGTTCCGCCCTTATCTCCGCCAATCTTTCAGGGGTTAACTCTCTGCCAGCCACGTGTCTCACTATTGCCATAATATATCCTCCGTTCAAAAGGCCCCGCAAGCCTGGCCGATATTATACGGATACCGTTATCTCCCCGTTCCGTATAAACTACAAAAAGCACTTTTTCGAAAAAGCCCATGGTTTGCCAGCGATCTTCACCATAACATATATGGCCTCAGCCTGCAATGTGCTTCGAAATCCGGGGCAAAATATGACAGATATAAGTTATAATATTGAGTACAGGATAGGTCACTAAATGGCGAAAACAAACGCAATGCGCCTTTTGGGCGCAGCCGGAATAAGCTACACCGTCAGAGAATACCCGGTAGACGAATCCGACCTTTCCGCCGTTCATGCCGCCGAGTCTCTGGGTATGCCGCCCGAACAGGTTTTTAAAACCCTTGTGCTGAAAGGCGCTTCAGGCTCTTACGTCGTTTGCTGCATTCCCGCAGACAGCGAACTTGATTTGAAAAAGACCGCTCTGGCGGCCAAAGAGAAAAATATCGATCTTATCGCCATGAAAGACATTTTGCCACTTACCGGCTATGTACGGGGCGGCTGTTCGCCTGTTGGCATGAAAAAGCAATTCTCCACGTTCATTGACGAAACAGCCCAGCTTTTTGATACAATAAGCGTCAGCGCCGGAGAGCGCGGCGTGCAGGTTATTCTTGCCCCGGAAGAGCTTGCTGAATTTCTTAATGCTAGCTTTGCGGATTTAATTTAGCTTTTAAAAAGGCGAGTTGCCGCAGTACACGGAAATCAATTTTCAAAAAATTTACCACGAACCACACGAAGCGTACCGCAGACCTTCGGTCTTGACGGTACGACCACGAACCCTCACTCCGATATTTGCCGTAAAACTCTCATGATCCTTCTTAATTTCATGGAATCTGAAGGTTAAAAATAGTTTATCTAATAGCAAGTTCGTGATGGTTAGTGTGGTTAGTGGTAAAATTGATTTCCTTGCCGCAGTATATTGTAATAGCGGCAGGCTGTGTCGTTTTTGTGATATTAGCAGTCACCGGCACGTTGTTTTTTTTTTAAAGCTTTGATAAAATAACCACACGATGAGCGACAAAACCCATCTGGCAAACGGTCAGAAGCCCCCCCCCCC
>Ga0268262_10005794_pt1 | contig 12100 bp, 11 predicted proteins | sample TergutNc150P3_FD_190354 | JGI IMG/M metagenome (GOLD analysis project Ga0268262, IMG submission 190354) | Nasutitermes corniger P3 segment gut microbial community from laboratory colony in Florida, USA - Nc150 P3 (SPAdes) (version 2) | ecosystem: Host-associated > Arthropoda: Insects >... | reverse complement strand
TTTTAAGATCGACTTTTACATTTTTGGTTCCCGAAAGATCGCTAACCGCTTTTGTAACCGCCTTCACGCAGTGTTCGCAGGACATCCCTTCGACATTCAGTGTTTTCTTTTCCATTTTTTTCTCCTTATTTATAATACTTTTATATTAACGCCGATATCAACGGGCTTTGCGGTATATAGGCTTGTCGTTACAATGCCGTCTATATTTATTTTAGCGTATTCGGCGGCGTTTTTTTCGTTTACACCGCCTGCCGCCAAAAGAACCGCTTTTGGGAATTCGTTTTTCAGTTTTTCAACAATCTCTTTTAATTCGGACGCAGGGATTTTGTCAAACTGTATACCGTCTACTCCCGCTTGGCAGAGTTTCTTCGCTTCGCTGTAATCGTTTGTTTCCACAAGTATTTTTTTCTCACAGCATTCGCTTTTTAATGAGGGTATCTTGGAAACAAGAGTATTAAATCCGCCTATGTAATTAATATGATGCTTAAAAATCAATACGGTTTCTGACAACCCCAATCTGTGCGGAACCGCTCCGCCTGCCATAACCGCTTTTACCGAAAGCGCTTTTGTTCCGGGAAAACCTTTTCTTGTGGTTAATATGGTAACATTCGGATTTATTTCCTTAACCAGATTAACCAACTGCCGTGTTTTTGTCGCTATTCCCGAACAATGCTCCAAAATATTCTGCCCTACTTTCCATGCCATGAAAATGTCGCAGCCTTTCCCTGCGCCCGAAATAACCTCATCGCCCGATTTTACATATTCACCCGAAGGCGTCATTTTTTCAGTTTTAATATTAAAGCGATCAAATATCATTTTAACTTCTTCTGTTCCGCATACAACAGCGTCTTCTCTTGTAAAATAACTGATGCTTCCTTTTTGATCCTGTATGCCGAGACTCCAACTTGTCAAATCAATATAGGGAACGTCCTCTTTTATAAATCTGTCAATTTCTTCTATAGATATAAACATCTTTGCCCCCTATTTTTTCCAGACTGCGTTCGCCTTTCTTTTGTAATCCCAAGTAGTTCCGCCTGCTTCACGTACAAATCCGCTTCCGCTCCGTTTTCAATCTGCGTTTGCAGTTTACCGCTGGAATCGTAATTAAAACTTATTGTTACAGAGGGATTTTTCACCTTGTACAGCGCCGCAATTTCATTCAACGCCTCTGTAAGCGAAGCGGCGGCAAACACGTTCAGGGTAACGGGTTCTTGCTTTTTGCACCCCGTAAGAGCGGCGGCGCATAGCAAAACGATTAAGATAACTGATAATACTCTCTTCATAAAATTCTCCTTTTTATCCTTATTCAATGTTTTCTTTTCCATTTTTTTCTCCTTATAACAAAATACCTGTTTCCGCTGTTTTTTCCAATATGGGGACACTGCTTATTATTCCCTGCTCATCTTTTCGCAAGCGTACTTTTACCCCATACAGAGTGTGAATTAATTCAGGGCTAAGAACATCGGCGGGATGCCCTATCGCCGCAAGTTCATTGTTGTGGAGCGCAAGAACCCTGCGGGCAAACAGAAAAGCGTGATCCGGATTATGAGTAGAAAGGATTATGCTGTAACCCTGCTTGCTTAAATCGGATATGTTCATAAGCAGACGAATTTGGTTGCCGTAATCAAGGTTGGCTGTAGGTTCATCCATAACCAGTATCCGCGTCTGTTGCGCAAGCGCGCGGGCTATAAGTACCATCTGCTGCTCTCCGCCTGAAAGTTCACGGAAATTCCGGTTCCGGAAGTCAAGGAAGTTGATTTTTGCGAGCGCCTCCTCAGCGGCGGCTTTTTGACGATGTCCCGGTAAAGCCCATTCCTTTTTTCCGGATGACGTGCCCATAAGAACCATGTCCATTACCGTATAATTAAACGAAGGATGATGTACTTGCGGAACATAAGCGGCAAGACGAGCCATTGCCCCCGGATTTTTGTTCCGTATGTTTTCGCCTTCCAAAAATACTTCGCCATTATAACTGTTGTCCAAACTCAATATACAACGGAAAAGTGTGGTTTTCCCGGATCCATTTGGACCCAACAGCCCCAGTAATTCTCCTCGTTCCATGGAAAAACTGACGTTTTTGAGAATGGCGCGTGATCCATAAGAGAAACAAAGGTTCCGCACTTCCAAGGGATTCACCATAGACCTCCTTTTCTGGTAATGAGCCAGAGGAAAAAAGGCGCCCCCATGAGAGCGGTAAATATCCCCAAAGGGACTTCGGTGGCAAAAAGATTACGTGAAATGTTATCAATTACTAGCAGAAAGAGAGCGCCGAAAAGCATCGAAACAGGCATCAGATACCGATAGTTGTTCCCTACAAAACGCCTTGTAATGTGGGGGACAATCAGCCCCGCCCATCCGATAACACCGCTGACCGAAACCGCCGAAGCGGTAATCAGTGTGGAACAACAAATAATCAACCAGCGAGTACGATGGACATTCACTCCCATGGACTGGGCTTCTTCATCGCTTAGTGTAAGCAGATTTATCCGCCACCGGAAAATATACAACGGCAAAAGTCCGGCGAACATGGGACCAATAACAAAAAGCAGATCCGCAGGACGAGCCTTGTTAAGAGAACCCATAAGCCAGTAGACGATTTCGGGCAGTACGTTGTTGGGATCCGCCAACAGCTTCATCCATGAAGAAGCTGCGCTATGGAGAGACGAAATCATAAGCCCGGCAAGGATAATTCCCACTATGCGTTTTGCCCGCGCCCGTTCCCCGATAAGCATTACAAGGGCGATGGTTCCCATGCTCATGCAGAAAGCAAAAATCGTAATAAAGGGTTTTGGAAGCCCGAGTAATATAGCTAGCGTAGCTCCGGTAGCGGCGCCGCTGGAAGCTCCCAAAATGTCGGGAGCGGCAAGAGGATTCTGAAAAACACCTTGGTAGCTTGCTCCTGCCGCGGCAAGAGAAGTTCCCACCAGACACGCTAGCAGTATTCTCGGAAGACGTACGTTAAAAAAAATCGCCTCCATACCCGGAGATTCAAAACTGCCATGGAATATTCGTTGCAGTATGTCCCGAAGAAAAATTGGGTAACGTCCCATAGAAAGAGATACAAGAATAGCTGCCGCCAACAAGATGAGAAATAAAAAAGATACGCCGGGTCTCCCCAATTTTTCCTCGTGTTTACACATACCGTATAACTTCCATTCCTCTTTACCGACTGTTGGCAATAAGGCTGTTAAATCGTTCACGCGAAAGGTTGTAACCGTAAAAGAGCCTGTAGTATTCTTTTGTTTCCGCATACAGATCATAGTCCGCATATTGCGGATAAAGGATCGTGCCCATCCAGAGTATACCGAGATACCGGTTAACGGAAGGAGGAGTCCCCAACCAGTTGTAGGGACCCTGTGGAACCTCGTAGTATGCGCCGTTGCGTATCGCTTTGAACTCTCTCCATACGGGATCGTTTTTTACCGAATCGTATACACTGTCAGGACCGAAAAAAATCACCTCGGGATTCCAAAGAAATAACTGTTCCATATTGCTTTCATTCCCGCTGCCTCTGGAAGATGGATTGTCAACTAGCGCCGGATTATCGGTCATCCAGTCAAAAATTTCCGAGTGGTAAGAATTCCGCGCCAGAACATTAAGTCCGTTTTTTCCCATGCAATAGAGAACGGATTTTTTGCCGTTCCCCACTTTATTCATAATGAGTTCCGCGCGTAAAAGAATTTTTTCGCAAAAGAGAGCAAGTTCTTCAGCCTTTTTTTCCCTGCCAAGGAGTTTGCCCAAGGTACGGAACGTTTCGGGAGTACCGCGCAGATCGGCGCTGATATGAATCACAGGGACACCGGTCATTGCCGAAATTTGATCCATGTCATTTGCTATGTTGTTTTTTGTTTCGCCTATGTCGATGATGACATCGGGGTTGATTTTGGCGACCTCTTCGGGATTAAATGTTGCCTGTCCGTAAAATTGCCCTATGGCGGGAAGAGAGGCAGGGGCGGAAGGAAGAAATTCTAACTCCAAGCCTTTGTAAGGAGAAGTTATAGCGCATAAAAGATCAGGCGCAAGCGGAATAAGATACATCTGCGCCATACTTCCGCAAGGAGCTATGCGCCGTATAGGCGAAGGCAGATCAACTTTCCTTCCCGCCGAATCGGTAAAAACAAATACCGTCCGCTCTGCGTTGGACACTTTGTCTTTTCGGCAGGCGGAGATCGTTCCAAAAAAAACAAGCAACAAAAAGACAAAACCAAAAAACGCCGTAAGTTTCTTCATAATAACCTCCATAAAATTTAATCACCTGAGTTTGAATGATATTGGTATGGCAATCCGCGCCGGAGAATGTGGCTTGGGAAAAGGAGCGGCGGCAAAGACGGCGGCTACAACCGCTTCGTCAAGGATTGCGTGACCGCTGCTTACCCGTACCGTAACGCCGCTGATACTTCCGTCTTCATGTATAGTAAATCCCAATTCCGTTATTCCCTGCATACCTGCCTTGCGCGCATGGGGCGGGTAAACCAGTTTATCCCCTATCCTGCGTTGGATATAGCTATAGTTGCGTTTGACATATTCGCCGGTACGAACGGCGGCTTCTGAATTCCTTTCCGCGCGAGCGGCGGTTTCAGATACCATTTCTGTTAGTTGGGATGATTCTTCTATTACCATAAAGTTTTCCGCCAGAAGCTCATTGGAAACAGCGTTGGAAAGCGTTTCGGGAGCGGAAAGAATCGGTTTTATTTCAGGCTGTGACGGTTCCGACAGGCTGATGTTAAAAAGAGATATATAGCGTTCCGGTTCCTTCCCGTATTCGGAATCATTGGTTCGGGTAGTTTGAAACGAAATCAATATAATAAGAAAGCCGTGAATAATTACCGATGCCAAAAGAGAAACATAAAATACAGGAAGTTTTTTTGTTTTCACTTAATAATGGCACTCCATAGTAAAATTAAAATTTCTGCCTGCCTGCGGAGAATAACGCCTGAGTTCATAGAAAGTATCCAGAATATTATTGACAGCCGCCGAAACAGATACATAACTGCCGATATCGGCTTTTATTTTAAGATGCAAAAGAAAATACCCGGGCAGTTTTTCATTTCCAAGCATATCGACATAACGGGAACCGACGTATTCCCAACGGGGAATAACAGAAATCTCTTTCAGCCATGGGTGTATGACTATATAACCGTTTAAGGCAAACGGCGGATAATAAGGAAGATATTTTCCTCCGGCTTCGTTGTAGTTAATGGTATAACTTATTATTGAAAGGGACATACCCATATTGAAATAATCGTTCACAAAAAGTTCGGGGACCAATTCAAAACCGTAAAAAGATGTTGAATCGAGGTTTAAGGTATAATCAACCAAGGAAGACGGATGTTCGGGATTGGGTATTTCCACAGTCGCCATTTTTCCAAGGATAACACTGTAATACGCGGCGGCGTAAATGCGCAAGATGTTGTCAAAGAAGGAACCTCGCCAGCCCAACTCAACGTGATTCGCCTGTTCAGGACCAAGATTGGAATTCGGCAAGGTAGTTCCGAAACGGGTTGAATAACGCTGAGACATGGTAGGAAAATGATTTTTCCGCGCATAGGTAAGGCGTCCCTCATGGTTTTCGTTAAATTTATAGAAGAGCCCTGCCTGCCAAGTATACAATAACATTTTTCTGGTTTTAGTGATGTAATAACCTGAATTAATCATCTGGGCAAATTCATTGTCTTTACTCCAATATTCAAGGGGGGTAAGGGTATCAAAGCCGAAACCCGCTTTAACAGTTAAAGGAATTTTAAACGGCTGTCCCGAATATTCAATGCCGCCGGAAATAATAATTTCCTTTGCGTGTATCACTTCATGCGTATCGGTATTGAGGATAGTACCCCGCAGTCCGCGGTGATCATCGAGTTTACAGGTAAAAGCGGAAGCCAAGCTGTGAGACTCGGAAAAATTATACTCTCCGGTAAAGCGTCCTCCCAACGAATATTCATCATAATCCGACCATGGAGCGTGGATTCCAAGTCCAAAAGCTTTTTTATTGTAATATTCTTCAAGACGATTATCGTACTTATCAAAATAAAAAAGCCCGCTTAGTGAAAGTTTTTCTATGGTGTAGACAGTGTTTAGTGAGACGGTATGCCGCCGCCAAAACGGCCATTTCCATATGTTGTAGGACGCTCCGGTATCAGGAGGGGAAACTCCTTTATCCGCGTCTTGGTAAATATACGTCGTCCATATATCCAGATCCGGCGATGGGGTAATCCCCGCAAGGAGTGTGATTTTCATATCTTTTGAATCCGACCAGAGCCTATTTCCCTTTTCCTGTATACTGCCTTTGTACGGTTCGAATTTTTCAGACAATCGGAAATGATCCGTGTTTCGGTATTGAATCGTGCCCATGGTGTAAAAAAAATTCTGCTTTGTTCCCGCCCTAGCCACAGTATTGATCCCGCCGTAGTTGAAAAGGCCATCCATATCAACAGTGGTTCTGGACAGCAGTTCCAGCGGTTTTTTGGGTTTGGCAATCCGCATAAGAACCGCGCCTCCCAGGGCATTGGCCCCCAGAAGCTGCGAGCTGTAGCCCTTTTTGATTTCTATGCTATCCAGGTCTCCGGTTAAAATCCGGGCGCTGTCCCCTTCGCCCCGAAAAGGATTGCCGACAGGAATGCCGTCAATGTAGATCGGAACGCTGTCCGCCCCGTAGCCTCTAACGGTAAAATTTGAGTCATTGCGCCTGCCCCCATCGGACAGGAGTACTCCGGGCACGTCCCGAACCGATTCCCAAAGATCCCTGGACCCGGCGCGATCCATCTCGTCACGGGTAACGGTTTCAGGCGTGTCCCTCGTCGCGCTGACTTCCACTTCGGGAAGGACTATATCTTCACCCGCGTCTGTCTGGGCATATATGCTGAAAGAGAATACAAAAAGAAAACAAAACAGTCCGACAGGAAAAAAACTTCGCATAAGGGACGCCTATACTTACGGCAACCAGCCCGGTTTCCAACTGCTGTTGACCCATGGCGCGGGAAGCGGGACGCCGCCTTCGATTTTGATCCGCCCGTCCGTGCTTGGACTTATAGTTCCCCTGTCATAGATGTACTCCGCCACTCCTATCCAGAACATGACATCGATTAATTCAATATTGATCCTTCCGGTATACAAAGCGGTAAAATAAGCACCCGATGCAAGATAATCGGTGGTGCCGATTCGGTATACGGCATTGTCGTCAATATCCGCACCGTTTATCTTAAGGGTTCCGGATTTGATTCTGCCGTGGTAATACGGTTCAGAGCTATCGGAGTTCATAACGGTACCTGTGGGCGGAGCTTGCGGATACTCAAGAGTGTATCGTACTTCTTTGGATACCGCGCCGAAAAAGCCGGTGTTGCCGCTGCCTCTTCCGGTATGCGATACTCCGGCAACATCCTCTGTTTCATTCCACGCTGCCAATGATACTTCTCTGGCAGGATTATAGAAGAATTTTTTCAGGTCAGAGCCTTTTAGTGTGACAATGGCAAATTTATCCTCGGTTCGTGATTCGGGCTTAACGATACCCATGAGGGACCCCACGGTAACACTGCCTCTAAGAAGGGCGTTGTCTACGTACCCGCCGTTGATAAATACAAAGTCAATATTTTTTTTCTGTTTGTTTCTGAGATACCATGCGGCGCCGTCGGCAAAAAGATTCCCCAGCGCAGTTTCCTGCACTCTGGTCAGACGATCCGTGCTTGGACGGCCATCAGGCCAAAAAGCGCTTTTGGGAAGATCCTGAGCGAAAGGAAATTCCGCTGTTGAGTTTCCAAGCGCAAAGCGTGTGTTACTAAAATCAATCGGGGGTTTTGCCACGGTAACCGCAGAGGCAGATTGTGATGGGCTTGAATCACTGCCCGAACCGTTAGACGACACAACCCAGACATAATATGTTATGCCGTTTGAAAGTCCGGTAATGTCAGCGGTATTTTCAGGCGCAGCTGATAAAACCGGTGAACTTGCACTCAACGTCGAACTTGAAAAATTATTCGTTACGCTGTAGTAGAGTTTATACGCCTGTACGCCATGTACCTGCGCCCAGGTAACGGTAATTTTGGTATCTCCGCCGCTGACGGTCTTAATAGTCGGCGCGGAAGGCGAACCGCCTGTTGCCGGTGTACCTGTTGCCGTCTTGTAGCCTGAAACACCCGCCGTATTGACCGCCCGCACCCAGACGGTATAACTCATACCATTAGAAAGACCATGAAGCACAACCCCCGGAGCTGAAACGGTTTTCATTTCCGCGCCGGAAGGAGGTTCCGCACCGCCGCCCGCACGATAAAACACTTCGTATGCGGAGGCGTCTTCGACAGCACCCCAGTCAAGTTCCAACATCTGATATCCCGTATACACGGTTATGGTTCCCGGCGTTTGCGGCGGCGGAATAGGTACGGCATAGGAAACAGGACTGAAATTCGATTTACCTATACCCGCAAAAACAGCTTTTACCCAAACATAGTACCCTTGCCGATTCACCAGATTTGGAATAACCGCCTGCATCAACAAACTGGAAGGGTTTGTATCCACAAACATATAATTCTCTCCGGGTGTTGATGAGGTGCTCCAGTACAGTTCATACGTTGGACTGACACCCCTGAACGGAGCTACTTTTGTCCATTGCACCATAAGTTCTTTGTCTCTTGGAGTTACCTGAATGGACAAGGGGGCGGACAGAGGAAGTGAATTACTTCCACCGGGACCATCAATACCGGTTTCACAGCCGGTAATTCCAAGAACAGCGCAGACGCACACAAGCACAATAATAGAAAAAAAACGTTTTCTTTTATGTAAAAACATATTCATGCTTCCTCTTTATTGCCGGCTGGAACCATACACAAACTTATTTATTGTTACTAAAGCGTCGGTTTTATACCTGTAATCCGCCCAGCCACAGGGTAATCAGCAGGATTGATCGTTCCCTTAGCAATAATATACATAGCAACCGCCCAGCCTACTCGTGTCGGCGCAAGCTTTTCTTTTTTATCATCGGGCAATACAGGGATAAAACGACCGGTAGTTGTATTATCTCCAATGAAATTACCCCCGGCTACCCGGTATTCCTTGGCATCATCAATAGGGGCGCCGTTTACCTTGATATTGGTGGCCTGCGGCGGAGTCGTACTCGTATCAATGGTATAACTGAGTTCTTTGGAAACCATTATAGCGCAACCCCTGTTCCACTGACCGGTGGAAGTACTACTTACAAATCCATTAATGATATCTCTAACCTGTTTACCGGTAAAAGTAGAAACAACCACTGTATCCGTACCATTAACACTAACGATAGAATTGGTAATTTCACCTGCAGGCAGGTTGGTAAAACTTCTTATGAACGCATCGTTAAACAAGGCAAAATCAATCGTTTTTCCAGAAACATACCTTGCATACTCAGCGAGGGCATCCATGAAAAAATTACCAAGAACGGTTTCCTGATACCTGCCGTTTGTTCCGTCAAACGCCGCCGTTGCTTTTCCCAAAATCCGGTCGCCTTCTGTCGAATCATAACCGGCAGTTTTACTCCAATCCAAAACTGGTGCGGTCTTACCCTTATTCGGATCCGGATCCGGATCAGGATCATTTGTGCATCCCGCCATGAGTGTAAAAACCAGTATCGCAAAGATACCCGCCAAAAATTTGTTCTTCATACAAAACCTCCAAAATACAGATTTATTTTGTTTCGCTCCATATTAACACCAAATTATTTATATTTGTGTGAAATTACACGAAATAAAACAATATTGAACATTTTTAGTTCAATTTGTTATAATCTATATTATTTGGCACAATTTGTCAAGCGGTTGGTGTTTTTTTGGAGGAATTTATGGACAAAATAAATGACAGGAAATACTGGGATATGCGAGGACGCTCTTTTCCCGGATACCGCAGTGACGACGAACTTCAAGCAAAAGTGTTTGAAACCTTAAAAAATCACGGGGTGGATTTTTCCGGCGCCCATGTGCTTGATTTGGGCTGCGGCGCGGGTTCTTATACGATCCCTTTGGCGCAGATGGCAGGAATGATAACCGCTCTGGACATATCGCCTGTCATGCTTGAGCGGGTGCGAAGTTCGTCGACTGAAATGGGCATTACCAACATCAAATATGCGGAATGTGATTGGGAAGAATACGAAGTAAAAGAAAAATTCGATATTGTTTTCTGTTCCCGCTGTCCCGCCATGAAAGACCCTGCGGCTTTACGGAAGCTCTGTAACGCCTTGTCCAAGTGGGGAATACTCTTTCATTTTGCCGGAGAAACCAACGTTTCCGACACTCATCCCCTTGGAAAAGCTCTGCTGGATCTGCACGGAGTGGAACGTGGGGACCAAAAAAAATACGGCGTTTTACAGGACTGGCTCCGAGATGAAGGCGTTTCCTTCACCTCCTACCCGATGAAAGGGGAACGCCGCTCGTACTATACCCTTGATGAAATGACAACCAATGCATGTGAACGGGTAGAAGCAGCCGGAGCAGCGCCGGATATGCGAATCATTCGGGAATATCTTGAGCAATTTTGGGACGAAACATCGGGGAAGTATCTTTCAATATCACGCTACGACATGGAACTGGTAATATGGAGCGGACAGCCGCTCTCGCCTTAATTCCGCCGCCTTAATTAAACCATACACCGGCTTGACCGAACCTGTATAAGTTCCGCGGCTATGCTTACGGCAACTTCCGCAGGAGCATCGCCCTTAATTTTTATACCTATGGGAGCATGAATGCTATTGATCTCTTCCTGTGAAAATCCCTGTTCCAAAAGCTGTTTTGCCGTAATAGTTTCAGCCTTTTTTTTGCTGCTTATCACACCGATATAATGAGGTTTTAGCTTCAAGACTTGAATCTGAAGCGCCAAATCGAACCTGTGTCCCCTTGTAAGGATGACAGCATAATCTTTTTCAGTTATGGAGACGCTAGCGGAAATGTCGTTAAAATCCCCGATAATTATACTTTCAGCGGAGGGGAATACTTCCCTGCTCGCGAATTTTTCGAGGTTTTCAAACAGAACGCATCTAAAATCAAGATGTGACAGCAGAGGAATCAATTCCCGCGAAACATGCCCGCCCCCAAAAACGTATACTTTTCCGGCTCTTGTAAGTTGTTCCGAATAATATTTTCTCCCTGAAATTTCAATCTTCACGGGTCTGTATGAGAACAACTCTTTGTTATGCGCAAGGTCAGGCAGATTATTATTATTTTCTAATCCTTGAGCATAAATACCCATCCGCCACTCGGTCTCGTCGGTAACATCCGTCACAATCCAACTGTCAATATTTTGTGAAAAAATTTCCACGGCGAATTTAAACATATTCCTTGCTTTTTCATCTTTACAGGAAATGTAATGTATATATACCATTACGTTCCCTCCGCAGATCATACCCTGATCGTCCTTTTCATCGGGAGTAAGGCAAAATGACTTACTTTTCAATTCTCCGCCGTCCGACGGCAATGCCAGCAAATCCAGCGCCATTTGTTTGGCTCTATGCTCCGCCGCGCCTCCTCCGATTGTACCCGCAAAGCTTCCGTCTTTTATAATAGCCATTCGCGATCCTGCACCATTGGGCGTTGAACCGGGGTCGGCGGCTATTGTCACAAATACCACATTTTCGCCTTTAGTCAGCCATTGCAAAACAGATGACAGCAAGTTTTTCATTGTAAATCTCCTTATCTTTTATGCGAAACAATATAAAACGCAACATAATTAAGCATATATAATATATTTAATATATATTTGTTACTTTTAACACAATTAGTCAAGAGAAAACAATGTTTTTTTTATATTTTGTTCTTCTTCTATTATTTGGCGTTGTTTCATATCGTTTCATCCTTGCTTTTTATCAGTTATTATGATAACATGAAATGTGAGTAATAAAAGCGCGCTTTCGGCGCAAGATGTCGCTGATATGCTTGATGTAAGCAAAAACACCATTTATAACATGGTAAAAAAAGGCGATCTGAAGTCTTACAATGTGGGGCGAAAGGTTCGGTTTACCGAAAGCGATGTAAATGCTTTTATAAACCGATCCCAGACAAGTCTGGATGCCCAGCAAACCGCTTCCGCTTTGCCTGTCGGCGTTCAAGCCAATAACGGATTTATAATCTGCGGTCAGGATATTATTTTGGAT
>Ga0268262_10005793_pt1 | contig 12101 bp, 10 predicted proteins | sample TergutNc150P3_FD_190354 | JGI IMG/M metagenome (GOLD analysis project Ga0268262, IMG submission 190354) | Nasutitermes corniger P3 segment gut microbial community from laboratory colony in Florida, USA - Nc150 P3 (SPAdes) (version 2) | ecosystem: Host-associated > Arthropoda: Insects >... | reverse complement strand
AATCGGAAAGGCAAAGAGAGTTATCGACAACAGAAAAATTTAAATTGTTGTGATAAGGTGTGATTTGTCTCCGCGTTGCGGAGACTTCGATTAAACCAGCCTGGTCACTTTGTAGGTGGTCAGGTTAAAAAGAGGTTAGTTATGGGAATTAAACAAATATCGGTTTTTCTGGAAAACACGACGGGCAGGTTAAGCGAGGTTACAAAAACTCTCGCCAACGCCGGAGTAAACCTTAGGGCAATCAGTATTGCCGACACTGCGGACTTTGGAATTTTACGCATCATTGCCGATAAGACCGAAAAAGCGGTTGAAACTTTGACACAGGCGGGATTTACCACGCGGCAGACCGACGTGGTAGCGGTGGAAATTGAAGATGTGCCAGGCAGCCTTGCCAAACTGATGGAACTGTTCCAGCAGTCACTGGTAAATATCGAGTATCTTTACGCTTCGCTTGAAGGACAGGTTGGAAAGGCGGTAGTCATTTTCAAGTTGAAGGATCATGAAAAGGGACAGCAAATACTGACTGCTAAAGGCTTTAAAATAGCGGAAAACTTCTAATGAAGATATTGATGGTTTCCAGCGAGGCCGTTCCTTGGGCAAAAACAGGCGGCCTTGCGGATATGGTTTCCGCCCTATCGATAAACCTTGCAAAACTTGGACATGAAGTAAAAATCGTCATACCGCGCTACTATTCGATTGACCGCGCCAATATGAAACTTCTTCCCGGCGCGATGGGAACGCCAATGGGTGGCGGCATTGAGGAATGGAGCGCGGTTTATTGCACCGATATGCCGGGAACAGGCAAAAAAAATCCCGTAAAAGTTTATTTTATCGATCATGAAATTTTTTTTGGAAGGGACGGCATTTACGGAAGCCATGCGGATACCGACTTTATTGACAATCCGCGTCGTTTCTCTTTTTTCTGCAGAGCGGCGTTTCAACTTTGCCGTAAAATTGAATGGTACCCCGACGTGCTTCACGCCCATGACTGGCCGGCGGCAATCGCGCCCGTCTATTTGAAATTTGCAGAAAGAGTCCCCGGCGGCGACAAAGGCTTTAGGAAAACAATTTCTATTCTTACCGTCCACAACCTCGGCTTTCAGGGCATATACGGCAAAGACAATTTTAACTACATGGGGCTTGGCTGGGATGTTTTTTACAACGGCGGTTTTGAAGACTGGAGTATGCTTAATATGCTTAAAGCCGGTCTTTACAGCGCTGATAAAATCAACACGGTCTCACCAAACTATGCCGAAGAAACAAAGACGCAGCCCAGCGGCTTCAGACTGGATGGAGTTTTGCGCTACCGTAGCGCCGACTATTGCGGGATATTAAACGGGATTGACACAAATGTATGGAATCCCGCTAAAGACAAACACATTCCAGAGCCTTACTCCGTAAAAGATATGGCAGGCAAGGCAAAAGCAAAAGAAGCCCTGCAAAGGGAATTTAATCTGCCGCCTGACCCAAATGTGCCAGTTATTGGAATGGTTACGCGTCTGACTGAGCAAAAAGGGGTAGGAGAGCTTTTCGGTCCCACATACGGCTCCGCATGGTCAATTTGCCGTGATTTGGAGCTGCAAATGGTTCTGCTCGGTTCCGGCGAATACTGGTGCGAGTGCGAAATTTCAGGACTTGCTTCGCGATTATCAAACTTCAAGGCAAAGATTGGTTACAGCGAAAAAATCAGCCATCTTATAGAAGCGGGTTCCGACTTTTTCCTGATGCCAAGCCGTTACGAACCATGCGGCCTTAACCAGATGTATTCGCTTATCTACGGAACATTGCCAATTGTCCGCAGAACAGGCGGTCTTGCGGATACCGTGGAAAATTTCAACGAAAAGACAGGCAGCGGCACCGGCTTTATGTTTGATTACCTAAGCCCTTCTTCGATTTACGACACGGTGACATGGGCAGTATGGACATGGCACAACAGAAAGAAAGAAATCAAAAAAATGCAGGAACGCGCAATGACGCAGGATTTTTCATGGGAGCTTTCGGCGAAGAAGTACATGGATTTGTACGAATCGGCATTTAAGACGCAGGGGATTAAGGTGCCGAAAACGACTAGTGCCTAATTGCTCTCTTCGACAGGCTCAGTGGAGCACTTTCATGTGGTCGCTGAGCTTGTCGAAGCGACCAATATTATCCCCCCACATAAAGAACCAACCCAGCTATAAAACTATGGGACATAAACATATTCTCTTCGTATCTGTTGTCAACAAAAATTGGAGCCAACTCCGGTGGAAAGACATCCAAGCGATAACCTAACCTTAAAAATAACCCATCCCTGTACCTCGGACCAAACGGCCTCCAATCTAAAAAGACGCTTAAACTGCCAACACCATAACGTATATATTTTTCATTATTTTCTTCGTCACCATAATCAGAATAATTCTCTCTTCTTTCTATAAACATAAAGGTATATGATGGAGATATTCTTAAAGCGGTTCTCGCTCCCGGAATGATAAGGCTCACTCCAATTTTCAATCCCATAGGAGTTGCATCCTCCGCAAATTCATCATGAAAAAGAGGTTTTTTGGTTCCCATATAAATAATTCCACCAACATGTAAATCTGTATATCTTATTAATGACAACCCCATGTCCACATTAACTGTCGGTTGCCCGCCAAACGAATAGTTGTAACTTCCATAAGCCGCAAGGGTAAAATGGGGCATAAGAAGAAAGTTATTTGCCCTAGCTCTCGCTTCCTGTTCTTCTTTTTGTTTTTTTTCTGTCGCTTCCTGTTCTTGTTTTTGTTTTCTTTCTATCGTTCTCTGCTCTTCTCTTTGTCTTCTTTCTATCGCTCTCTGTTCTTCTTTTTGCCTTCGTTCTGCCACTTCAATTTCTCTTTTTTGTCTATTTTCTCCTCTTTTTTCATTTTCCAGTTTGCTTGATAATTTAAAAGGAAGATTGTTTCGTTGTTCCGGTGGAAGGCTGTTGTCCTGGGTCTGTACAACCCTTAAAAAACCGCTTTCTCCTGCCGCTTGTATGTTAATTCCATTAACACTGGTAACACGGACATACAGATTGTTAGTCATCTTTGATTCGTCATATTCCATATTTTCAAAAACTTTTACAATTCTTTGCGTACAAAGCGCATATATTTTTCCGTCAAGGTAAAACAATGAACCATAAAGCTTAAACCCGCCGGAAGTGATAACCTCACCTCGTTCATTTTCAACCTGGATTATCAGATCATAAGATATATTATCAGGCCCCTTAAAGAGGTATGAATCTTCGGGAAGCCCTGTTAGGTTCCACCTGCTGATATCGCTAGCGCTGTTTTTCTTGAGTCCGTCAAGTACATACTCATGCAGAACCTTTTCCATTGCAGATATCTGATTCTTGTTCCAGCGAAGACCAAGTTCAAATCCAAGATCATATAATTTTTTATGATTCTCCACTCTTTCATGGGAAATTTTAGGCGGAGTATAGTAAAGTTCAAAAGGAGGATTGGAATAATAAAATTCGTTATATTCATCGATACGATCCTGCCAGAATGTCTGACGCTGAAAAAAATCCATCACCCTTCCACCTTCGCCCTGAAGTTCTTTCTGGTTCTGGTTCTGTATTGATGACAATTTCGCAGACGCTTGAATAGCGGTAGTATCGTATGAAGCGGCATTAAAAAGGTAGTTCATTGCTTGCAGGCTTTGACCGCTGTTAGCGGCTTCATTTCCCTTTGCCAGGAAAGTTTCCGCCTCATTGGAAGCTCCATATAGGGCAAACTTACCGGCTTCGTTTAATACAACATTCAATTGTTTTAGCAGTTCTTCCGTAGCCATATTTACCGCCCTACCTGAAGAAATTTCGATGTCCGAATGTGCCTTATTATAGCTTGCCAGTTGGATACCAGTTTCAGTTTCGATAATGGTAAATGACAGAATGAATCTAGTTTGCGACTGTTTAATTACTTCGCCGGTTAAAATGGCGCGAGCCGCAGTGCGTAATACAAGACTTAGCTCGTCATTAGAACCCGAAAGGGACCTTTCTATTTCATTATTACGGACTTGGGCAACATCAGATGATAAATTCACCACTACAATTTTACCTTTAGCAAATTGTGTAAAATTGCTGCTCATAGCGCTTCTAATCATGTCCGGTATCCAAATCTCTTCCGCAGACATCAGACTGCTAGCGGGAACTTCCGGCTTTATGATGCCAATAGTAGGTACTTTTGGCGGTACATTACGTGATTCAAAAATGTCCCCACTGTCAACCTGTTTTTTCAAAGCCTCATTCTTTTCGCCGTCGGCAGAAGATCCCTTTGCATCCTGTCCCAGGTTGAAAGGGAAACTGTTACAACCAAGCAAAAGAAAAAGTACAAGAGCCGTTGTAAAAACGGTCATAAATTTCCTACATATTGCCTTCATTTTTGATTCTCCTTAGGATATATCAGCATATTATTGTTACGCCTGCATATTTCCATAATTATGACTTAGGTTTAGTTAGAAACTTCTATACAACCAATTTTTAAATTTTAACACATTTTATGGTGAGTAATCAATAGTCTTTTTTTAGGAAAAATCAAGCAATTGGAGTAAAACTGATATTGTTCCCTTTTTGTGTTTTTTATGGACAATTTATCTTTTTTTTCTTTGTTTTAATTAATATAATTATTGAACCATAGCTATTAAAGATGGGTCACTTTCTATAGTAAGACGATAATTTTCCTGATATGAATATACATCTAATAGAAAAAATAAATGTGATATAACAAATAATAATTTAGGTTGAAAATTTTCTATTTCGTAATCAAGGCTTTCTTTTTGAATATCTTCAATGAGCATAATAAAATTTGTTATATAATTTTTTGACTTGCTTTTTTTACACTTTGGTAATTTGAACATCCTGCTAAAAATTTTTTTATCCAATTCGGAATTGTTAACGTCAGATACATTAAATAAATCAATAACATATTGTACGCTAAATATCAGAGCCAATTGTACATTTATTGTCCTTTCAAGAAATTTACAAGCATCTGTTTTTTGACCAATTGGACTAGCTTTTAAGATTGCGCAGAAAAATGCCGCTGCGACTTTATGTCGATCCATTCTAATTTGTTCTTTTTCTTCTTCATTGCATTGTTCTATTCGTTTATGTATTATGATTCTATATTGTTCATAATATTCAAAAATATGCTTAAATCCATCTTCATCATAATACAGTTTGTCGCTAATTCCACAAAGTCTGTTTATATCTTTTAATAACTTCTTTTGAAATTTCTCCTTAGTTTCTTCATTCATAGCTGTACTTCCTCAGATTAAATAGAATTAATTTTTTAATCAGTCAAAAACAACGTAATCTAGAATATCGTAGTCTTTTTTATCAAAATTTAAATTATCAATACTATCTTCATCGTTCATGTGAGACATTATTTTTTTATATTCTTTATCTGTCAAATTTGGAGAGGCTTCAAGCTTTTTTCTTGCATTAATTAATGCCGTATCTTCCATCATCTTTTCCCTCGTTTCCTTTTTAATCTCCATCTTTAAATATATACAAATTTATCACTATTTTCCAGCCTAAAAAACCTCTCATTTTTGAATTTTTAGGTTTACAAAACAAGAGGCTAAAACCCACAATATTTGTAATTTTAGCAGATCCATTCAATTTTGTCTAGTCCCATTTTGGGATTTTATTCTTTAGGTTTTATATTGTGATTTACAGACATATCTACTTGACTCCCATTTACTTTTACTGCTTTTTCCAAAGGTACCCATTTTCATTTTTAATAGTATTTGAATTCTACCACGAACCACCACGAACTTTTACTTCGAAGCTTGTCGTGGTTCGTATTGATTCATGGGATTCGTGGTAAAAAAATCATCTGCTCACCGCCCACACCACAGTACCGCTAATGAGCGCCGTCACTGGTGATTAAGTTCCCGCTCTCGTCCATGTTCTTCTTCAAGTTTTCCAATAGTTTCTGTTGCTCTTGCGTGTTGGTTAGAGTATCGTTTATGAAGAACCATGCGGCAAGCCGCACGGTTCTTCGTTGGTAAGGAAATTTATTATACTGGCGGGATTCCATCCCGCCTTCCGATCAAGTCTTCCAATGTTTGCAAATCGTTGTCTATTGAAGAAAAGTCCTGCGTAAAGGCAACCGGCGAGGAAAGCGAGAAGAAGGTACGGAATAGGGCGAAGGCGATGGATTGTTTCATTCAAATTTAAATCTCCTTCCTATAAAGGTTCACACGAAGATCACAAAGGTACAAAGAACACAAAGTTGTTGTACGCAAGCTGAGCGTGATGGTTCCACGCTCAGTTAATTTATGTGGTAGACACGCCGCGTAACCAAGGACACTACCGAACTTCGGTGTTAGATATTTTTACGTGTCCTATACCATAACTGATAGCAATTTTTTATATAATCTAACATATCTTTCTTATCTTTAAAAGTTAATTCTACGATTCCATTCTTTTCGCGCCAACAACCTGTACTAATAGCAACTCTTTTTAACGAGTACAGCACTTTCTTTTTTGTAATTCTTCCAATTTTTTTAATAACAAATGGACGAAGATTAACACAATCGTCAATTTTAATATAATCACGGTCACTTAGTCCTGATATATTTCTTTTATCATATGTAGGCACATAGCAAGAAAGTTTTATTTTTTTCATTGCAGGGTTTTTATCTAAAAAAACAAACATGGCTGCTGCTTGACGATTAAACAACATATTTGTAATTTTTTTTTCTAATAATTGATTAGGCTCTGATATATAATTTTCTTTAAAGAAATTATCAAATTTTTCAAAAGTAATCCATATGGTATTGTCCATTATATACGGAGACAAAAACCATTGATTAATAGAGTCTCTGTTGAAGGGAAAAATATTTCTTAATACATTTTTAATTGTATTTAAAAAATTAAAAACATTTTTACGTGGATTTTTTTTAATAAAGTCTTCTGAAGAATTAAAAAAAACTTGTTTTAACTGAACCAAATCATAAGTAGCATTTTCTTTTGAGACTATTATACCATTATTAATTTCTGTTTTAGTATCCTTTTCTTTCTTAATGAGTTCAATTTCATTTTTAATCTCTTGGACATAATGGTTAAATTCTGGTCGTTTTGCCGCTTTCTTTTGATAAGCATTAAGCTGGGTTGTCAAAAAATTTATATATCCCTTCTTTACTGGTTTGTTTACATAGGGATTTATATCTAATTCAACAATAGGCATATTACCCTCCTGTAATCCAAACCCATATTTACCTTGCCAACTGGCATTTTTTTTCGGTGAAGAAAATATATAATCTATTTTTTTCCAATCCCAATTAAATTCTTTTAATCTTTCTAAAACAGGTACAATACATAAAGCAACATCATTTTTTTCCCATTGATCAGCAGCCTCAAAGTTATTATAATCTTTAAATACTGGTAAAAACAACTCTACTGTGTAATCACCATAAAAAGAATTCAAAAAGAAAAATATGATATCTGCCATAGTAAAAAATTGTTTTATATCTTTCACTTTATCTTGTTCTTTTTGCGAAAAATGGTTTATTTTTAGAAAACGATCAAGTTCTTTTCTTCTAATAATTAAAATTTTCTTTTCAGAGATAATAGGACTAAAATTATTTTTCGCCATTGTATTCCCTCTCCTCTACGGCTGTTTCGTCCACACCGTACCACCACTTACCCTCGTATACGTCCCTATGCCTCCTGTCAAATACTTTTCACGTAAGTCACCGATGAATCCATAATTACTATATCCAAATACATCAGAAGCAAAATAGTCCGAAGTAATCGTACCTTCAAATGTTACGCTGGCAAGGCTGGTGCAAGCACTAAAAGCTCTACCATAAATGCCTTTAACGCTGTCCGGTATGGTTATGCTGGTAAGGCCGGTGCATTCCCTAAAAGCGTCTTCATAAATATAGGTAACGCTGTCCGGTATGGTTATGCTGGTAAGGCCGGCGCATCCCCTAAAAGCGTAATCCATAATGCTGGTAACGCCGTTCCCTATGGTTATGCTGGTAAGACCGGTGCAACCGCTAAAAGCGGAATCCCCAATGCTGGTAACGCCGTTCCCTATGGTTACGCTGGTAAGACCGGTGCAACCGATAAAAGCGCCCACCATAATGGTAGTAACGCTGTTGGGTATGGTTATGCTGGTAAGGCCGGCGCATCCTCTAAAAGCGTAACCCATAATGTTGGTAACGCTGTCCGGGATGGTAAAAAAAATACCAATTTTTTTTGTTGGATAATTTATTAGTATAGTTTTATTTTTATTATACAATACGCCCTGATCTGAACTGTAGTTTATATTATTGGAATCAACGTTTATTGCAGTAAGGTTGGTGCAATATTCAAAAGCCCACTCCCCAATGCTGGTAACGCTGTCCGGTATGGTTATGCTGGTAAGGCTGGTACAACCAGCAAATGCTGAACTACCAATGCTGGTAATGGTACTGCCGGAAAAATAAAGATAGACATATTTGGTATTGTTGGCTCTAAGCGTATATCCAACACTTCCAGAAGTATCATAAGTACCACCGAGATCACTGATATTCAGATTAATGTAATAAGGGGTAGTGGCGGTATTTATTGAGTTACCTTGTAAATATGTTCCCATTTCGGCAATGTTGGAAAAAGTTAGGAGTGAGATCGTCAAGATTTCGTCTAAAAGTCCGCTTGCGGCATTGAAATTTGCCGCCTCTGCCACATCAAAAGTTACAGTGTATGTGCCGATTGCCGAGGGGGCTGTTATGCTTTTTGTATATGTTGTACTACCTGTTCCTTCGTAATAAACCTTTACTTCTCCATTGGATTTTCCTTCTTTAGGTGTCACGGTAACTGTCTTTGGACTGCCGTCATAGTAAAATGAACCTATTCCACTGATGTTAAAATCAACGGCTATAGGAGTTGCCCTATTTACGGTCAAATTATTAGTATTTTTAGTCAAATTCCCATATGTTATCTTAACTGATTGTCCATTGTGCATTGAATAGACTAAATCGTTCCCCTGCGCCGGGGTCGCGGTTACATTCTTAGCCGTGAAATCCGCTGCGATAATATCTTCCGTTGTAGTATCATCGTGGGTCAGTGTTATAACAAGTCCCGTTAAATCAAGCGTATCACCATGCGTATAAGTTAGCTTAGCCGGTTGAGTTTTGATTGAGATGTCGGTAACTGTTTTTGTGTTTGTCTCCGGAAAAGTGTAGGACAATGTGAGAGTAGAACCTGTGTTATTTGACATTTCCGCGTCTTGCCCGTTGACGGTTGCGGAACTCAATCCTGTAAAAGTGTACCCGCCGTTTGCCGTCAGCGTAACCGAGGCGGTGTATACCGTACCGCCAAGAAACGGTTTATGGGATGGCGACCACGATACTTGGCCAATGGTAAAATTACTCCCACTTTCAGTATTGCTGTTTGCAGTTGCAGTCGGTGTTGCGCCTTTTACCGGAGCGGTAATGGAGATGCTTAAGTTAATTTTTGCAGTTACTGGAAATACCGCCGTGACAATACCGGAATTTGCGGCGTTGCTAACCGATGTCGCCCCTGTAACAGTGAAAAAATTAGCCGCTACCCCATGTAGAGTCTGTAGAAAAAGTCATTTTTCATAGATTCTAAGATTACTCAAAGAAGCAAAATTTTGAGTTATTAAAAGTTAAGCACCTACACGACTAATTTTTGTTATCTGTTTAATGCTTTTTGTAATGTTTATCCGTTTTTTATGCATATCCGTTCCTTAAGTTGTACCCTTTCAGGCATTTTCCCAAATTATGAACCATGCAATAAAGCTGCCATTGGCCGTTTACCTTCTCACGTCCCCGCAGCGAAAAACGATCCAACCTTTTGCAGCAGGCGATATTCGAAAACACGGGTTCGATTATTTGTATCCGGTACGCATACAGATCCTGATATTTCTGGGTATTTAGTTTTTTCCGCAGTAACCGTATTAAGTTTCCGCTGCCGTTGCGTTCGGATATAAACAACCCCCGTCCGTTGATTAATTTGTTTGGCTCTCTTTTGCTTTTCAGGCATTTCGAACCAAGCGGGCATGCGCGGCAGTCTTTCACGCTTGCTTTATACACCCTCCCTTTATGCCCGCTTACCGTGTTAATTTTTTTGTAGGTGAGCTTCTTTCCGTTTGGACATTTATAATAATCGCCTTTTTTATTATATTTAAAGTCATCCGCCTCATATTTCCTGTTCTCATTTGTTTCAAGCCGTTTTTTATATTCCAAGTCGGCTATTACCGCTTCCACCCCGCGCTCCTTGCCGGCCTTCAAATTTTCTTCGCTGAAATAATTCTTGTCAGCCAGCATTATCATTTTTGTTTTCTTCTTTTTTTTTACTCCCGCTTCTTTCAAATTAGCCAACGTACTGTCCAGCATCTGCGGAAAATGCGGGCCTTCGTACGCGTCGCCTACCGCTTGCGCGCTTATTATTATTTGTTCTTTTTTATCTGATACCGCCAAACCTATATATCCCTGTATATATTCTTTGGAACTGTAAATAAGCGCGCTCTCATTGTCGGTTACATTAGACCTTTTCTCTTGCCCTCTTTTCCCTTCTTTCTTTTCCATGCTTTCCAAAAAATCGCTTATCTTTTCTATCTGCCTGTTCAGTTTTTTCTGCCGTTCCTGATAATGCCGTTCCGTTTCTTTGTCCGCCTTTCCTTGTTCATCCTGCCGCCGGTGCTTTGCCACATGTTTTTCCGCCATCCGTCGGTACACTTTTAGTTTCTTTTCCAATTCTTCCGCTCTTCCGGTTAGTTCTAACGAGGCGTTTGACGGCAGACGTAAACCGTCAATCGCAAATTCCTGCCCCCCTATCAGCCCCAGTTCAGCGCAGTAGGCTAATACTTTCACAAAGATTTCCTTAAAATGTTCACCGTTGCTTGATATGAAATCCGCTATCGTTGTCCAATGTGGTTCCATGTCTTCCGCAAGAGCTTTGGCTGTTATATTATTCCTGCTTAATTCATCCAGTCCGCGTGAGCTTTTCACTCCTTTTAAATACCCGTATATGATTAGCTTTATCAGTACTCTCGGTGGTATGGCTTTCGCCCCTGTTTGGTCATTCTTGTAGTTTCTGTCAAACATGCTTATATCTATTCTTTTTCCTATTAAGTCATTCAGCATGTACTCAAATGTCCCGGGCAGCAATTGTTCTTTAAGATTTACCGTTAAAAATAATCCCTGCCCGCTTCCTGCCTCGCTATGTTTATATCTTGCCATAATAGATTTATTATAACTGGCATTTTCCTCTTATGTCAATTTTTTTCTTTTGTTATGCGATATTTATTGTTTTTCTACAGGCTCTATATGGTGGTATGTTTAACATGGTTCACGCCGAGGAGACACCAAAAAGCTGAGACACGCTTTGGTGACAGGTACGTTTTTTGATGGCGATGCAACAATGCCTGACACACAAATTCCATTGAGTACCAACGAATGCACGACAAGCCTCGTAGTAAAAGTTCGTGTTGGTTCGTGGTAAAAATTTAAATTTCATTTAAGGAGTAAAAATTGAATGATCCGAAAAAAACTTTCAATCGCCGTTATCTGCTTTTGTGTATTCTCTTCGCTTTCCTCGCAGGCTGCCTTTGCGCAGGACTTTTCTTCAATAGACAACGATTTACAAACATTGGAATCCTTGATAAACGATACTCTGGTCAACACGCAAGAGCAGCAGAAACTATTGGAAGACTTGAAGAAGAACTTGGACGAGAGCGGGATATTAATCGCCAGTTACGAGAACACAATAACAGAGTAAGAAAAATTGCTGGCGGGCTTACGGGAACAGTTGAACGCAATGTACGAAACTTACAGGAAGCAGTCGCAATTATCGGCGAGATACGCGCAAAGCTCAAAGTTTTGGCGGACTTTTACAATAATAGCGATTCCGGTAACGGCGGTGATTAGCGGTACTGTGGTGTGGGCAGTGGTGAGCAGGTAGCAAGAGATAGTCTGCCTATGCTACAGATTTTTCAAAATTTATTACAGAGACTTCAGTTCCCGCCGAGGATGCAAACCGGTCAATCATATTTTCAAGTTGTGCGGCTACTGTTCCACTGTACCATTTATTACCGCATTCCGTACAAACATGAGCCGGAACATGGCGAATAACAATAACACCTTGA
>Ga0268262_10005792_pt1 | contig 12101 bp, 9 predicted proteins | sample TergutNc150P3_FD_190354 | JGI IMG/M metagenome (GOLD analysis project Ga0268262, IMG submission 190354) | Nasutitermes corniger P3 segment gut microbial community from laboratory colony in Florida, USA - Nc150 P3 (SPAdes) (version 2) | ecosystem: Host-associated > Arthropoda: Insects > Digestive... | reverse complement strand
AGTCGAGGAAATACTTGTGTATCGAGCTGGAGCTGCCGTACACCGCCTTCGGGAGCGACTTCCACTGGCAGCCGGTACGCAGCACGCGCACGATGCCCTCGAACACCAGGCGGGGGGGCTTCTCCTTCCTCCCGGCGCCGGGGCCCCGCCTGTATGCCTTTTCTGGGTCGCGCTCCTTCTTTGGGATCAGGGGCTCCACCCTCGCCCAGAACTCGTCCGACACTTCCCATGGCTGCACTCTCATCTCCATCCTCCAAGGCTCCGTGCCCTGAGAACAGTATGCCACTATTTACGGATAAGTTCTAAACCACATATCTATCTATTTATGAATACTCTCGAAAATGGCATAGCATGCTCGGAGGGTGCAACTTTACAACTTGGTTTGCTCAGCACCGGGTCATGGAGCCCTTCCGAATGCTAAGCGGGGGAGCTCCCTTCCAGCATCGCTCGCTGGCTCGCGCTGCTTCCCGGTCGTCTTCCCCCGCACCCCCTGCCGCCCTTCGCACGGCTTCTTCTTCGATGGGCGGACGGATGCGTTGGAGATGGCTCCGGGGCTAGGCGATTCAAGCGGGAACAATGCCCCGTTCAGCACCGAACGCTCAATCCGCCGATTGATACCAACATGCAATCAAACGAGCCTCTTGCAAAACCCAAGAGGGTTTTGCCGCCCGCGCACAGGAAGCTGTTTTTCGGCCCGCGCCGAAGGCCAAACGGCGGCATCTGCGGCTTGGCTCCCGTTTTTGGGCAGGGCTGCGCCCAGGCCCCGCGCTTTTATGTCGTTTTCTGAGCCCCCCCCTGGCTCACTCGATCAGGCGCACCAGGCAGGCCGCCGTAAGCGCGACCACCCCGAACATGAGGTGCGCCATCACCTTCGCGGCGCCCCTGACCCTCACGGAGCGCCCGCCGCAGTTGTCCTTGAAGTTTGAAAACGCCCTCTCCACCGAGGTGCGCTCCCTGTACCGGGCTTTTTCCGCTGGGTCCATCCGGCGGGCTTTCCCGTTGCGCCCGCTCGGCTCTATTATCGGGACATGCCCCATTGAGCGGCTGTAGCCCATTATCTGGGCGGCGTCGTAGGCGGAGTCCGCAAGGTCGTAGAGCGCGGCGGCCCTCCCCGCGCCCATCTGCATCAGGGGGATGGCCACCTGCGAGTCGTGCGTGGACGCGCTCGTGAGGGCGGCGCACAGCGGGACGCCGCCGTCCGCCACCGCCATGTGCAGCTTGCAGCCCTTCCACATGTGGTGGAACCCCTTGCTGCTCCGCTTGAAGCCGTAGTCGCAGCGGCATGGCAGGTCGGCAAGGTTCTCCTCAAGGGTCCTCCCGGCCTGCAGCGCCAGCCGCTTGGGCGGCCTCTTCGCTGGCTTTTGGCCCTTCTTGAAGCCGGGCTTCCGCCTCCCTTTGGGCTTTGGCCTCTTTTCTTTCTTTGGCTTCTCCGCCGCCTTCTCCCTGGCCTCCACCTCCGTCGAGTCCATGCTGGCGTGCCCGACCAGCCTGCCCTCCATGGCGGCCCCCACCATCGCCCCGTGCAGCCGCTCAGGCAGCCTGCCCTCGGCGAACTGGTCGAGGGCGCGGGAGAACGTGGACTCGTGCGGGACATCCGCCGCCCGCTCCCAGCCGCAGAGCGTCCGCGCTGTCCTGCTCGCCTTGAGGAAGCCGATCAGCGCCCTCGTGGTAGGCAGGTTCCAGACGGCCTTGGCCAAAAACGCCAGCGCAAGGGGCTTGCGGGGGTGCGGCTTCCGGCCGTTGCCGACCCACATGTGCCCCCTGGCGAGGCTGTCCACATCGGCCAGCTCCGCCGCCCTCACGAACTCGGCCTCCTTCTCTGACAGGGGGGCCAGGCTTTCCTCCACGTAGGGGATCAAGTACTGCTGTATACTGTCCCAGAGGCTGAAGAGCGGGTGCATGGCGCGCCTTCCCATGGCTTGTACAAAAGAATGGTGCGCTCTTCGGCCCTTTTGTTCGCTCGGGCCCCGTTATTACAGTTCTGGGGGTTTTGCAAGAGGCTCAAACGAATGCATGTTGGTATGAGGCGGCGGGAACCGACGCCCGCAGAATGAAGATAAAATATGCAAACAGCCGAGAAGCTGGGAGAAAATGGCACTTCCGCAATGGCCAACAAGGCAGCCTTGGCCTCCAATGGGGCATCGGAGGCCAAGAGATTTTTGAAACAACTGGGTTTCCCAGTTTTTCAAAAATTTTGGCGTATAGCGTTCAACGTTAGTTGAACGCAAATTGGTATGAAAGATCATCGCGGCGCATCCGCCTCCGAACCTAGTCTTGTACCTTGTAATTCCATTTCTAATTTGTTTTTGCCATAATTAGTTTTTCGAGGGAGGCGATTATGGCGAGGCTGCCGAGGGGCGGGGACTTGTTGGAAAAGGCGCGGGGGCTTCTGGCGGGCGCCAAGGACGCAAACGAGCTGCGGACGCTCCAGGCCGTGGTGCTGCCCCTGGCCAACAAGATGTCCGTCCAGGAGACCGCGGCGGCCGTCGGGAGGTCCGCCCGCTGGACAACGGAGGCCAGGAACAAGTTCATCAGCGCCAAGGGCGAGCCGGGGGAGCCGCGCCCAAAGATGCGGAGCAGGGCGTACCTGACCGAGGCGGAGGAGGCCGCCTTCCTGGAGCCGTTCATAGAAGGGGCGCTCCGCGGCGAGGCGCTGGTGGCCGCCGCGATACGCCGCGCGCTGGAGGAGCGCCTTGGGCGCAGGGTGGCCAGGGCCACCGCCTACAACCTCCTGCACAGGCACGGCTGGCGCAAGCTGGCCCCAGACAAGCGGCACGTGTCCGCCGACCCGGAGGCGCAGGGGGAGTGGAAAAAAAAACGCCCGAAAAAATCAGGCGGATCAAGGAAGAGTGGAAGGGGGAAGGCGAGACAAGGGTGATGTTCCAGGACGAGGCCAGGTTCGGGCGCATCTCGGCCCCAAGGCGCTGCTGGTACCCATGGCCGCACAGGGCGGTGTGCAAGAGGATGGTCACCCGGGAGTGCACGTACGCCTACGGCGCCGTGAGCATAAAGGACGGCCAGTGGGACAGCCTGATACTGCCGAGGGCCAACGCGGGCTGCGTGCAGGTGTTCCTCGACGGGGTGTCGGCCAGGCACCCGGGGGACCGCATCATCATGGTGCTGGACGGAGCGGGCTGGCACAGGAGCGCCTCCCTGGCCGTGCCGGGGAACATGAGGCTGCTCCCGCTGCCCCCGTGTTCGCCGGAGCTGAACCCCGTGGAGAACATCTGGGAGGAGCTGCGGGAAAAGTGCATCGGCAGCAGCGTGTTCGACAGCATGGCCGAGCTGGAGGACCGGCTGCAGGTCGGACTGAAGCACCTCGAGGACCACCCCGGGATCACCAAGTCAATCTCGGCTTGGCCTTGGATAATTAACGCAATATCTATTTAGAATTTGAATAACTACTCCCTACCCCCTACCCCCTGTACCCTAATCTCTGAGCAGCCCCCAAACCATATCAGGCGCAATGTCTTCCATGCATGCTCTTCTAGATAGGGGGCAGGTTTTTTTGAAGCATGGGCGGCAGGGCGGGGTGTTCGGGTTCATGGTAATCACGTTTGGCCCCCAGGGGGCAGAGCCAGCGGAGTCCGTTGGGCCATATAGGGCAATGGTTTTTATACCGCAGGCGGCGGCTAGGTGGCTCAGGCCCGAATCGTTGCCTATGGCCGCAACCGCTCCTTGCAGGATGACCGCCGCTTCACGCAAGCCTGTCCGGCCGCAGTAGTTGTGGCCCCTGCCCTTCGAGGCAGCCTCGCCTAAAACTATGTCGCACAAGTCTTTTTCGGCCAAAGACCCAAGCACTGCCACTTCCATGCCTTCTTGAAGGGCTTTCAGCGCTATGGCCTGATAATGCTCCACAGGCCAAGACTTTGACGGCCAGGCCGAGCCGGGCATTAGGCAAATGTATCTTGCGCTTGGCATATTTGCCTTGGCGTTTGAATGATAGTCGGCAAAGGGCATTTGTGGCAAGCCGGGCCACAGCTTTGCAAGCGCGGCATGGTAGCGCAGCACGAATGGGCCACTAGTTTTCCAAAATGGCGCATAGTGGGTGTTGAAAAGCCACGCCCCGCCATCGCTCACGCCTATCCTCTCTGGCACTCCCGCCAGCCATGCGGCTATGGGGGTTCGCAGTGATTTTGGAAAGTGGATAGAGCGTGCGGCCTTTGCTTCTTTGAGGGTGTTCGACAGCTCTGGGATTTCAGCCTTTTTCTCTTCTAGGACAACAAAGTCCGCCAGTCCTTCTTCACAGGCAAGGCTTGCTGTTGGGGCGGGGCCCCAGACGACGATTGGCCCAACGTCCATCTGGCGCAGGAGCCGCAGTATGGGCAGCTGCATCACTGCGTCCCCAACGAAGCGGGGGAAGCGCACCCAGGTGGCGCCCTTGGGAACATCATATATGGCCGTCATCTTGAGCCTCTTGTAGCCTATTCAGTGCCGCCAGCACCTCATCGAATGGCAGGCGATCCATGCCGGCCCCCAAGTCGTCTTCCTCTCCTGGGTATTGAATTGCCTCTACGCAGGGGCCCAAAGGTTTCCAGCGGTCTGGGCCATGCGATACTCTGTGTCCCATCAGGCACAGCGTTGGCTTGCCGAGTGCTGCGGCAAGGTGCGTTGGGCCGGTGCTGGGTCCAATCACAGCGTCGCAGGCGAACAGCCTGCCCATCAGGCCCCTGAGGCCGACAGGGGGCAATGGGGAATCATCTGGGGGAGAAAGAACAATGGGGTTCCATCCCGCGCCCTTCGATTCGCTCAACATCCCCCCCCACCACATTGAGCTGGGAGATGCCCCCGAGCCGCTGCCCCTCAGTATGGTACCCAGCCTCGGGCGCGGAAGGTGGCCCATGTCTTTTTCGCCATTCTCTATTTCCTTTTTGGTCAGTGTCAGGCGCACAGGCTTTGGCGCGGCATTTGAACCATCCAGAAATTCTGTATAGTTGCCTGCCCAGCCAAAGGGCCTCAAAAAATCCAGCCCATGCTCGGATTCATGCCTACCCGAGCCGCTTCTCTTCGACCATACCCTATGCGTGGCGCCCAGCAACTGTTTTAAGCCCCTGGGCCTCGCCACGCGGATTGGCACCCCTGCCCTCTTTGCAGCAGGGATTATCATTTTGTCGCGGTGGCCGATGTTCAGCACCGCGTCTGGCGCGATGCCCATGATGAGATCGGCTAGGCTCCGCTCGTCAGCGTCAAATGGGCGCAGCAAAACGCCCGCCGAGCCCGGCAGGCCATCCAGAATGGGCGCGGTTTCTGGCCTCACAAGCCAATACACTTCGGCATTTGGGTCATTCGCCAAAATGCGCCCTTGCACAGGCAGCGTGACCAGCAGGTCGCCAATGGCGTCGGTGCGGCAAATCAGGAATCGCATGAAATCAATGATATAGCGAAATAGCCAAGAGATTAAGCCCAGATTGCCGCGTCTGTGCGCCCACTTGTAACTTGTGAGCCACTTGCAAAACTACCAGCACGCTCATCGGAGTCGCATGGGGGTCTGGGGGGTAGTGAGGGGGGGCCGCTCGCATGCGAGTGGGACCCGAGCGGACCCCCAGTTAAATAGGATGCAAGTTTTTCCATGCCCCGGCGCGGAACGCCAAAGGCCGAGGGGCTCTAGTCCCGGGTTTAAGCGGCGAATGACCTCGCCGCGTGTCCATTCGGCACGATGGAATTGCCACACAGTGCCAAGAAAAGATTTGGGATGGTTTTGCAAGAGCCTCTATATAGTGAAATAGCCAAGAGATTAAGCCCAGATTGCCGCGTCTGTGCGCCCACTTGTAACTGATATATAGATGGACTGGCGGTAAGCCTTGCCCCCGCAAAACTTCAGCCTTGCAAGTCAGTGATGCAGCGCCGCTGAATTTATTATCCAATGCCTTGGAAAACAAAATGGATGAATAGAGTAATTGCTTACGTATCAATTAGTTACAGGATCGGTTGTTTTCTGCCGCCCCGGGTAATAAACTGAACGAATAGCGTAACAGCCATATTACCAATTAGTTGCATAATCAGTTGTTTTCTTGCGGGGTTCTTATACCAATTCTAAATAGAATCAGCCATGATTCTATTTAGAATTGGAATGAGGGCAGAGGTTCCCGTGTGTCTTTCAAATATCGTGAGTTCAAAGACGAAGCATGGGTAGAGCATCGAGTTGACTTCCACCGGCCGCGCAAGCAGAAAGAAGCTCTCCTCTACCAAATAGCCGATGCAAGGAAGTTTCTCACAGACATAGGAATGAAGCCATGAAAAAGACAATCTGCACAGAACACAGAGGCTACACAGCCGACATCCGCTACAGCGAAGCGGACGGCCTGCTCGTGGGGCATGTCGCAGGAATCAGGGCCATCATTGGGTTTCATGGGGAATCTGTGGGCGAAGTCCGCAAAGCCTTTGAGGAGGCCATTGATTTTTATCTCGACACCGAGCCGAACCCGGAAAAGCCATTTTCGGGGTGCATCACCCTTAAATTGACGCCAGAAGCGCACGCAGAGCTTTTTCGCAAAGCCCAAGAGGCAGGAGCGGACAGCTTTGACGAGTGGTTTGCCAACAAAGTCAAAGAATCCGTCCTGCACCATGTCTGACTCTTTCCCACATTCGTAAACCATCTAGCCCCCGGGCCACTGGCAGGCCGGCATAAGCATGTTGCCAGCCCGCCCACGCTTGGGCTGGGAGTGCTATTTGGTGGTTTTCGTTTGTACTGTTTGCTACATAGGCGGGCAAGGCCCGCCTATATAGCAAATGCGGTGGCGCTAGAACGTGTAGCTGGCCTTCAGTGTGAAGTACGACGGGTGGCAGGGGTTCATGCCCTCCCGATATCCAGTTTTGTTGGTGCTGCGCCATTCGGACAGGGTGTAGGTGAGGTCCACGCGCACATCATAGTCCCTGATCTTGAGGTCGTAGCCCAGGCCAGCGCGCCAGCCCAGCTTGGGCCTTGTATCGCCTATCTTGTCGCGTTTGAAGAAAACATCTTCCGATGTCACGTTGTTCGACTGCTTGACAACCCAGAAATGGACTATCGGCCCCATAGTGGCCGTGATGGGCAGCTTTTTGGACACGTTGTAAACCAAGTCGAAGCCGGCGAACACGGCCGTCAGGTCATAGACAGTGCGCTGCTGTTTTTCGATGAAGTCCCCACCATCATCGCGGTACCAGGTGCTGGGGTCAGGCTTGCTGAGAAGCCTTGTGTACCCAGCGTGGGGGCGCACCAGCAGTGTGGAGGCCGGGTGATAGAACTCCAGTCCGAACTCGGAGTGGTAGCAGCCCAGCCCCCCCCAGGTCTTGTCCGTCAGGGAGAGCGCGTGGTTCTGGGCAAAGTTCTGCCCAAAGGACACGTACGCCTTAAGCGGCTCGCCCTCCTGTGCCAGCAGCAGGCTGGACGACGCCAGCAGGAGCGCGGGCGCCAGGCCCTTTGCAATTTTGTCCATTGATCTCATTATTTTCAATGTCTTCATTAGTTTTCTCCTTTCCTAGAACCTGATGCCGGTTGACATGCTGATGGCGCGTATAACGCCATATTGTTTGTAGAAGTACCTGTTGCTGCCGCTGCCGCCCACGCCATTGGCGCCAGGAGTCCAGTTCCAGCCATCTATGAATGGGTTCATGGGCGCAGCATTCCAAACATTAGGGTAACGACCAGTGTCAAGGTTGTCGGGATGGAATCTGTCGTTCCAAGCAAGGTGTGTCCAATTGTAGTTACCTACCCCGGTTTGATACGGCCAAGGCGTTATTGTGCTGCCAGAACCCGCGCCGGTGGGTACGGAGGATGTCCTTGGCTGGTGGTTGAAAAAGTTGCTGACGCTGACGTTGAGGAACCAGGACAGCCTTTTGGCGATGGGCATGTTCAGGTTGTATGAGAAGTCGTTGCTGAACGAGTCGTTTGTGGTGGACTGCCCAAAATAGACGCTTTTGCCACTATCCAGTTGGTCGCCTTGCCCGGAGTATTGGTTGTACCGAATGCCGTCAGGCCCTTCCGGCAAGATTTCCTTTCCCGTGCGGATGAACACGGAATCGTATCTGGTTTCGCCGCCCCTGTAGTTGCCCCGCAGGGTGAAGTTGGATCGGGCCTTGCCCTGCGTCAGGTTGACGATCAGGTAGTACCCCAAGCTGAACTCGTTGTATTGTCGCTGCATCGGCGCCCATGCGTTGTGGCCGCCGAAGTTGTATAAGAAATTGCCATCTGCGTCCACCACGTCCTTGCTGAACATTGTGTCGAACCACCCAGGGGTCTCGAGGATTATGGCAGTAGAACCCGTGGTCGCCGTGGCGGAGTAGCCGCCCTCGCCGATGTAGTCTTCCTTTGTGCCTGATCCTATCCCCGTTTGGTTGTGCAAAAAGCGGCTGTAGGTGTAGTTGCCGCCAAAGGACACTTTTCTGGTTATGGGGAAGTCCCACAGCAGCTCCACGCCGTTGTAAGTCCTTGTGTAGTCGCTGGTATTCTTCAGCACCGCCTTGATTTTATTCTCCACGCCCCCTCTAGGGTTGTTCCACGCGAACACGCTGCTTGGGAACATCGAGTACAGATCAGACCACGTGCGGTTGTTGAAGCTGACCTTGAAACTGCCGCCAGAGGGGAAGGTGTGGCGGTACCACGCGCTGAACTCTGTGGAAGTGGGCGGGCGGAAGTTTTTGTCCACATCGCCGAACAGCTTGCCGGACAGCAAGGAGTCATATTCTTCCGTGTAGTTTGCGGGGTTCATGAGGTCGTCGTAGCCAACCAGATAGTAGCCCGTCTTTCTCAGGTTGGGGTCGCTGAGGGCAGCCCCCGTCCAGTACCTCCAAGACGTGTTGGCCCACCTGCCCTCGATGAAGGGCCAGTACACATTTACCGCCGCCATCTGGTGGAACTGCGCCAGGGATGCCGCAAAGAGGTGCCTCTGGTCGCCTTTCAGGTCGAACTTGTACTCCAGCCTGGGTGTTATCTTTGTGTACGAGTGGACAGTCCTAACCGAATCTTTTAAGCTAAAGATGTCGGCGCGCAGGCCCAGCATGACGCTGTGGTGGTCATCTATCGTCCACATGTCGTTTACATAGACAGAAGAAGTGGTAGTCCTCATTTCGCCGCCATCGTTGCCCAAGCGCTCCTTCATGTACGGCAGATAGCTTGCCATGCCGCTCAGTTGCGAATGCATCTGTCCTCTCTGCCAAACACCTCCGTTTAAGGTCCCCGGGTTCCAGACGAATCCGTCCTGAAGCATGCCGCCATTCGCGCCGGAGCTTAGTATAGTAGGGCGGATCAGCGCGTGTGGCTCGAGCATTGAAATTAGCGTCCCTTGACCGTTCGGTCTCACAACGTCAAAAACTATGTACTTGCCGGCGTAATATTCTGGCCCCAGCCTGCCATAGCCGCCCGCGTACGAGCCGCCGTTGTATTGGGGTAATATGTTGCCGATGTGGTATTTGTTCAATTGGGCATCCGCAGCTATCTGGCCTACAGGGGCGGCCACTATCCTAGCGCCGTTCGGTGAGGCCGGCGCGTCCACTTGGTTCATGTTCCAGCCTATGTCAATGATGTGCTGGCCCTTGAACTCCAGCATGTGCTGGTAGTTGGCGTTGGCCGAGATGATGTCGCTGCCGTTGTCGCCGCCGGCATCCTCGCTTATGGAATCGTAAGTGGATGCCCCACGAAAGCTCTGGTTAAACCCGTTCCAAAAATCGTCAATCATGCCGCTGCTCACCCAGCCTGTGCCTGTTCGGTAACCAGGGGTACCCGGCGTCGCGTTGTAGGTGCCTGGGTTCAGGTTCGCCACTTGGTCCCAGGAGCCACGGTACCAGTCGTCGGTGCGGCTATCTGCGGTTATGTAAGAGCGGTACATTTTTATTTTGACGGTCTCTTTGCCCCGCCTGGGACTATAACTAAAGCTGCTGGACTTGCCAAAGCGCGCGTCCAAGACGCCAGCCGCGCCCAGCACGGCCTTGTACGACACGTTCCACGATATGGTGGATTGTTTCGTCACATCGTCCGGTGGACTCTCCATCAGCTTGCCGTTGCCGGCACTAAAAAAATAATTCTGGTTATAGTACCAAGTGAACTGGTGGTTGGGAGTAACTTGCAGGTAGAGGTTGAACGTGTTAGTGCCGCCGCTTGACTGAAAGTACATCCACTCGTCCGGGCTGTAGGCGTCGCCCCAGTACGACTTCCTTATCACGTCGCCGTAGCCATCGCTCAGTGGGTCGTTGTCTAGGTAAAAGGTACCCATATTGCGCGAATATCTAAATGCAGGGTCGCTCCAACGGCTGTTGCTCCAAGTGTCTATGCCAAATCCCGAGTTGTCTTTCCATGGTCTCCTTTCGTCTATCGTGGGCCTTAGGTTGCCGCCAATGGCAAAGGTGAGGTAGTTGGGTATGATGGGGCCCGTCAGCGAATACTGCCAATTTTTTGAGAAAGTATCGTTTGGAGGGCCGGAGATGCCACCCACGTAGCCCCTAGCGTCGGGGTAGGGGGCGCTGGTCGTCTTCCATGCGTTGTTGTTAGTACCTTGGTCGGTCATGCCGCGGGTGCCGCCGTACCTCAGCGAGCCGCTGAACATGTTGCCGCCGCGCTTGGTGGTGATGGATATTATGCCGCCGTCGGTGTTGCCCAGCTTGGCGTTGAGGGGCGACTGGATGACTGCTATGGACTCTATGAGGTCCTCAATGGTGTCACCTGCGTTGAAATAAGTCCCGCGCATCGCGTCGTTGACCACTTGGCCGTCTTGGATGACCTTGTTGCCGCGCCCAAGGCCGCCGCGGATGCTGAAAACGGTGGAACTCGTCTCGCCGGCGTAGATAGTCCCGTAAAGCCCCGGCGTGAGGCTCTGCAGGGCCGCCACGCCCCTGCCGCCGCCTATCTCCTCCAGCCTGTCCGTGGTGAACACCGTCTGGACGGACGTGTCAGTCTTGTCGGGCGTTATGACGTTGGAGACCTCGGCGACGATCTCCACCGCCGCGCCCTGCACGTCCATGGCCCGCAGCCTGATGTCGCCGTTGGCCGCCACGCCCGCCAGCAGCGCCATCTCGGCCTTGCGGCTTATGAAGCCGTCCGCCGAGTACGTCACCGTGTACCTGCCAGGGGGCAGCAGCCTGAAGTTGAACTTGCCCTGCGCGTCCGTGCGTCCGTCGCGGGGCGTCAGCAGTGCGGGCGATGTCAGATATACGCGCACACCCGACATGGGCTTGCCATCAGAGCCCGTCACCGTACCCATCAAAACCGCGCTCGTCGTGTCCTGCGCCGATGCGTATATGCCGGACGCGCCAATGGCCAGAACCGCAACTAGGGGTGTCACCAGAATGTTTCTTCTCATGTTCATTATCTCCTTTTAAGTCATTTCATTTCTATAGCTTGCAAACCAAGGCGAATTCGATAGCGTAGCCGTAGCTGGTGCCGGTCTTAAGCACACCCTCCTTGCTGTGGTTGCCGTCTGCCTCCTTGATGTATGCCCCTGGCGTGAAGTCCCAGTGCTTGGTGCCGAAGTAGCGCAGGCCGCACTCGAAAGCGAAGTTGTCGTTGATGGTCTGCCTTATGCCGGCGAAGAGGCCCGGCGTCAGGGCTGCGCCCTCCTGCCAGAAGGCCCCCTGGGCGCCAGGGTAGTTTGGCGTGTACAGCGGCGGTGGGGTGGCACTCGGGGCACTGGCCGGAGGCGACAATATTTCGGGGAGGCCGCTCTGGTTCCTGAGGATCCACCTGAACTCGCTGGTGGTCTTGTAGCGGTCGAAGCGCAGGCCGCCGTACCACTCCATGCCGTCCAGTGCTTGGTCTATCACATCAATGCCCGTGCCCGACGGCATCTTCTGGTGGTACGAAACAGCCAAGGAAAAGCCGCGCGAAGTCTCCTTGCGGGCGTCGAATGACCACCAGGGGTGCAGGCTCAGCACGCCCTTGTCAGTCCAGTCCTGGTTGGTGTTGTTCTGGTTGTGCTTCACGTAGTCGGCTATGTCGTGCCAGCGGGACGGGACGTGCTCCCACTGGACCTCTGCGGCCACGGCACTGCCGGGGCCGAAGAGCTCCCGCCTGGCCTGGAAGCCGAAGCCGAGCAGTTTGTTGTCGAACTTGGCCTGCTGCATGTCGCCGCCGACGAAGCCGAGCCTGATCTTAAGGTCCAGCTTGTACGGGCCGAACTCGCTCTGCTGCGAGC
>Ga0268262_10005791_pt1 | contig 12102 bp, 9 predicted proteins | sample TergutNc150P3_FD_190354 | JGI IMG/M metagenome (GOLD analysis project Ga0268262, IMG submission 190354) | Nasutitermes corniger P3 segment gut microbial community from laboratory colony in Florida, USA - Nc150 P3 (SPAdes) (version 2) | ecosystem: Host-associated > Arthropoda: Insects > Digestive... | reverse complement strand
CGGTTTTGGGATCGATGAGTTCCGGAAATTCTTTCAGGACTTCCACAACTTCGCCGGCCCGCTCGCCGCAGGCGGCAACAATAACTATGTCCACATCCGCGTGCTGGCTCATTTGATGCTGTAGAACAGTCTTCCCCGCGCCGAATGGGCCGGGTACGCAGAAGGTGCCTCCACGGGCTACCGGGAAGAACGTGTCGATTAACCGAATCTTTGTCACCATCGGCACGTCTGGCCTGAACCGTTCTTCGTAGCAGTTGATCGCCCGTTTTACCGGCCAGTAGAAAGAAAGGCACACATTGCTTTCCTCTCCCTTTTCGTCTGCCAATACCGCCACCGTGTCGTGTAACTTATATTTCCCGGCCGGCTTTATGGACTTAACGGTGTATCCCTTGTACATATTGAAAGGCACCATGATCCTGTGCGTAAAGACCCCTTCGGGTACGGTGCCGATAGTATCCGCCCTGACAACTTTATCACCTGGTTTAGCCACCGGGGTAAAGTCCCATTCCTTTACAAGTGAAAGAGGCTCAAGGTACACTCCACGTTCAAGGAAGAAACCGCACTTTTCCGCCAATTGCGGAAGGGGATTCTGGAGACCATCGTATATTTGCGTAAGGAGGCCGGGACCCAGCTCAACGGCAAGCATGTCCCCGGAAAACTCAACAGTATCGTTCACTACAATACCCCTGGTCATTTCAAAGACCTGGAGGCTGCAGGTATTCCCCTTGATGCGGATTACCTCACCCTTGAGTTTTTTACCTTCGGTTTCAATATACGCCACTTCGTTCATCATTACAGGACCGTCAAAATTGACGGCTACCATGTTACCGTTTACCGCGGCGACCTTTCCCTTGGTTCCTTTCATTATAATCCTCTTTAAACCCTGGAATTGTATGCATTCAGTATTGAATCGTAAAGTTCTTTATATTTGACAGTCCCGATTTCGGCGTCAAAACGCTGCCGCCGTTCCAGCAACTGAAGCTTCAATAAGTAGGCAAAAACATTATTCACCCCGAATAGATCTACTCCCACCATGTCATCCAGAGCGCCCCAGCGGGATTTGTCTATGAAAATCTCGGCTTCAAGCGGGTCGGTCATCTCAAAGGCGGCCTTTGCCACCGCCTCCGCGCGGGGCACATCGTGCGGCGGATCCCCGGGTGAGGGGCGTTTAAGCTTTCCAGCCCGCAGGTAGGCCAGATTCAACATCAAGGTGCGTTCCCGGGCCATGTGACAGTCAATAAAGGGCGAGCCTGTTGACTGAACCGTTTCAACGGCCAATAAGGGGTCGTAGTAACAATAACGAATGAGAGCCGCATCGTCCTGATTCAGCAGGCCATAGCACTGTTCCCGAAACTCTTCTGAGCCCACCGGAGGTTTATCACCGTAAGTGATAAAAGGCAGCGTAGAAACAAAATAGTAGTAATTCCGGGCGGCCAAAGCTAGTTCCCTTTTGCGGCGTTCGATAAAATTTCCGCCAGACGTGGGTTAAGGTAGGCAGAAAGCAGTTTTGCCACAGACTGTACCGAAAAATCGTAATATGCCGCCCCGTCTTTTTCGGCTATATGGAAACCGCCGTCCAGGTTTCTTCCTGCCTTGATTTCCACCCCGCCTTTAAGAGCGGAGGCAAGATTAGATTTAAGAGCGCCTTCGATCTTCTTTAGATCGCCCTCAGAAAGCAGCAACGTAAGGGAATCGGTGTTCTTTGCCGCCCAGTTTTTGATCAAATCAGGTAAAATACCCTTGATCACATCGGCCGAATATGCGGAAGACACCGCTTCGGCAGTGAGTTTATCCAAAAGGGCTTGAATTTCCCCTTTAAATGCCAGTACCACGTTCCGGGAAGCCTGTTCCAGGGCGGCTGCGCCCGCTTTTTCAGAGCGTTCCGCGTCGGTTTTGCCGCGGCTTACAATCTCCGCCGCTTCTTTTTTGGCCGCCGCGATAATACGCTCCGCCTCGGCTTCGGCCTCGCTCTTTATTTTGGCGGCTTCTGTGGAAGCGGATTCAATTCCGTCCTTTTTAATTTTATTGATTAGTTCTTGCAGCTGAATTTCCATAAGCCCCTCTTTTAGTTATGGCTTTAAAAGCCTTTGTTATCTTTTAATAAATAATGCCTAATATTTTGATTCTAGCAGGGAATTCAATTTTCAACAAGGGGATTTTTAGAATTTTATCCAGGCAAATACATAGTTTTTACTTTTTCCGGATCAAGCTTTGTCGCGGAAACAACAGTCTCAAAGGGGCAGGGCCAGCGCATACTCTCCAAAAAATCTCACGCAAAGGCGCAAAGGCGCAGAGGGCAGCACTTAATTAGCTCATTGCGCGTTCTCTACTATAACTTTTCTATTTTTTTAACGAAAATAAACATGAAAAATGCGCTAAATTAGCTAGTTACCAAGAGCCCTCTGCGTCCTCCGCGAGCTCCGCGTGAGTTATTCTTGAGTAAATTCTTAGTATGCACTGGCCCTGCTCAAATGGGATGCCCATGTTGACATTTTCCAAGTGCTTAAGCAGTTTTCCAGGATGCCGACTTGCCACAAATGAAATTGTAAGGCGCGTTATTTCAATTTTCTCGAAAGATGCGTAAAGACAGGCGTAGCCGTAAACCTTGTAAAAGTCGGAAATCGAGATGTAGTCATCAGGGCTTTTATACTCAAGCAAGTTGGCCTCCCTGAATATAACGGCAATGTTCTTCTTAACGGATATGCAGGACGCTTTGATTTTTTGGAATAAATTTTAAAAGAGTTCGCGCGAAGGCGCAAAGGCGTTATTTGGGGAAATGTTCTGAAGATAAGCAGCAAGATTAAGCGGCGCAGCAGTTACAGCCGCGCCGCTAAATCTGCGGTGTTAATACCTTTTATCTTTTGGTATACACGAATGTATCACTACCAGATTGTGATAAAGTGATTCTATTACCGTTTACAGTTCCCGTTATTGGTGAAAACAATTCCTCTACTGCCCTGTCTATGTCTTCTCCAGGAAACATCGGTCTTAATTCGGCTTTTAATTCGGCCTTTGAAAACCATCTTTTACCAATTGAAAGATGACTACCCCATATATCGGTTGCCATGAGTGTTACATTGGAACCGCTTGTGGAATAAGTTCCTTTCTCTATATTGGTTCCATCTTCTTCTGACCATATAAATGATCCATTATCAAATTTGAATCGATCTCCGTCACTATTATTAACCCATGTTCCATTAAGAGAATCCAACCCGCTTTTGTCAGTACAGCCAATAACTGCCATTCCGGATACCAGCGTCATTACCATTATCACCATCAAGAATTTTCTGTTTGCCATTGTTTTCTCCTTTACTTTAGCAACAAAGCGTATATAGAGCCATTCTCAAATAAAAATGGCTATGAAAAATCGGTCAAAAAACCGGTTTTTGCACCAAAACGAGAAAAATGAAAATACCCGATTGCCGGATAAGGGGATGCTCTGCCTAAATTGTGTTATGTTAAGATCCACTGGCGATAATTATAAAACCGAGAGGGAGATTCCGTCAAGGCGAACTCCGCAACAGAGCGGCGCTTGCGTGACCGATATGTGTTTACTCTGACTTTTCCCTAATGTTCTGGATTTGCAAAATCATCCCTACGATACCAGAGACAAGCAGTACAATTCCCGCAACCAATAACATCATTTTTCACTCTCCCGTACATTGCCGGACAAAAACAACTATTGCAATAATACCCGTTACGACTTGGAGTATTTGAATTAGACAGCCTACATACTCTTTACCACAAAGCTTCCGGCTCATACTATAACATTATCGGTCATCTTGGTACATGTCAATAATTCGCATTCTTTGAACCTAGACGATGAAATAAAATTTAGGAATCAGCACAAAAAAACCCAGGCGTTAAACCTGGGTTTTATATAGAACTATAACCGCTTTTACTTAATGTAATTCCCCGCGGCAATTACTTTTTGCTTCTCGGTCAGAATCGCCTGATAACCTGCCGCCAGGTAGGTCTGACAAGCGGCGGCGTACACCGATTCGAATTGGGCTTCCGTCGCCGTAACGCACTTGACGTACAGTTCCTGGAAAAGAACGTTTAAGTCGGCCCGGTGTTCATTCATTGACGCGATCGTAACCGTCCACAGTGGGTCCGGAGTGCGGTAGGGCGTTCCGGCCTTGTAGTATTTGATAAGGTCGTCTGCAAGGTTTTCATATCCAGGAGGAGCCCAAAGCGTCTTGTTGGCCGCCCAGAACAAATCATCCGTTGGGTAACTGAGGGCTTCGACCGCCAGGCACCAGTAGTCTTTGTTGTTGTTGGGGCTCAGGTTTGATTCGCCTGTGAAGTTGGCTACCTTTTCCGGCAGCCCGTTAGGCAGAAGCCGGTAGTTCTGGCCCTGGACTCCGTTCTGAAGCGCAAAGAGGTTTTCGGCTTTGTTCATCCATTCTATAAACATCCACACCGCGATGCGCTGTTGGGCCGTAGCTTCGTAGTTGATGCCCATGATCATGCCGAAGGGCCAGTAGCCGCGGCCCTGGGGCATCTTGCCCTGGGGCACAAGGGCGTTGATGGGCAGAACAGCCACTTCCGCGCCCGGGTTGTTGGCTTTGAGATCGGAGATTACGGGGGTGTTGGCTGTCAGGTAAAAGCCAAAGGTTCCGGTTCTTCCGGCGATGAATTCCGCCCTGGTCTTGGCTTCGTCGTTGCGGAGATAGAATTCCTGATCCAGCACCTTGTTGTTGTACTTCCAGTTCATATCCTTTAAGTAGTCATGGCTGGCCTTCGTTGTCAGGTCTGCCACGTTAAGTTCCGAGTACAAGGTTCTTTCAGTCTCGTTGATTGGCCAGTCGCGGAAGGCATAGTTATAGGTGAAATTATTCATCAAAAGCTGGTGGCCATAGGTTCCCAATCCCAGCTGTCTCCACCTTAGAAGCATCTGGTTAAAAGTCTCAAGGCTGGTCAGGTCTTCCACCTTATAGCCGGCTCTCTCTACCCAGTCCTTGCGGATCAAGGTTGTCCAGTTATCGGCGGCAGGGCGTTCGGCAAAGAAGAATACTTTTTCCTTGTTGATGGTTCCGTAGCGTTCGATCATGCCTTTGGCCTTTGCCCAGTAATTGGGCGCGTAATAGGCAATCTCGTTATAATTGAGGGGCTGCAAAACGCCCTGGCCGTAGTAGCCAACCGCGTAAGGCATGTCGTAGTGGAAAATGATGCTGGGAGCCCTGTGGGAAGCCAGAAGCTGGGTGTAATCCTGGACCTCCGTACTCCGGCCAATGGCGACATACTGCACAGTTACATTGTACTTATCGCCGAATTCCTTTTGGATCCACCTTGTCCAGTAATTGTCCGTTACGTTCCAGCCCTGGTAGGCCCGGTCGTAAACCGGAATCTGGATGGTTACCCTCTGCGGAAAACCCTTTGAATAGTCGACAAAGCTGCCTGAAGTCCCGCCGCTTCCGGATGATTGGCTGGCGCCGGTCGCGAACGCGGAAACGGCTAAAGCCACCATGAGGAAAAGTATCAACAATCTTTTCATGATTATCCTCCTAAAATATTTTCACTTCCCCAACGGAGAAGCAAGGCACCTTATTCTTTCACCGCGCCTATCATCACCCCTTTGACAAAATACTTTTGGACAAAGGGATAGACACAGATAATGGGCAGTGTCGCGAAAATCACGCAGGAAGCCCTCATTACCTCCGGGCTTGTCAGGGAGACAACCGTGGCCTCAAGCTGGAAACTTTCGCTGGCCTGCACTATCAGGTAATACAGTTTAAGTTGAAGGGGCCGCAGATCGACCCTCTGCTTTATATAGAAAAGTGCGTCCTGGTACGCGTTCCATCGGCCCACCGCGTAAAACAGGGACAGGGTGGCGATAAAAGGCTTTGAGAGGGGCAGAAAGATCTGAGCCAAAATTCGGAAGTGGCTTGCTCCGTCAATCCTGGCCGATTCTTCCAGGCTCAACGGTATAGAACTCATCATCGCGTTCTTCATGATGATAAAGTTATAGGCGCTGAATGAAAGCGGAAGGATAAGGCACCAAAGGGTATCCAACATTCGCAGCGAATTCATCAACAGGTAATCGGGAATCATTCCGCCTGAAAAATACAGGGTAAATACGCAGAGGAAGGTGAGGAGCTTCCGTGCCTTGAACTGGGGCCTGGACAGGGCGTACGCCGCGCAGCAGGTCAGGATCATGCCCAGAACGGTAAAGGTAACGGTTACAAAAACCGTAACGTACAGGGAACGGATAATGCTGGCGTCTGCGAAAATCTTCTGATAGGCTTCCAGATTAAAGCCTATAGGGACAAGGAACACCTTGTTGGCCACTACAAAGGCGTCGGCGCTTAAGGATTTGGCGATAGTATGCAAAAAGGGAATCACGCAAGTAACGGTAATGGCGATCAGGACAAAATAGATCACGCCTTTCCAAAAAAGGCTGACCGGATTCCTGCGATAGGATTTACTCACAATAAGCCTTCCTCGCCCAGTTTGCGGGAAACATAGTTCGCCGACAAAACCAGGATAAGGCCGATGACTGACTGGAAAAGCCCCAGGGCCGTGGCGCGGCTGAAGTTCATGCTCTGGATGCCCCAGCGGTAAACCAGAACCGGAATGGTGGTGGTGAATTCGGGGGCCGCAACATTCATCAGCGCGTTAACGCGTTCAAAGGAACCGCCCATGATCCTCCCCAAGTTCATAATAAGCAGAACAACAATAGTGCTGCGTATACACGGAAGCGTAACGCTGAAACACTGGCGGAAGCGGCCGGCCCCGTCCACAGTGGCGGCTTCGTACAGTTCCGGATTAATGCCCGCAATGGAAGCCAGGTAAACAATGGTTCCCCAGCCCATGTTCTGCCACATCCCTATAAGCACGTAACTGACGAGCCAGGGAACGTCGGTGGTCAAAAATGGAAAACGCTTGCCGCCCATACTTTCAATCAGGTTATTCACCATGCCGGTATTTACGCTGAAAAGCTGATACGCCAAAGCGCCTATTATTACCCAGGAAAGGAAATGGGGCAAATAAAGCAGGGTTTGGGATGTACGCTTGAACCATTTGCTGTTTACTTCATTTAAGAGAAGGGCAAGGAGAATGGGAGTAGGAAAGCCCAGGACAAGATCCAATACGTTTAACAACAGCGTGTTTCGCAGGGCGGGAATAAACAGGCGGTGGGAAAAAATGTCCTGAAAGATCTTGAATCCAACCCAGGAACTCCCCCAGAATCCCCTCGCTATCTTGTAGTCCTTGAAGGCGATTATTAACCCGAACATTGGCCCGAATTTAAAAAGAAGCACAAAAGCCATGGGGAGGAAAACAAGGGCATACAATTGCCAATCCAGGCGCAGGTTATATAGAAAGTTTCCGGTTTTCGGCAAACTATTTTTAGTTTTTCCTTTTTCCATAAGGGTTTAGTATAAAACCACTTTTTCAATATGCAAATAATCAATATTGATTGGATAGATTATTTTTGATAATTAATTAATTCTTTATATTACAATAAGATACGGTAAAATGCAAATTCTATATGACTTAACGGTATTATTACCTGGCATATTCGTAAAAAATTGAGTATCAAAAATGAACGACACTATCAAAACTGAATGATCGTTACACTTTTCCAATCTGACTAACCCGGCTGGCAATTCGGTATTCCAGGGGATTTAGGCCCTCGAATTTCCTAAAATAGCGCTTTAGGCTCTGGATATTGCGGTAGCCGACCATTTTAGCGATATCTTCGCACTTGATCTTTTCGTCCAGAAGCAGGTTCTTGGCTTCCTGAATTCTGATAAAGTTGATAGTGTCGTTAACGCTTTTCCCGGTTTTTTCTTTTACGATTTTACGCATATAAGAATAACTTATTCCCAGTTCCGCGGCCATGTCCTCAAAAAACATATCTGTTCTATAGTATTTGTTAAAACACGCCAGGACACGGTCAATCACCTCTTCCTCTCCCTGATCCTTTCGCATATAATTGATAAGGTCTTCGTAAAATTCCCCCATATAGCGGCTGAGCTGTTCCAGGGTCTCCGAAGAGGCGATGGATTTATATATGTTGCCGTGGCTTAAAAAGAACCCCGAGGTATTTATGTCCATCTCCGAAAGATGGCGGATTGTACCGCCCGCCAGCTGGTTGTAAATAAAAAAGATATTATCGCAAAAGATGCCTTCTGTAGAACGTATGGCCTTCATTATGTTTTCCAGTTCAAAATTTATCTGCACTAAATTCCCGGCGTTCAGATAATTAAGAATTTTAACTTCGCTGTTCTGTGGATAAAAAAACCGTTTGCGCCCTTCATTGTATGTCCAGGGAATGATACTGTTGCTTCCCGAAAGCATCCGCATGGTAACCGCTTCTGAAGCCTGTGCCGCACATTGGTATACCCCGTTCATGGCATAGCCGGTATCGCTCAGGCCTATGGTAAGGGTGGTTCCGAAAACGGGCTTCGCTGCCTCCTGTATGGTTTTCAGGAAAGGCAGCAGTTTCGCCGTTTCAATTTTTTCATCAACATTGATGACCAGCGCTATCTGGGCTTCAAAAAGGTGAACTCCACGGAGGATCAGCGGGGAAACGGCGGACTTCTCCGCGCCGGAGATAAAAAGGAACCGGTGGTAGGCCCGCTGTTCGGTGGCAGTTCTGCGGCGGTATTCTTCGTAATTATCCAGGGCCGCGACAGCCACCCTAAAGTATTTGTGGGGAAGCACCTGTTCCAGAATCGCGGTTTCCTGCGGTGTAAGGGGATCGTCGGAAAGGAGGTTGCGGATAGCCAGAAGGGCGGCGTCTTTTTCCCGCTCGTTCAACAGATCACGCAATTCTTTTTCCTTGTGCCCTATCTTTGTAAACGCCGATGAAAGGATGTCCATCTCGTTCCGCACGGCCGGTTCCTCAATGCCGGCGCTTACCTTAACGCCTTTTACAAGCTGGCGCATAGGTTTGGAAACCCAGAAAAAAACCGCCAGGGACGCCAAAGTTCCAAAAAACAGCACGGCAAGGGACAGAAAGATCATGTTCCGGATTGTCCTGGCAGTACGGTTAAGCAGTACGCCCGTTGACTGCACTGAAATGTACACCCAATCGAAATATCCGGCCTTAAGCCAGGTGTAGAGGTACTGTTCATCACCTTCCCGGATAAACTTGTAGCCTGAGTTTTTTTCACTGTTCAGGATTTCCGCAATATGGGGCAGGTTCCGCCCCTGGACAAGGAAATTCGACTCCATTGGGTGCGATATTATTTTTCCGTTACTCTGTAAAAAGATGATTCCCAGAGGATTATCCCTGTCTTCGCCCGGGTTCAGGTGATTCGCGACTGACGATTCCCGGATATTGATAACAACGGTTCCCATTATGCCGGTAGTAAGCTGGCTAAGGGGGTAGGCATAGGAAATTACCCGCGTAAAGTACCCGGAGTCCTGGCCCCGGAGCATTTCCCTTACCGTTGAGGACTGAAGCTCCCTTGGCACCCAGAAACCGCCCAGGCCTTCCGTTCTGACAGGTATTGTCCGCATCCAGGAAAGGCTCGGATAATCGGCAAGTTCCACAATCCCGCGGTCCGTGCTGATAACGTAATCCCCGTCGTCAAAGATAAAAAAAACCGAATGAATAGCCTCGTCCGTTCTAATGATGGACACCAATTCCCGCTGAAGCCGCTGAACGCGAAGCCCGTTGTCCACGTTTCCCTGGATGGCGGAATACTTCTGTAAACCTTCGTACAGATAAAAATCGTGATACACCGCGAAACGGTGTGCCTGACCGGCAATGTTGTTCATGAAGTTTTCGGTAAAACGGCGGTTCAGCTCTATATGTTCCAGGGAACTTCGGGCGATTTCTTCTTCAGAATAGCGCAGGGTGGTGAACCCTGTGTAACTCATCAGAATATTGAAAGGAATGATGAGGATAAGAAATACGATCAGCGAAAGCTGAACAGCGAAAGGAACGCCCTTCATTTTTCTGCTATTTGTCAGCGGGGGCCGCGCGCCCTACCAATCAAAAGCGAAGACCGCTCTCTCCTGGTAGTCCTGGCCTGGGCCGAAAATCGCGGAAGGGAAGCCGCTCTGGTTGGGTGAATCCGGATAGTGCTGGGTTTCCAGGCAAAAGGCCCCGTATTTTTCATAGACTGAGCCGATTTTTCCCTGAAGCGAGGAAATGTTATTTGCGGTAAATAACTGAAGCCCTGGCTGGGTTGTAAACCCCCTCATGGATCTTCCGGAGAAGGGATCGTAAACTTCCGCAAAGGGCCTTAGCTTCCCGATTTCCCCGTCCACCACAAAACAATGATCGTAGCCTCCAATGCCCGTTGACGTCAGAGGCACCATGTCCCTGCCGATTGGCTTACGGATCTGGAAATCCAGGGGCGTGTTTTTTACCGGAAGGATCTTCCCCGTGGGGATAAGCGTTTCGTCAACCTCAAGGTAGGAAGGACAGTACAATTTCAGCTCTGTCGAAAGGACGTTCATGCCCCGTCCCTCTCCGGCCAGGTTGTAATAGGCGTGGTTGGTAAGGTTTACAGGACAGGGAGCGTCCACCTTAGCCGTATAATCGGCAACAATCTCGTTTGATTTGGTCAGGCCGTAACTGACCGCCGCCAATAAATTCCCCGGAAAGCCTTCTTCGCCGTCCGGGCTTTTAAGTTCAAAGCGCACAAAAACGCCGTCCGGCTCTTCATAGGCCTCCGCCTTCCAGACCCGGCTTGAAAAAGGCATCCGTCCGCCGTGCAGCGTATTTTCCCCATCGTTTTTAAAGAGGTGATAATCCCTGCCCCCAAGAGAAAACTTCGCCCCGCCGATTCGGTTGGCGAAGCGCCCAACGGTAACCCCGTAATAATTATTTTTCACATATGCATCGAAAGAGCCAAAACCCAACAGGACGTCGTCTGTGCCCTTTGAACGGGAAGGAACCAATAAGGAAGTCCAGGTTGCGCCAAGAGTTGAAATAGAGAGGGACAAATCCCCGGCTTTTAGCGTATAAAGATGTACCTTTTTCCCGTTGGGAAGAAGGCCAAAAGTTTTCTTTGAAACCTTCATTGTACCTCTCTTTTGGTTCCAGTATTTTACAAACAAAAAGGCGATGTCCGGAAGTATAAAACTTGGTCGAACACCGCCTTAATTGCGCTTGGCCCTATAACTGGAACCTGAGCCCTATAGTGGCCCCAAAATTTTGATCCAGGATGTTAAAAAGACCTGTCAAGTCCAGCCTGAAAGCAGCAAGGTTGAGTGAAAACCCGCCAAAGACCCTGGCATTGAAAGCGTTCTTATTTATTATAGAGGAAATACTTTTCCCATTAATGTCAATATCAACTGGATCACGATCAAGCATGACAAGAGCATCGTTAATAGCATTTATATCTGCCTGAGTAACTGGGTTGCCATTCAAAGTAATATCCGCGTCAACAGCATACCCTGCCTTAGATAAGGAATAATTACCTCCGAGTCCAAAATACGGGGTTATGATTGCAAAAGTTTTGGATATCTGAGCCTTAAACTCAAAGGAAGTAGTACTCCAATTAAGATTTATATCGGGCTTTGAGAGAGCAATTGTATAGTGTACGTGTATGGGTATGGGGTAGTCGGTATCGTAATTGAAAGGAATTGACTGAGCCTCGCCCATCTTTGCGCCGATGCCGCCTTTCAGGTAATTAACCCCTAAACCCACAGATACATTGGGAAGAGCCTTATTGGCTACCCCGTCAATGACGGCATAACGTACATCCCCTCCTACAAGGAGATAGTCCAGTTTAATACCTTCACCTAATGGCAAATTCAATGAAGGAAGAATACCGAACTTAAAGCCTATATCAAAAGGCAAAACGAAGCCCCCTATCCTGGCTTCCGCGGTATAAGCCGGAAGAGGCATAAAAGGTATAGGAAGAGAGAAACCATCCGTAAAATAACCTCCCAGTTTCTCTATTGACTTTTTTTCCATTGTAGTCGCGCCCACCGAGAGCCCGACGCCAAAATGGGCCGGAGCACCAGGGTATACTTTTCCAATGTACGCGTCTGACCAGTTCAACCCTATCAATGAATTAAACGGCGCGGCTTTGGAAATGTCTTCCGAAAATCCCTTTACTCCACTCTGGATATTTTGAAGATCCTGCATCTGCGCAAAAGCGGAAAAGGTAATTCCCATAAAAAGGAAAATTG
>Ga0268262_10005789_pt1 | contig 12107 bp, 13 predicted proteins | sample TergutNc150P3_FD_190354 | JGI IMG/M metagenome (GOLD analysis project Ga0268262, IMG submission 190354) | Nasutitermes corniger P3 segment gut microbial community from laboratory colony in Florida, USA - Nc150 P3 (SPAdes) (version 2) | ecosystem: Host-associated > Arthropoda: Insects >... | reverse complement strand
GGGGGGGGGGGGGGGGGGGGGGGGGTAGATTATATAACTTTTTTACGGTAATTTCGATAATATTAAGAATTGGAACAGATATTTCTTCTCTTAGATCATCAATCCAGGCTGACGCGCTATTACAGGGTAAAACGATAAAATCTACAGGATAATTGCTTAATTGACGACAGGAATCTATCATTCCTTTTAAAGGAGATTCCTCATTATAGAGAACCGCCCGTGTTCTGCTTGGTATGTGCGGGTTGGAATCCAGAATTATGTGAAGATGATCACTATCGCGTTTTGCCGGAGTTCTCTTAAGAATTTCCTGTAAAAACGAAGCTGAAGCGTAAGGACCCATACCTCCAAGAATTCCTACTGTTTTTGATTTATTTGTTGTTTGACTCAAATTATTTCTCCGCTACAATCGCATAAAAATGAGTGTTTTCCCATCTATTACATTCCGGAGGGTATACATCAACAGTTTCAACTTTTTTGAATCCAATATATTTTAATATGTTTACCTCTTTTTCAAGGTATCTATAATTGGAATAATATTTTGTTTTTATTTCTTCTGAATACCCATCTACTGTTACATCAGAATTAATACCAAATTGGTTTTTTATCAGCATTTTACCGCCATCTTTTACATATATAAAATATTTTTTATATATTTCTACGGCTTCTTCTTCATTAAAGTACTGCATAACTCCAAATAATGTAATAATATCATATTTTATTTTAGGAATATATTCCAAAATCGTCTCATTAATTATTTCTATGTTATTTTCTTTTTTAATATGTTTTGTGAAATTAATGACGGGTTCTACTGCTGTTATGTATTTTACTTTATTGAAAAGTTTATTTATTATAAGTCCTGTTCCGGATCCTAAATCCAAGATTGACATATCCGTTGATATATAATTAAAAATAAAATTCACATCATAATTAGTATGATCATTTGTTTTTATAAATTTAACTGCCCATTCTTCTTTGTTTATTTCAGATAAGTTTTTAAAAAAGTTAAGTGCATTTTCATTATTCATTATTTATTTTCCTATTATTTCATCCAATTCTTTACTATATTTGATACATTTAAATAATCATTATATGTATCAATATCATAAGCGCGTACTTTAATACCTTTCATTGGTAAATAAGGCTCCAAAATATTAAAAACATTTCCGGAAGAATAACGCAATTTATCTCGTTTTATACATGCCGGTCCTGTCCACTCATAGTCTCCATCAGTTCTGCTAAAAGAAAGAACATCCCCATTATCATTGGTATTTACAAAAACTGTTTCTTCCGACGCTTTATCCGCGTAACAAATATATTCTTCTTCAATTGATAATATGTTTTTCATATCTTCCGGATGAACCAATAAATCTCCGTCTAATTCAAAAACATAGTCTTTGGCATGTCTTGCACCTAAATAAAAACTTGCCCCTGTTTTTGTTTCAAAGTAACGATGATTAAAAACAAAAACAACATCATTCCGATAACGCAGCACTTCGGTAATAACATCGTTAGCTTGGTACCCAATAACAATGCGTATATCTTCGACATCTCGAAGCATTTCCAATTGCCAGGCTACAAGTGATTTTCCATGGATATTGATTAAGGCTTTGGTTTGACCTAAACCTAATCGAGAACCAATACCCGCACAGCTTATAATAACAGACTTAGTTGACGACATAATGTTTCTTCATTAAAAATTAAATAATCAGACACTTGCAAAACACTTTTTGAAGGTGGTTGAATTATTCCTGCAGCAATAGATATGTCAGCTATTCTCATTGCTTCTAAATCGCTGTTACCATTTCCAATGAATACAGTTTGATATCCATTATTTTGATAGTGTTCTACTACTTGCTCTTTACGTAATATTTTTATAAGCCGTATTACTTGATCATTTTCAACTTCCGATTCTGAACAAAAAAAATCACAATTTATTTTCTTTATTAACTTATTACACCAACATTCCAGGTTTTCAGTTACTATAACACATTGCGCAGAATGTGTTTGGATAAACTCAAATAATTTCTGCTGTAATTCTATTTCTTCCAATAAAGAAGAAATTTTAGAAACAGATAATTTACCAAGAATTGTTATTTTTCTAATAATACTTTCAATAAAAGGAATGTTTCCCAGAATTGTTTCTTTAGTTAATTCTTCAATTATTGGATCTTGGACATTAAAATATTTAGCAATTAAAATAAATAATTCTTCGGAAGTGATTATTCCGTCCAGATTACAAATAATTTTTATTTCTTTCATTTAGGCTGAATGCTTTTAGTTTCCAGTTGCTTCATTATGTATTTACCCCCAGCCTCTCCATTCCTGCCGGGATAAAATAAGTATTGCTCAATACATTGTTGTATTTGCGTTTTATATGAATCCTTTTCAGAAAGCATTTTTTTGATTATTTCATTTATATCTTTTATTTTTTCTACATCAACCGAAACACCGATTTTATCCCGAATAGTTATATATGGCGATTCAATACCATATTGATAATAGTTAGGATTCATTACCTTCATCGGTGTATTTATGCATATACATGGCTTAAGAGTACAAAACGAAAATTCTACAGAAATTCCTGACCAATCTGAAATTATTACATCTGACATATATATAGACTCATTACTCGTGATATCTAATTCAAAAATAATTTCTCCGGTTTGCGTATAAGAGGAGTATTGTTCGGTCAGCATTTTAATATGTTCGGAGAATAATCGGATAAACTGCGGATGCGGACGAATAATAATTTCATACCCATTTCCAAGTAATACCTTTAGTATATCATCTACGCAAAGTTCCATAATGTTGTCTTTTTGCCATGAAGGCGCAATTAATATTCGCGGTTTTTCATTGGCTGTTTTCGGAATTGATGCATAAGTCTCTAACAAATCGTCATAAAACCCACATCCCGTTTTTACAAGGTTCTTTTTCTTCAACCCCGCTATTTCCTCACGTTTACGCAACTCGTTAACTATGACAGGACCGTTGCAAAAGAAAGTATCATAATTATCATACGCTTTTTCTCTTACCAACATTGTAGAAGCAATGACACCGTGTGGAATATAAATATATTCGATATCTTCTCTTACAACTGAGCGTTTTATATGGTAGTTTTGCAAATCAGGTACGGTAGTCACCAAAATATCAGCGTCTAATCTTAACATAAGTGAAATAGTCTTTTTCTCACTTATGTAATACGAAAAAAATTGCGGATTGTTTATTTGAAAGACGCTATCGTTCGGATCGTTTGTAAGATAATGTATTTTTATGTACGAGTTTTCAAGCAGATACTCAATAATTCTTTTGTAGAATTTATATTGACCTCCAATAAGCGCGTAAAACACCAACTGTTTTTTCGCTGCGCGAAATCTGGCGGTGTCTTTTTTTTCACGCGCCAGAAGTATTTTATTACGCGACCTTTCTTCCTGAAGCTGCACAGGTGTTTTTCGGTAAACCTTTATTTTTTTCAACGCTTCACCGGCAAGTTTTTTGGGACTATACATCAAATTCAATAGCAAAAGTACAGCAATACCAAGAATATTTCCTGCTGTCCAATAAACACCAACACCGGCAGGCGTAACAAATGTAAAATAAAAAGAAAATGTTACAGTAAAAATTGTAAGTGCGAGTTTTGTTCCATTACTTTGCCCAAGCGCACCAGGACTGAAAACATTTTGAACTAAACAAAATATCAATGATGTAATACCGGAAAGTAAAGGAATTAATAAAACAAAAGACGGTTTAATTATAGAAGGAACTTCAGCTAAACTAATATTAAAAAAATGTAAGTCTGTATGCTCCAATAACTGTAAAATAATTTTGCCGTTTGGGAACCCAGTTAGTGCCGATTGAAACATTGATATATTTCCCGAACGCTGAACGGCATCTAAAACCAGCAGCTGTTCACCGCCGCCGCTGTATGTTCCATACAAATTTCTAGTAGTCTGAATTAACACGTCTATGACGTTTTGATTCAAATGAAGCATGTGCTGCAAAGGATGATACATCACTTGCAGCATACCTATAACAAGAAAAAGTTGTATAAAAAGCGGAATAATACCGATAAACGGGTTAAATTTTTCTTTTTTAAAAAGGATATATTGTTCTTCGTTAATACGTTCTCTGTCGCCTGAATACCTCCTCTTTATTATATTTAAAAACGGCTGAAGTTTTAAAAAACGAATTGAGTTTTTATGAGTTAAAATATTAACAGGAAATAAAATTATTTTTACAAAAATAGCAAATATCAGGATTGCAAAACCATAGTCTCCTGTAATACGATATGCAAGATAAATAATAAATCCAAGAGGTACACCCAATATTGTATTGATTACATTCAAAGGTTAGCTCTTTTTTTATTATCATCCGCAAGCATATCAACTATGCCTTCTTCGTCATCTCCTGAAGTCTGGCTGTTAACATTCGTTTTAGAAATATTCTTGTTTTTCTTAAACAGCGCCTTAATTTTCTTACGCATGCCGTATATAATTACTCCGCCGCCTGCGGCAATCGCTACAAGAACTTGAAGGAGCATTCCCCCAAATCCGGGATCAAGATACATAAACTCTCCTTATTATTTGATTATATCTTCAGGGGTAAGCATCTTATAATTTCCCCCTACAAATCTGTTAACTAATATTCTTGTAATATTAGGTGATTCAACCGGTTGTTCTAATCCTCCATATTTTCTAGGTATTCTAATTGCGTTAATTGTCTGATTTTGTATTAATCTCACTTCATCATCATTTTTTCCATATTTGGAAATTAATAATTGTCTGTCTGCATGAAGTCCATGATCTGCTTGAATAACAATAACAGCTTCCGAATCCATACTAAGAATATAATCTATATATGAAATAGTAATCTTACTTGAAAAATAGTGCTGCGGCGGATAATTATAAGGGTCATATATTTCTTTTTGATTTCTATCAATAATTTCTCCGTGTTCATTATATTTATATGGAACATGTGGTTTTAAATCATGTATAATTACTAATTTTGATCCTGAATAATTTAAATTTTCAGTCAACGCATTTAAAAACCATTTATCGTTACCCTGATACGATTCACCGAAGAATGTGTTAATTTTATTTATTGGTAAATTTGTAAGCCCTTGAATATCCGTTATATAATTTATTTTTATATATAAATTCAAGAATTTATTAAAAATAAAAGCTATTTTACCTAAAGGTGTCGTAGTACCAAGTAATGAAAAAAATTCGTTAAGTCTCCCATAATCTTCTTGAACTGTATATTTAAATTTTTCTTCTTTCTTTGTTTTTACTTTTATGTTTTGTTCTTTTAAGTATATATCGACAGGGGTAAAATAATAATTTTCTGGAGATGTGCTTATACTGCTTGTTTTATATCCCTTTTTGTTAAATGCTAATACTAATTCATTGTTATTTCTTGCCAGCAAAGCGGATTTTCTTAATTCATGTTTGTTCTTTCCTTCATTGCTATTTAAAAAATTATTATTTTTTATTTTGGGAACAAAATACATATCATAATAATAAGGACACATTAAGGCAGGAATACCATAAATCGTTTTATTAAACGCTTCAAATTGTGCATCCCGATTAATTATAAAGCCACGTTCTGTTAATTGATAAATAAAATCAACTTGAGGATCATTAAAAAAATACTCCATTGCCTTAAAGCCCAACATTCCATCCATTAGCAGCCAGTAAATATTAGGGCTTGGCAGATTATTATCGACAATAAATTCTGTCTTGTAATTTTTCTCATTAATTTTGTATGTGGAATGATTGTCTATTGCGTATACAAATGACGGCACGACATTAAACATAAAAATAACCAGCCAAAAGACAGATAACACTTTATATATTTCCTGTTTTTGCAGTTTATTTTTATTTCGGATAATCATCATTAATATTATGATAGTAATTACGAGCATTACACATAAATATATCGCCAGGTTTTTTCTATTCAATAGGTTAAATACCTCATACGGCGCTTTAATTGTAAAGAAAAGTATCCACAATACATTACATATTAGCGCCGCCGTCCCAGTTGACTTTACCAATTTGGAAGCAATCAAATGTAAAATTACAGCACAAATCGTAAATACCGCAATCGCGATTATTGTATGCCAAATGGAAAGATAAATTGCATTCCGCTGGTATAGATACAGCAAAAACACCGAGGGCGGCAGGATAGAGACAAGGAAAGGTAAAAATTTGTTGTTTTTCATGGATTAGAAATCTTTATTTATTTTATTTTTAAGCATAGACTTTTTCCAGTACTTAATATCCTTATTTTGTATATCATTAAGCTTTTCTAAATAGTTTTTCATTAATTTATCATTCATTTCATTATTTTTTGCATGATAAACAAAATTATTTTTGATTTTTATCATTTCAATATGCATTACTATATTTCTCATCCAATATTGTTCAAAATTAAAAAAAGATGATAATGTAGTAAAAAAAGTTATTACCGCGCTAACAATTAAGCCAATATTTATTTGAAGTTCTTTTTCAGAGAAAAAATTTACCCCTAAAATAATCGTGTTACACATGGCAAAAAAGAATATAGATATTTTAAATAAATAAACATAATACCTGAATTTTTTATCTTTTTTCTTATAATTATAATGATACTCGAATATTAAATCTGCAATATATTTGCCTTGTTCCGGCAGTATTTTATACCATTCTTCCTGAGTGTGTTCTTTTATTTCAGAATACATAAATTATTTCTCATTATCATTTATTTTTTATTTTTTTAAGAACCTTCCAATGACCGCCTTTGTCGGGGCCAATGCGTTCAATTAAGCCCAAGGCTTTGAGTTTATGGAGATTTTTTTCTATTGCTCTTGTCGTTTTCTTCAGTAAAACAGATAATTCCTCTATTGTAACTAAAGGATTATCTTTCAAAATATTCATTATTTTCTCCGAACTTTTCTCCGAACTTTTCTCCGAACTTTTCTCCGAACTTTTCTCCGAACTTTTCTCCACAGTTTCCTTCATGGTACCGATTATTTTTTTTGTTCCGGTCTTATTTACTTTTTCTTCTTTTCTCCAAAATGTTGTAGTAAAATCGTTATCCTGCTTAAAATCAGGAGAGCGCAGTCCTTGCGAAATACATTTTTCCACGATCATTTCCGTTCCTGTCCCTACTTGTTCGATAGAACCGTATAGATACATCGGGCGAGCCAATAATGGATTTAATGGACGGGAAGGATGTTTTGTTTTCAACATTTTTATGGTTAACCCGTAAGGAAGTTGTCCCGGATTCCAAACTTCAAGACGATTCTTAAAAAGCATTACCTGCACACTCGCGTTGCTTGTATAGTCACGATGACAGACGGCATTTACTATTGCTTCTGTTACGGCTTGCAACGGAAGTTCAGATTCCACGTCCGCTAAAATTGTTTTATTTCTGTCTCCAACTTTTGCGTCAATGCGCGACATCACAAAACTTACAGCTTTATCTATTAACTCGAACACATCGCCGTCGTAAATATGATAGGAAGGTATTGGCTTTTCTACCTTGTTTCCGTAAAATTGACAGCATTTAACAGAAGATGTTATCATAAATTTTTGTGGTTTTCTCCCGAAAAGCAAAATTGCCGCATTTGTAATTTTTTTATCAACTATTAAATCCAAATGCGACAAAATTGTTTTGTAATTAACACTCTCATCAAAAGGAAAATTTCGCTTTTTTCTGGCTCTCGCTACAAAGTCTGTAACTTTTTTTTCGTCAATATCATCAAGTGTCGCCGTTCTGTTAAAAGTCGCGTCAAACGGAAAAGAACGAATAATTTCTTTTTCTTCAAGGTAACGTATTAATGACGCGTAAACTTCGGCTTTTAATTCATCGGCGTCTGAAAAGGACTTTCTAACAACCACTTTTTCAATTTTCTTAATTAATTTTACTTCTTTTTTATCCCGCTTTGCCGTATTTTTAATAAAGATTAATCGTGTTTTATGCGTTTTGGCGGATAAATCGTACTCCTTTTCGGTAGGCGAAACGCCTTCAGAATCTTCTATTCCGTATTTTTCACCAAACAATCCTATGTAAATATCACACGTTTTTACTTGATCAAGATAAACCTTTTTTGCCGACCTGTCTTTAGCCGGAGTACGCTCAAAAATAAAAGGCTCAAAAAACTTTCCCAGCAATGCATCAGTAGTTAAATAATCAAATAAAACCTGCCGTTCTTTCTTAAATTCAGATTGAACGCTGCTTATGAATATTTTTTTTCTTTGCATATACTATTTTGTTTTATTAATAGATGCATAACGGTTAAATAAAAGAGTAAAATAGTTTCTTGTTAATTCGTGATAATTTCCTTACCGTTAATAATTCATCGCTTACCGTTTCGCTTTTTGGAGAAGGGGAATACCAAAATAAATGTTTGCGATCTTCTATATATTGTTTTAATTCTGTGTTTCTCATATCAATTCTTCCCAAGTTCATCAAGCAATATTTTATAAATATCCTTCCAATCTCTTTTGTAAGAATCGGTTGTACCATCTGCAATATTACAAAAAGTTTTAGATGAAAAAAACAAATCGGTAGCGGTATTAGCGTCTATTCCTTTTTCATTAACAAGATTATTTAATATATCTTCACTAATCGGCGTACATCCGCCCTGATATACCAGCATTATTTTTGCCCTCCGTTACTCAGGCAAACTTCGTATATGTCACGGACAGCCCATATAATATTTTCTGTATGTAGAGCCCGCCATTCATCATACAAATACTGTAATCCGCCGTATTTTTTTAAATAATTATACGCATTCGGAATACTCATTTTATAAGCGTCCGCGAATTCCGGTATTATACAGGCAATAAAACTTATTTTATCAGATGTATTATCCATTATATAAATTCCTCTAAATATTTTTTATTTTTTAAGAACCTTCCAATGACCGCCTTTGTTGGGGTCGATACGTTCTAATAAACCTTTGGCTTTGAGTTTTACAATTATTATTTTTTGCTTTTTTTCAATAATTTTTCTGCGGTAAATTCTTCGACTTCTCTGTTAATCAATTCCTTGATTTCTTTTTCCGGAAATTGCAGCTTGTATTCAGCAACTCCAATTGGTTTGTTAAAATCACGTAATGCAAGCTCAATATCTACTTTTCCCTTTGAAGCGCATAAAATAATACCAATTGACGGATTCTCATCTTCTTGTTTCATTTTATCGTCAAGTAATCCAAGATAATAATTCATCTTACCAATAAACTCAGGTTCAAATTCTCCAATTTTTAACTCAATAGCCACCAAAGAACGAATTTTTCGATTAAATAACAATAAATCAATAAAATATTCTTTGTCATTGTGTGTAATACGGTGTTGATTGCCAATAAATGTAAACCCTGTACCAAGTTCGATCAGGAAAAATTTTATTTTTTCAACTAATCTTAACTCTAATTCACGTTCTTTAAGCGGGTGTTTTAATCCAAGCATTTCAAGGTTGTAGGTTGATTTCAAGATTTCGTTTGCCTGCCCCTGTAATTGTTCAGGGAGAGTTAAAGCAAAGTTGTTGTGCTTTGGTAATATTTTTACGTTTTTATAACTATCTGCCTTGATCAAATTGAGTAAAACATCGTGTGTTAAACCCATTTTAAGAGCATAATTTACATAATATTCAGCTTCATTAAGTGTTTTTACTTTAGTTATTATAAGAATATTATGCCGCCACGGTAAAAGTGCAACGCAGCGTTGCACTTTTACATCAGCCAATTCATAAAACTCGTAGAAGTTTTTCATATTCCACAAGTTTCGCGGTGAAAACCCTGTTGTATCGGGAAATTCTTGTTGTAAATCGGCAGAAAGACGTTTTACCACACCGCTTCCGTATCCTTTCTCCAGTTGCTCTTCTGATAGTCTTTTACCTATATTCCAATACATTTGCATCATTGCAGAGTTTACTCTTTGGGCAAGCACTACTCGTGTAGATTTTATTTCTGTAACAATATAGCGCAGCATTTCGCCATATTTATTTTGATTTATCTTATTTGGCATATTATTCTTTTTACTTTCTTTTTTTCTCAATTTTAGTTATTTATTTCCTCAAATTCCCACTGGTTATCCATATAAAATTCCCCGACTAACACCCCACCACCGTTATAACTCCGCCGGAAACAGCCTCATCCTTCCAGTAAATTCTTTCATCCCAGGGAATCCCTTTTGCCGTATCACGGCGGTCGAAAATAACAAGATATGCGGAGGCCTTAGTATCAATTTTATCTCTGTATTTTCTTATCTGTTCAAGGCTTTCATCGTGTATATCCGCCGGCGTATCATAAGAATGTATCAGTTTAATTTCGATGATAAATATGCGCTTTTTGTATTCTACAGCCAAATCCATTCTGCCTCTGCCTGCAGCATATTCGCGTTCAATGTGGCCTCCGCCGTTAAGCACCCGCTGTAAAAAAGCCATCAATAACAGGTGCGGAAACGCTTCGGTGTAATCGGATTTTTGTTCCCATACTTCTGAATTTTTTCGCCAAAACTTTTGAAATTCTTTTAGAAGAGCGTCCATGTCAAGTGAACCGTCCGGCTTTTCCCATTGCCACTCAGGTTCGGGAATCATTGCCTGCGCGCCGAAAGTCATTTGCCGCGCCAGTACTTCCTTATATAACGGATTTGCTATGGAAGGAACGCCTTTTTCCATAGTTACAAGTCCAAGATCGCCGCATATACGGAACGCTTCGCTGTTTGCAAGCTCAAGATCTACGCTTCCCGTGACTAATGTTGACATTAATTTTCTTATTTTTGGATCTTCCATATTTCCGGAATTTATCTCCCTCATCCAATTTTGTAAAAATGTAGTTTTACCCGTTTGCCTCGGCGCGTGCAGAACCCAGTAGAGCTTGTCTTTTATGTACCGATCCAACTGGGCGCCAACCAAACGATCCGCGGGCGGCAGCATATAGTGATCCCACGTATTACACGGACCGGTTGTATTAAAAAAACGAACCGGGCGTTTGGGAGGAATTGTCAGCATGAGGAGCCTTTTTGCATGTTAATCATTTTATCCAAGATCATTTCTTAACTAAAACGCCGAAAATATTGTTAACCGCAGCTCTGCATCATCAATCAACAAATATTCAGGCTTCTTACCGGATAGTTCGCTGCTTTCCGACAGTATAATGGGAACTCCTTCGCCTCGTTTATCCATAATAAACACACGCTTACTTCCTTCAGCGTCAAAATTCATTCGGCAGCGCGCAAGCAGAGAACTTAACAGTTCGTTTCGCGATGATTGCCTAAGGGAAATACTTTCTATGCTCATTGTGTTTGGAACGCTCCCGGGAGAATACAATTCCAGCCTGTCGGAGAAAATATGCAGGCGTATCTTAGAGCCGTAAATCGAATAATCACGGTGAACAACCGCGTTAACAATGGCTTCAAATACGGCATTCAAAGAATATTGTGGAGTTTCAATTCTTCCGGGATCCTTGATTGCCCTCACTTTCATATTCAGCTTAACAAATTTACACGCTTCCTTAATTTGTATATCCAAAGGCCCGGTAAAATCCTGCGCGTCAAGCTGCGGCGAATTTTGATTTTCTCCGTTATAACATACAGCCTGAATATAAGCGTTTTTTATATATTGTTCCGGACATTCAGAAGCCATTAATATACCGCTTACGGTAGGATGAATTATATCATTTTCATCGCGCGAAATTAACTGTAACTTTTCAAGAAATTCATTGTCATCAGGCGGCGAGAGGGGCGTTCTAAAACGCTCCCATAGTTTTTTATTCATATCTTCAAGGCTTGCGTTCATTACCATCTGTTCATCAAAACGAATAAGCCTGTTTTGTGTTCTTTGTTGAAATAATCTTGCCAATACTTCGGGAGCCATTTCCCTTTTGGAACTTCCTATACGGTAAAAATATCCGTTGGGGCTTTTATGCACAAATATACTTCGTTGAATATCAATGACTATAATATTTTTTTCTTCCTGTAAAGCCACAGATAATTTTTTTATTTTACATTCCAACGGCGGTTTTATCAGGTCGTTGGCGATATTCCGCACCCAAGTTTCCGTAACGTCTAATTTATCCAACGGCAAACCTGTTATTTCATGGGTTTTGTCATTAATTCCAAGAACAAATA
>Ga0268262_10005788_pt1 | contig 12112 bp, 9 predicted proteins | sample TergutNc150P3_FD_190354 | JGI IMG/M metagenome (GOLD analysis project Ga0268262, IMG submission 190354) | Nasutitermes corniger P3 segment gut microbial community from laboratory colony in Florida, USA - Nc150 P3 (SPAdes) (version 2) | ecosystem: Host-associated > Arthropoda: Insects > Digestive... | reverse complement strand
GGCTTTGAAGCCGACAACGTCAGCGCCGATGAGCGCACTCTAAAAATAGAGTTGAACGATACCAACAGGCCGGATCTCTGGGGGACAGCCGGATGCGCCCGCCAGCTTCGCCTGTACAACGGCGGGAAAGCGCCTGTCTACCCCTTCTTTTCAACTCCAACGGAAATGAAAAGCACCGGACACAAGGTGAAGGCCGAAAAGACTGTATTCCATGTGCGGCCTTTTATTACCGGCTTTGTCGCGCGCGGTAAAAAAATTACCGACCCGATTTTAATAGACATGATCCAAACGCAGGAAAAACTGGCCGGAAATTTCGGACGCAAGCGCAAAACTATTTCCATGGGAATTTATCGTACCTCGATAATCAAATGGCCCATAATCTACAAAGGGGTCGATCCGGACAGTGTTTCCTTTGTGCCTCTGCAATGGGATGTCCCCCTAACCTTGACGGAAATCCTGAAGCAGCATCCCAAGGGGAAAGAGTACGCCTTTATTCAACAGCACGAGAAGATCCATCCCCTTTTGACGGATTCCACTGGGGCCGTTCTCTCTTATCCGCCGATTATCAACTCCGCCGATCTGGGCGCTGTACAGGTTGGGGACAACGAAATCTTTGTTGAGCTTACAGGAACCGATCAACGTTCTGTTAATCTGGCCGGTTCCATCATGGCCTGCGACCTGGCCGACTCAGGCTTTACCATTGAACCTGTTGAAATTGAGTACGAATACGACACGCCTTTTGGCAGAAAATGCGTTACCCCCTGTTACTTTCAGGAAAAGGTTTTTTGCTCCCTTAATCGGGTTGAAAGATTTTTGGGTGAAAAACTCAGCGCCGAAGAATGTGTCGCGGCCCTTACGAGGATGGGCGTGCGCTCGGAAAAGGTGACTGACACCGAGAGGGGCTCCAACGCTAAGGTCGAAGGCGTATGGGCGTGGCCGCCGGAATACCGCAACGATTTTCTCCACGCCGCCGATGTTGCAGAAGATGTAATGATAGGCAGGGGGCTTAACTCGTTTAAGCCGGAGCATCCGCACGACTTTACCGTTGGCCGCTTATCCAAGGTTACGCTTTTCAGCCGCCGCCTAAAGGAACTAATGACAGGCCTTGGCTATCAGGAGATGATCTACAATTACCTCGGCTCGCGCAAGGATTTTGTTGAAAAAATGCGAAAAGACGGCAAAGGCATAATTCGCATTTCCAACCCCATGACCGAAAATTACGAATACGTCCGCGACTCGATTCTTGCCTCGCTCATGGCAAGCGAAGCCGTGTCGGGCCACTCGGTGTATCCCCACAGGCTTTTTGAAATCGGCAAGGTGGCGTATTGGGACGATAGCGATAATTACTCAGGCGCTTCAACCCGCCAGTACCTGGGCTTTCTCCACGCCGACAGGGACGCCAGCTTTAACACTGCCGCGGCCCAAATGCAGACCCTTTTCTATTACATTTCCAGGGAATACGAAGTGCAGGAGGCTTCCGATCCCAGGTTCATACCTGGCCGCTCCGCATCGTTGATTTACAAAGGCAAGCCCATCGGCGTCTTTGGGGAGATACACCCCGAAGTGCTGGAAAACTGGGGCGTCACAATGCCATGCACCGCGGGTGAGTTCGATATCGAGGCTTTGCTATAAATCCTAATTTATCGTTCCATTACCGCAAACGGCACTATCTATAACACCCAGGTATGTGGGCGGGTATCCCCGCAGGTAGCTGTTGGAGTGGTTGCTTTTTACGCATGACAACCTAATCCCGCCCTAATGGTCATGACCATTATTCTTTCACTCCAAAAGGCTACCTGCGTTTATCCCCGCCCCCAACCTGTGTGATATACTTTGCAACCGCCGTTTGCGTTAAGAAAGTAAAAATTGCAAATAAATTCTGCATCTCACCGAGCAAAGTGGGTTTGCCTGCTTTAGCAGGGTGAGATTCAGAATTTTTCCCCTTGTGATAAATAAACCCAATTTGCCATGTTTTCAACGCATAGACTGACGGAATAAAACTGCTTATGGGCGGGCGTGGCAGGCGGGGCATGACCTTTTGCGACAAGCGAGTAAATGGGGGTTGGACAAACCCCCGCCTTCGTGTCCAGCAAGCCGAAGGGTTGCGCACGAAGGCGTTCAAATAAAGAATTGGAGCAAAGAGAATGCCCCGCCTGCCCACGCCCGCCCATTTCCGGTTTTGTTTAAGTTATTGTTGCGGTGAACTCAGTGATAAATTGGCGTTTACTTCTCTGTCAAATTATTCACGCCATCCCAGGCATCACTCGGCGGATTCTTCATAAAGTTCTCGCAGCGCTTTAGGTATACTGCCGAAGGTCCCCCGTTTTCGATTGACAGGGATTCCTTGAAACCTTCAATTGCTTCTTTCCATTTTCGGTTCTCATAACATACACGCGCCTGATCGAAAACTTCGACCAGTTTTATTTGGTCGGGGTCGGCATAGTCTCTCATGTTTAAAAGCTCGTAGAGACGCACCGGCTCGTTGATGCCTACAACCCTGACCCTGTCAAGTTTGCGGGTAAGAATAGTTTCACCGGCTTCCTCGGCAGTGCTTTGGGAAGCGAGAATCCAGGTTCCGTATTGCTTGTTTACACCTTCAAGACGGGCAGCCAGGTTTACCGCGTTCCCCATTATCGTATAGTTCATCTTGTTTCCGGTACCCATGTTGCCCGCTACCATGTCCCCGGTGTTAATACCTATCCTGGTATAAAGCGGCTTGGGAGAAAGCTTTTCTTCCATGATCTTTTTGTTAAGCCCTCTTTCGATCTGCTTTATCGCAATGGCCGAAGTACAGGCCCTAAGGGCGTGATCCTCCAAGGGCATGGGCGCGCCAAAGAAGGCGATGATGGCATCTCCCTCGTATTTGTCTATGGTTCCTTTTTCTTCAAGAATCGCGTCGCTCATAAATGTTAGATAACGGTTCAAAAGGCTTACAAGGCTTTCAGGATCGAGCTGTTCGGAAATGGTAGAAAAACCCTGAACGTCCGTAAAGATCGCGCTCATATAGCGCTTGGTTCCGCCAAGCTGGAGCCGGGAAGGATCGGCAATGATTTCTTTAACAACGTCATCGGAAACGTAGGTGGAAAATGCCTTGCGGATAAATTGCTTTTCCCTTTCAGACCCCGCATAGGAAATTATTTCCCTCGCAATAACTGCGCTGATCATTGAAAAAGCAGTCAATAGCGGATTGAGATAGAAACCGGTAAAGTGGAACAGCAAAGCGGAACCCGCGATCGCGAGAATAACCGCAAGAAATCCCGTTATGGCCCTTATCACAGGCGCAAAGTTGCCGCTGGCGAAGAAAAACAAAAACACAAAAACAAGGGCAACAATTATCTGCCACCAGGTATCAAGGAGAAAAATGAAAGACTCTGACAAAACCATGTCCAAAACCACACCGTGGGTACCGACGTTTATATACTTGCCATGAAACGGGTTCGCGCCATAGTCGGTAGTTCCTGTATCAGTCCGGCCTAAAATGCAGAACCTGTTTTTTACACTGCTTTCAATTTCTTTGCTTTCTTTCTCATACCTTTCAAGGTTAATACTTAGGTTGTTCAGTACGGATCCCATGTACTTTGCTTCGCTTAGAATTAGTTCGGCGCTGTCGGGGAACATCTCAATCATTTCCTGGGCCACAATGTCTATTTTTGTTATAGGATCGAGATCAAGAAGCTCTCTTATAATGGCACGGGTCTCTTTGCGGTATTCAACAAAAGCTTCAAAATATTCATCAGAGTGGTTTTCAAGAGCAGCGTTTCTATAGACGCCGATTGCGTCAAAAAGTTCTGAAAGATCATTGGCAATAAAGGGAATTCTCATCAGTGAATTATCAAACTGGGCAAAGTTGTATATTAAATCAAAAGAGCCAATGTCCCTGCTGCCATATTCCAATTCCGCTTCCAGGTCTTCAAGAAGAGAAAAATTGTAAAAAGAAATATGAGTATAGCTGTCTTTATAATCTGCCTTGGGCCAGTCAAGCACCATTGTACCTTTCTTATCCAGGGGAATGGAAATATCCTTTTGAGTACCGTCCGGCATCCTGGCATTTTTCATCAGGAGCTTGCGGTTGCTCAACTCTATTTCGGGCCTTCCAAAATAATTAACAAGGGGTGAAAAAGCTAGCTGCAGGTACCAATGACCATTGATGTTCTGCGCAAGATAGATGCGCCGCCTTGTACCGTCACTGTCAATTTCCACGTTAGTGTAACCCGCCCCCTCCGCTGTCAGGGAAAACCCTGGCAACGCGGGCAGTATATCCATAAATGCTCCCTTAACGGCATTCGGCTTCGCGTTAATAGGGTAGGAAAAGTAATTTTCCGCTATAGGCCGGCGGCTTGCCTGTTCCGCGTCTTCAAGAAGCTCATCGCGCAGGTTAAGAGAAACCCAGCTTCTTCCAAACAGTGCCGATGCCTGGATTAGGTATTGGTCATTGTCACGGGCAACGCGCTTGGCCCTTGTCAACAGGTCGTTTTGTTCATCACGGATAAATTCCGAAAGATCCTGGGTTATTGCGTCCAGGTCTCCTATTTTTATTCTACCTTCTTTAAGAGCCGAAAAAAGCTGCGAAGTGGCGGTGTCGATATCGGAAAAACTCCGGTTAAAATCCTCGGTCAGTCCGCGGTCAAGGTATATGGTATCAACACCCTGCGGCCCCTTATCAAGATACTCAATATCAAATATGGCGGCCCTTGCGCCGTACTCTCTCAGTCTTATAAGAGCTTCCGCAGTTATTGACCGCGGCCAGGGGAAGACGCCGTTATATGCTATCGCATTGTCGTCAACATCCAGAAAAACAAACGCGTTGGGGTCTTCCCTGTTAGGCCGGAACTTGAGCAGCAAATCGTATACCCTGTCTCCAAGCCCGTCAAAAACACCCAACAAAAAGATAAGGGAGAAAAACACAACCGCCGCAAGCCCAATAAGGACATTTTTCCAATTCATCTATTATTTTCCTCTATAAAAACGATACAATGAATGATACCTCAGGGTATCGTTCTTATCAAGCGTCACATCGAAGCGATCATATAGTAGAAGCGATCACATAGAAGCGATCAATTGACAATTTCCGGCGCTTATCTACAATTGAAGAATGAATACAAAAAATACGCTGGAAGAACATCCGGTACCCGAAGAGTACGCTCGCGTATCGGCTAAAGGGCGGAAAATTCCGCTGACCATCTTATGGGTAGTTTCTACTATTGTGTTTTGCGCCGTCTTTGCAATTGCCCTTGCGCCAAGGGCAAAAGCCCAGGCCAGAGGGGAGCAAAACTCAATTAACCAGTATACCTCTATCTTTGGAAGAGTGTTCGAATTAATACAGAGCCGATATATTGAAGAGACGGATCCGGATATGCTTTTTGAAGGGGCCATGACGGGAATGATAGATTCTCTTGGAGACCCGTATTCCGCTTTCCTTCCCGAAAGAGAAATGAAAGACATGAATGACCTGACCCAGGGCAGTTTTGGCGGCATTGGGCTTTACGTTTCCAAACCTGGCACCTACCTTGAAGTGTCCTCCCCCATTGAAGACACGCCTGGCTGGAGAGCCGGCATTAACGCCGGGGATCTAATCATCCTGATCGACGGCGAATCCACCGATACGCTTACAAGCGATGAGGCTGTAAACCGGCTCAGAGGCAAACCCGGAACCACGGTAAACCTGCTCATACGCCGGGGAGGAAAACTGGAATTCCCGGTTACCCTTGTCAGGGCAGAAATTGAGGTTCCCACGGTAAAATACGCCATGATAGGCGATATAGGCTACCTAAAGCTGCTTACCTTTTCGCCGATGACAGTTGAGCGCTCCAGGGACGCAATCGGCGTCTTTGCAAAAAACAGTTATAAAAGCCTTATTCTTGATCTCAGGAACAACTACGGAGGGCTGCTCAATTCCGCCGTTGACGTTAGCAATCTTTTCTCTGATAGCGGAATCGTAGTGTCAACAAAATCGCGCATACCCTCGGAAAACATGGTCTTCAATGCCCGCCGTGGAAGGGCCCTGGTCGGCGCGAATGTTCCGGTTATTGTGCTTATAAACCGGGGTTCCGCGTCAGCTTCGGAGATAGTTGCGGGCGCTTTGAAAGACTGGGGCCGCGCTTACCTGGTTGGCGAAAGGTCTTACGGAAAGGGCTCTGTTCAGCAGGTGTATCCCCTGGACAAGGTAGGTTTTAAGATAACCACTGCGCGTTACTACACCCCCAGCGATGTAAATATCGATAAAATCGGAATTCCGCCGGACAGGGAAGTTTCTTTTCCGGTATTGTCCGATCTGGATGCAGTCAAACTGAGCAACCTGATCAACTCCAACAAGGTATCTGATTTTGTGATTAGTAACCCCTCTACAAACGCGGAAACAATGAACGCCTTCCTTCAATCTTTGAGTACCGAGTTCAATCTGGATATTCCCCTTTTAAGAAGATATGTTCGGGAAGAACAAAACCGCAGGTCTTTGGCTCCGGTTTACGATCTGGAAATTGATGTTCAGCTCAACGAAGCGGTAAAGATTCTAAGGGAAGAAAATTTCCGTACCCTTATGCAGACCAGTAAGACGCTTAAGACCCTGCAAGAAGAAGCAATGGAGGATGAAGAACTCCGACTTGCCTCATAACAGCGGATGAAACATTTTGTCCTTCAAGTCCAGCCGGGTGAAGGCGGCATAATCCGGCTCTACGAAAAGGATTATCACTACCTTGTTCATGTCAGACGCCTAAAAAGCGGCATGGTTTTTGACGCAATCCTGCCGGGTGGAACAGAAACTAAAGTCCGCATACTTTCGACAAGGGACAACATACTCATAGGGCAATGTGTTATTGAAAATAACATTGATGAGGAACAACCTCAGCCGGGAGGCCCTTCCCCCGTGCGGCGTAAAGTCCCGCCGATAGTACTTTTCCAGGGGCTCCCAAGGGGCGCGAAAATGGACCTGATAGTGCGCCAGGCCGCGGAAGCAGGGGTTTCGGTTGTCGTGCCTTTCAAGAGCGAATACTCGCAAGCCGCACCCGGTAAAGAATCAGGCGAAAAGCTCAAACGCTGGGAGCGCATAATTAAAGAAGCCCGCCAGCAGAGCGGCTCCGTAACGGAAACAAAAGTTTTGCCCCCTTGCGGTTTTGACGCCCTGCTTGAGTATTGGGAATCCCGCAAAAAAGAGTATAGCCGCCCTGTCGGCATACTTTTGCACCAGGAACCCCTTGAAAAGGGGACTTTTCACGGTTATCTTAAAAATGATCCTGATTTTGTTGCTCTTGCCGTAGGCCCAGAAGGAGGTTTTTCTACCGAAGAGCTGACACAGTTTTTAAAAACAGGTTTCAGGCCTCTTTTAATGGGCAATACCATTTTAAGAACAGAAACCGCCGCCTTATACGGAATTGCGGTAATACGAATCATCCTTTTGGAGAGCGAAGCTTGGACATCCGGCCCGACAGAATTGTGCTTCTCAGAGTCCCGCTTGACATAGTTTCCCCTGAGGAGCTGCCTGAAGTAATTGCCAATTTGATTCCCAATGAAAAAGCCGCTTACGAAGCCCAGGAAAAGCGGAACATTGTCCTGCTTTCACTTTGGGATCTGCTCCGGGCGCGAAGAAATAACGAATACCGCGAATATCTGTTTAACGCGGTTTTGGTAATTCCAATTTCAAAAAGTCTTGTTTCAGGAGCCAGGTTTTTGACCGGGAAAAAAGTATACCGGTATATGCCCTTTAAGTTTGTAATTTCCTTTTTGAGCATTCTGGAAAAGTGGGAATACCCTCTTTTTCTGCGCGGCGGCAAAGGCCAGATACTAAAAAAAGCCGAAAAAAACATCCGCTCAACCTTTCCCGGCCTTAAAGTCATAGGCCGCTGCGAGGGCAAGATTCGAAAGCAGGAAGAACCCGCTGTAATAGAAGCGATAAGAAAGTCTTCGCCATCCATTCTTCTGGTGGGTAAGGGCATCAGGGGAAAAGAGCTCTGGATAGCCAGAAACTCAAGCCGCCTCAATTCCGGATTCCGCCTATGGTGCAGCGATCTTTTTGAAGTGTTTGCAGAAAAAAAACGCCGTCCCAGGGATGCGGTATTTGAAAAAGGCTTTGAAGGCATTGGCTACTGTTTCAGAAGCCCTCTGAAATTTTTTAGGGTTTTCCCTTTCATTTACTATAATTTGCTGCTGCTGGTTAATAAGATTTCAAAGAAGTGAACCATAATTTATGGTTTCATTGGCGCAAACGGCATTAAACATAACTCACGTTAATTAGGTTTTGCTGCCAGAATAATCAGCGAAAGGATTAGCATAACCAGAATTCCCGCGCCGAAAAATATCGCGGCGCTGGTAAAGCCCAGCGATGTTACAGCCCAGATTCCCAGATGGTTTAGAAAGCTTCGGCTGAAATGTACAGAGCCGTTGAATACCACAGGCAGTATAGCCAGCATGGGTACCGCCATGTACCGTGGACGCCTTAGCGCACGTAACCGCCATCCTAAGGCAATTGAAAAAATCCCCAGGGGAAGCAGAAATAGGGGCCGGATAAAGCGTTCAAGCAGCTCGGCTTCAAACACTTGGGGAAGGTAGCCGCAGGAGCCAAGGTTATCAGCAGCCCTTTTGAGGTCTGAAGAAGAGAGAGATGCAAGCCCGCGGCGCACATTTGAAATAAGGTTAAAGTTATCCCAGGAAACCGGCAGAACTATTTCGGCGTTGCCGGGGGGCAAGCTTCTTCCTGTGCCCTTGATTTCCGGTTCCCAGTGTTTGTTCTTATCAGTACGATCCAAAGCCTTAAGCATGATAACCGTCGAGGGAACGGAATCAAGGGTGACAGGCACCATTTTTGCGTATGGGGCTTCCATGCTCCAGAGGCTCTGGCCTTCCGTGTCAAAAGCCATAATTTCAACGCCTATACCGTAGGCCGTGTCAGTAGAAGCCGAAAGCGAGGAAATCCTCATGCCCAGTCTTCCCATCCCAAGCGGAAGGGAATAAACCGCACCGGAGAGTATCCTTCCCAGGGTCATTTCTATCTCGTCAACAAAAAAAGCCGCCTGCTTGACCCCTTCCTCGCTAAGGGCAAAGTATTTTTGGACATCAGGGTCTGCGGGAGTCAGATTCAATAATTCAAGAAAAATATAGTAAGAGCGAATCCACTCCCCGATAACAAGGGCTTCGTATCCTTCACGTTTTAAATTGTAGGTATTGTAATTCTGGATTTCCCTTGAAGTGGGCGCCAGAGAATTGACTCCGCTCCAGGCTCTGCCGGCAATCCTGGTTGCCGTGGCTATTTCAACACTGTTGGGCTTTGCAAGGCGTTCGGCCAGAGTGGCAAGCCAATGGGCGTCATAATACCGTTCCTCTGCCAGCGCCGCTTCCGCAAGGGAAATGGCCTCAGTGGCGTTTACAGGCGCATTGCCCTGCACACCCTGCGAGACGGATAAAGTGTCGGGGTAATTAATAGAGGCAAGGCGTTCACCTTGGGTTCGTATCTCCGCTTCCATTTTAAGGCGGGAGTGTTCAGGCCCATTTGGCCATATCCTGTCACAAATCGCCGTAAATTGGATGGTGTCATCCCACTCTCCCCTGGCGGCATTTTCCTGCGCTCTTTCCTTGGCCAGCGTGTAAAGCCGGCTCTCGGAAAGCAGGTTTGTCCTGGAATTTTGGACAATGGGAATGACCAGAAAAAAGAGAAGGCCGTATATGGCGGAAGCCGTTATGGCAGTAATAATGGACGAAGTAAGTGATTGAAAAAACTTTGGCGAAAAAGGACTGTTCCTGTCATTGGGACGAATAATGAACCCAAACGGAATAACCAGGGCTGAAAGGGCTAAGGCAGGGAAAAGGCTAAAATATTCCAATAAGCCGTTGTTAAGCCGCCATGAACTGGAAAAGCAGGCCAATGGGACAGCTTCGCTTGGGAAGAAAAAGCGGAAACCTATGATCACAACACCGGATAATAAAATATAAATGAAAAAAATCCCCAAAGGTGAAATTAATATGCTGAAATCGAACTTTTTCATCTATATTTTACATCTCCTCGTCCTGTGAACTGCTCCGTGCGATTCTGGTTAAAAAGGTGTACAACAGAACCAGCGTACCTGCGGCGCAAAAAACAAGGGGCGTAATGAAATCGGACGATACATACTTGCCCACGAAAGAAGCAAGAAAAAGGTTTATCTCCCTGGAATTAAGAAGAGTTTCCAGAGCCAGAATTAGGCGAAAAACCAGAGCTCCAGTGAAAATATTGGCCAGAGGCCACTGGCTCAGCTCCATAATCGGGCGCATGGAAGAAAGCAGCAGGATAAGAGAAAAGGCATAAAAAGCAAAAGAAAGAAGATTTGCCTGGAAACGGCTTTTTAGTTCTCTGGCGCTTAGTGAAAAATCAATGCCAATACTTTTTATAAACCAGGGAGTATCATCTTCAAACGTAATAGCCGGAATGGGGAGAATTGAATTGTTTGGCCCAAGGGGGACTTCCTGGTAAATAAGAGACCTTCCGGGAATGGAAACCAGCCTGGGACCGGATATGTCGGTACTTTCATGAAGGAGTATAACGGAATTTTCGCCCTGGGAGAGAATAAGCCCCGGTTCCGCGCGGATTGGGGAAACAGGCTTAAAAATGGTTTTAACGACTCCGGTGCGGCTTATTCCAAACGAAATGCCAACTGAAAAGACAAAAGCCAAAATGACAAGGCTGGCAACGGCCGCGAAAACAGGAACGCGCCTTCGGGCAGTGAAACTTAAAGCCAAAAGCATGGAGAAATAAAGCGATGCCGGAATGGCTTTCCATGCCGCTTCCGCGACCTCTCCGCCCCCTCTGGCCTCAACAGGGATAACCCTGGCCAAGTCCATCCAGGAAGAGAAAAACATTATCACAATGGAAATCAGGAATAAAATGATAAAGAGGATACTGAAAAAAATAGCCAATTTGGCAAAGTTTTTCATCGATAATAATACATTACACTTTATGTCTTATCCGGCAGCACATTCATTTTTTTCTTTAGATCCTCAAGAAGAAGATCCGCGGAGGCAGTGGACTTTTCCAGTTCATTAAAACGCTTTTCCAGGCTTGAATTCGTGCTTAAATCTTCCAGTTCCCTTGCCGCTTCCGCCTGGGCTTCCATCTGATCTACTTTTTGGGCCATCCTGTCGAAAGCATCAAAAGCGCTGCGGTTTCCATCTACGCTGGATATGGTGTTCTGGATTTTCTGCTGGGCTTCGGCGCGTTTAGCTCTGGCAATTAAGAGGTTTTTCTTTCTTTGCGCTTCTTCAATCTTGTTTTGAAGATCACGCAGAGATTCCTTTAGCTTTTCAACCGAAGCTTTTTGGGATTCCCATTGCTTTCTGTATTCCGACGAGGCGTTATCGTACTCCTGCTTTCTTAAAAGAGCTTCCTTGGCAAGATCGTCCTTTCCGGCTCTTACAGCCAGCATGGCCTTTCTTTCCCATTCCTGCGCCTGTGTCTCCTGGTTTGCCAGTTCCCGCTCAAGCTTTTTTTCGTCCGCGATAGCCAGTGCAACGGCTTTTTTGGACTCCAAAAGCTGGGTCTGCATATCAATGATAAGCTGATTGAGCATCTTTTCCGGCTTTTCAGCCTTGCTTATGAGATCGTTCACGTTGGAAGAAATCATCGTTTTTAGCCTTGAAAAAATACCCATAGGTTCTCCTAGTTATTTTATGAATCTTGATGGTCAGCGCTCGGGCTTTCCCTATATACTGACAGAATAGGATAATGCTGGGTCAAAGCCAGGCTGATTGCGTCCACTGTTGCCCGGAATTCGTCGTAGTCCAGGGTTTCGTACTCCAGGCTGCCGGTTATAACAACCTTTCCCCCTTCCAGGCCGTAAGCGCAGTTAATCATATCGATGGCGTTTAGTTCCAGCAATTTTTTATAAAACTCCTCCTGGCTATGTCCTGGGACGCTCATCACCTGCACCCGGAAAACAACCAGCGGATCGACATACGTTACCACCATGCCTTCCAGATCGTGGTCTGAATCGTCAATGAGCCAAAGATTCGGTTTTAGCTCCTGGTAATTGTATTTAAGATCGATTAGGTACTGTTCAATTTTGTTTTCAGCCATATCTTTACCCGCTTAACTCACAGAATAAACCCGCAAAATCGGGCCTAGCCCAGGAAAACCTGACCTGCATTATCAATG
>Ga0268262_10005785_pt1 | contig 12123 bp, 11 predicted proteins | sample TergutNc150P3_FD_190354 | JGI IMG/M metagenome (GOLD analysis project Ga0268262, IMG submission 190354) | Nasutitermes corniger P3 segment gut microbial community from laboratory colony in Florida, USA - Nc150 P3 (SPAdes) (version 2) | ecosystem: Host-associated > Arthropoda: Insects >... | reverse complement strand
GGATACTGCCGCTGGACAAAAGTGATCCACTTTATTCCAAAATTAAACTGGCTATTGACAACCAGCTAAAACGGCAAAGCCCAACGATCAGCCTAAAAAATGCCACCAAAGAACCGTGCTTGGTTTCATTCGTCGTGCATGGCATGGCCGAACAGCCCTATTCAGTGAAAATCGGAAGGAAGTAATTTTTTATGGATTTTGCAGATTTTGGTTGCAAGTCGGTATAATTTTCGTAGGCTGACGATGGAGGTGCCGCTATGAAATTTCTCAGTGTTTTTGTTTCCTTGTCCATTGCATCCTTGGGCGCGTCAATGGGTGTTTCCCCACAAGCGGGGGCAAAACCGATGCCCTTGGCGCAGGAAGAAAAACAAGAAAAACCAGAGGTTGACTACAGCAAAAAAGGCAATGAGGCGATATTGGTGCCATTCGGCGTTGACATGCTGGAAGAAAAAGCTTTGCCGCTGGACGAAACCAACCTCGACAACGCTATGTCCACCGACCCACGAAACGCGAGGGGGGTCCGTCAATTCGTCACACAACTAGAGCCAAAGCAAACCTTGAAGCTCTCGTTGAAAGTAACTCCAGTGGCTAATTACTTAGTCAATTGGGTACTGCCTTCAGACAAGAAGCACCCAATGTACACCAGTATTAAATTGGGCTACGAAGCCCAGTTGGGACGAAGAAATCCAATAATCAGCATAAAAAATAACGCCAAAGAGCAATGCCTAGTCTTTTTCGCTGTATATGGCACAGCCGGACAGCCCTATGCAGTGAAAGTTGAAAGGAAGTAGGTTTTTCGGACACTTTTGGATTGTTGCAGAGGCCATAGAGCTTCTCGCGAAACTCTACTCGCGCTCATTGGAGTCATCTACCAAGCATCAGCCCGCCAATCGAAGAAGCCGTGCGGAGCGCGGTGGGAATCTGGAGGCAGCGTGAGCTTACGAGCGATGCCGGAAGGGAGAGACCCCTAGTTTAATCCGGGTGGTTTCATGACCCAATGCTGAATGAACCAAGCGGCCGAACCCGCCATTCCCGAGTACAAAAGCTAGGGCCAAGAGTCATGGCATACCAACTTCACTTGCCGATGCCGAATCCCTCCCAAAAATTCGCCACGAAATGGGACTTTGCAATCCAAAAATGGGTAGGTTTTACAAGTACCTCCATAGACGAGGACACCGCAATCTGATTTTGCTCATCACCCTAAGGCTATTATCCCCGCCCATTCCATCATCCATGCGCCAAAAGCGGCACCCGCTATCAGGGCGGCACTGCAGGCGGCAATCAATATCTTTGCGCCAGCACCTATCGGGGCAGGGGCGTTCTCTGGCGGATCCTTGAAATACATCTGCGCGACGACGTTTAAGTAGTAGTAGGCCGCCGCCGCGCTGGTGAGGAGGGCTATGACTGTCAGAGCCACAAAGCCTTGCTCGATGGCCAACTTGAATAGGTAGAACTTCCCAAAGAACCCTAGTAACGGTGGTATTCCAGCCAAGCTGAGCATGAACACCATCATGGCAAATGCCAAGAGCGGCTGGCGTCTGCCCATCCCCCTAAAATCGTCTATCCTCTCGCCCTCTTCCGTACCCTGCATATAGATGACCACGGCAAAGGCACCTGTCTGCATTATGAGGTAAATCATCATGTACAGCCATACCGCCTGTGCCCCGCCTGTAGCGTCCCGCGACATCACGCCAAGTAGCATGTACCCCACGTGGCCGATGGACGAGTAGGCCAACATTCTCTTGAGGCTCTGCTGCCTGAACGCAGCAATGTTGCCCAAGATCATGCTGGCGGCGGCAATGAAGGCCAGCGGCCCAGCCCAATTTTCGGACACGCCATTGAAGCCAGTGCCGAAAACCCTTATGAACGCTGCCAGTGCGGCTGCTTTTGGTGCCATAGACATAAAGGCAGTTATAGGTGTGGGCGCACCCTCGTAGGCATCGGGACTCCACATGTGGAAGGGTACTGCAGCCACCTTGAACGCAAAGCCTATGAGTACCATCAAAATGCCAGTGAAAACCAGCAATTCATGGTTGCCTGGGGCCAGCGCGATGGCCCGCCCCAATTGCTCCAAGTTAGTTGTAGTTCCGCCCGTGGCGGCAAACAACAACGAAATGCCGAATAGCAATATGCCGCTGCTGAAGGCACCCAGCAGAAAATATTTGATGCCCGCCTCTATGCCCCTGTCCCGCGTCCGTAGGTAAGCCACCAAAATGTATATGCAGAGGGCCATCAGCTCTATCGAAAAATAGATGGACACCAAGTCCGTCGCGCCCACCAAGAGCAGCATCCCGCTTATGGAGAATAGAATCAGGGCATAGTACTCGACAGTGTGTTCTTTCAACGCCCCCATTTGCTTTTGCCCAAGGGCGATGGTTAGCAGTCCGGCGATGATGCAGAGTACCTGAAAGCCCTTTGTGACGCCATCGACGCAGAACATGTTTGCAAAGCCAATGCCCTCGGGCGAATTTATGGCGTACCACCCAGACAACAATAGGGCTGCGGCAGCGACAATGGCCCACTTGTCTTTTGGCATCCTCTTGAGCAGAAGAGAGCCAAATGGCCATAGCATAAGGGTTCCAATGAACCAAAGTGCCAAAACCGGCAGCACCAGCCGGCTGTCATTTTGGAGGGATACCCAGAGTTCTTGGGCAAATGGCATCAGCGGCCTCCCGCCCCGTCGCCTACGGGGGCTTCATGGCTGTGGTCGTGGCCGTCATGGTCATTATGTTCTTGGCCCTCTGGTGCCTCCATCGCCCTGAGGCCCAGCTTGGCAGCCTCGACCTGAATTCTATCTATGAGTACCCTGTTGTAAAAATCGGGGTCTATCTGCTGGACTAGGTTCTCTATGGGCTTGTGCAACACCTCCATTATTGGCATCGGCCTAAGCCCAATCCAGAAGGCGGCCACCACCAGCGGGGCAAAGTAGGCTATTTCCCTAGCGTTGAGGTCTTTCATATTCTTGTTGATGTCGTCCAGCTTGCCAAACATGACGCGCTGGTACAGCCAAAGCATATAGGCTGCTCCAAGGATTATGCCGCTGGCAGCTACCACCGCCCACCAGGGCTTGGCCTGGAAAGCCCCTTGCAGTATGGCAAATTCGCCGATAAACCCATTTAGGCCTGGCAGGCCGATGGAACTCATAGTCATTATCATAAAGATAGTGGCATAGATCGGCATACTCTTGCTGAGGCCGCCGAAATCGGCTATCTGGCGAACGTGGCGGCGCTCATAGACTATCCCGACAATAAGGAACAAACCAGAGGTCGAGATGCCGTGGTTGATCATTTGGAACATCCCGCCCATGATGCCATTTGGGTTCAGGGCGAATAGCCCCAGCATGCACAGTCCAAGGTGACTGACGGAGCTATAGGCCACCAATTTTTTCATGTCCTTTTGGATCATGGCCACTAGCGCACCATAGATAATGCCTATCATGGCCAGCGCAAGGAACCAAGGCATTAGCACGTGGAGAGCGTTGGGGAAGATGGGCAGCAGAAAGCGGACAAAGCCGTAAGTCCCCATCTTCAGCAGGATACCGGCCAAGATGACCGAACCCGCCGTGGGGGCCTGAACGTGCGCGTCGGGCAACCAAGTGTGGAATGGAAACATCGGCACCTTGATGGCAAAGCCGATGAAGAAAGACAGGCACAAAAGTATCTGGAATGTGTTGGACTGTCCGGCTATTGTGCCAGCCATTTTGTGGAAAGAGGCTATGCTGAGGTCATAGTTGCCCGTGGTCTTGAACTGCAAAAAGTAAATGGCCAATATGCCGACCAACATGAGCAGGCCGCCCGCCAAGGTGTAAAGGAACAGCTTTATGGCGGCGTACAGCTTTTGTGGCCCGCCCCAGATGGCTATCAGGAAGTACATCGGCACCAGCATTACCTCCCAGAACAGGTAGAAGAGGAACATGTCCTGGCAGATGAACACCCCCAGCATGGTAAATTGCATCACCAGCAGCCAAATGTAGAATTCCTTGAACCTTTCAGTGATCGCCGTGAACGAACACCAAACGGCTATGGCCCCTATGAACGTTGTTAATATGAATAGCACTAGGCTGATGCCGTCCATGCCAATGCTGAACTTGACGCCAATGGAGGGTATCCAGTCCATCTCCGTCACCCACTGCATGGCCGCCGTGGTGCGGTCGTACTGGAACCACAGAGGCACGCTGAGGGCAAAGTCTATGAGCGCGACAAAGAACGCGCCCAATTCAAACGCCCTGCGCTTTGACTTTGGCACCAATAGCAACAGTAATGCACCGATAAGAGGCACCACCGTGACGATTAGGGGTAGGTTCTTGAACCAAGGTATCAGGGAAGTCATGGTGGTCAATGGCTCTGGGTCTAGGGGCATCATAATGGCCTACACAAGAAAGTGCCAAAAGGCGAAGGTCAAAAAGGCTAAAAACATAACAAAAGCGTAGTGCTGGAAGTGCCCCGTCTGCACGGCGCGGAATATCAGGGCCATCTGTTGCAACGTCCAAGCTACAAGGTTGACTAGGCCGTCCACGATTTTTGAATCCACCCAAAACGAGAAGCGGGCCGCCAGCATGGAAAAACGCGCAGCACCATTGACCATCCCGTCAACGGCCCAGGCATCGAAGGCCCACAGCTGCGCCGATAGTCTCTTACAGGTGTTGATGATGGCCCAATCATAAAACTCATCAACAAAGTACTTGTTGTGAACCCATCTGTACAAATTTGGGAACCTCGCCACAAAGGACTTGGCCTTAGACCAAGAGGGGTCTTTTTTGTATATCCACCAAGCCAGAAGCATGGCGGAGCCGGCCCAAGCTATGGCGAAAATTTGCAAAATGTACTCTATGGCGGGAACACCAGCGTGTGCGCCATGCGCGGGACCCTTTTGGAATAGCAGGGGAGCCAGCCACTCGCTGAAATGCTCGCCGCCTAAGAAATGCAGGCTGTGCGGAATATTCAGGAAACCGCCGATTACGGCAAGCCCTGCGAGAATGGCCACCGGCAACCACATATTCCAAGAAATCTCGTGGGGATCATGATGTTCGCCGTGAGCGTGATTCCCGTGATCATCATGATGACCATAACCACCATGCTCGGCCGGAACTCGCAGCCCATGCGGGTCGTTGCCGCTGCCCCTATAGTCACCCCAAAAGGTCATCACCATCAGCCGTGTCATATAGAACGCAGTGCAAAAAGCCCCCAGCATGCCCAATATCCAAGCGGCTAAGTACAGATACGAGCCGTCAAAGTGTCCGTGGTTGTACCAACCCTCAAAGACCTTCCAGAGGATTTCATCCTTGGAAAAAAAGCCAGAGAACGGGAATATCCCGCAAATGGCGATTGTGGCCAGCCCCATAGAGATGAACGTGATGGGCATGTACTTCTTTAACCCGCCCATGTTCCTCATGTCCTGCTCGTGGTGGCAGGCGACTATAACAGAGCCAGCACCAAGGAATAGCGCGGCCTTAAAGAACGCGTGGGTGAAAACGTGGAACATGCCCGCAGAAAAGGCACCAGCACCCATACCCATGAACATGAAGCCCAGTTGCGAAACAGTAGAATAGGCCAGCACTTTCTTGATGTCATATTGGGCCAGGCCCATGGTCGCGCTCACAAATGCCGTAAGCGCACCGACCGCCAGAACCACTGCCAGCGCGGTTTCGGCATTTGCATAGATGAAGTTCATGCGGCAAATCATGTAAAGGCCGCTGGTCACCATAGTGGCGGCGTGGATCAAGGCACTTACTGGCGTTGGACCCGCCATAGCGTCCGGCAGCCACACGTATAGGGGTATCTGGGCCGACTTGCCGCATGCACCCAAAAAGAGGCAGATGCCCACCAAGTTGAACCACCAGCCAGACGCTTTTGTTATGCCAAAGAGCGTGATGTCATTTTGCGCCAAAACCTCTCTAGTCATGCCCATCATGGTGTCGAAGTCAACACTGCCAAAAAGCATGAACAAGAGAAAAAATCCCATCAAGAATCCAAAATCGCCTACCCTGTTGACAACAAATGCTTTTTTGCCAGCAATGGCGGCGGATTCTTTGTCAAAGTAAAAGCCAATCAATAAGTACGAACAAAGGCCGACACCCTCCCAGCCAAAGAACATCATCATTATGTTGTTCCCCATCACTAAGTTGAGCATCGAGAACACAAATAGATTCAGGTACGCCATGAAGCGGTAGTACCTGCCGTCGGCCCTCTCTTCAGCCATGTACCCTGTGCTGAATAGGTGGATCAAAAAGCCCGCGCCACTGACCAGCAGTGCCATTCCTATAGACAGGGGGTCTGCCCTATAGGCCCACTCCATCACATTGTTCGCCAGCCCCCCGTTTACCAGCGCGCCTCCAAGGTTGAACCAAGTCCACAGCGACTGAGTGATGGCCCTTTGCGACGGCTCAAGGGCGATAAGGCGGAAGAAAAAATAGGCCGACAGCAAAAATGAAACGCCGACAGAGCCAAGGGCGAAGAAGTCAATGACTTTCGTGTTTCGCAGACTCCGGCCTGAAACGCCATTCAGCAAGGCACCAAAGGCGGGCAAAAACGGTATCAGCCACAAGATAGAGCTAACGTGTTCCATGTTCACCCCTTCAGCAAGTTGATCTCGTCCACTTGGACGGTGTCTTTTTTGCGGTAGAGGGCCACCACCAAGGCCAGCCCTATGGCCACCTCGGCCGCTGCCAAGCCCATGACCAGCAGCGCGAATGCCTGCCCGGCTACGGTGCCACTGTGCCGCGCAAAGGCTATTAGGTTAATGTTGGCAGCGTTCAGCATCAGTTCCACGCACATCAAAATGATCAGTGCGTTCCTGCGGATCAGCACCCCAAGCGCACCTATGGAAAAAAGGGCGAAAGAAATAAAGAGGACTGTGTTCATCGAAACCATGGTTTATGCCCTCTCATGCTTTGCAAGGGTTATGGCACCTATCAGGGCGATCAAGAGTATCACCGACATTATTTCAAATGGCAGAAGGTAGCCTGTGAACATGCCCCGGCTGATGGCCTGGGCGTTCTGGCTCGCCACGTCTAGGCCCTCTGCCAATTCAGGGCTCAGGCTCAAAGGCTGAATGGCACTGGGGCCAAATATTAACTGGCGGAACAGATACAAAAATCCGCCTATGCCGGCTAGGACAACCACGGAAGCCAGCGGGGACTGTTTTTGGAAAAGCCTGCTGTCTTTGTACTTGGACAATTCCACAAGCATGACTACAAAGAGGAATAGCACCACGATGCCGCCGGCATAGACCAGCATCTGCGCCACAGCCAAAAACTCGGCGTGAAGCGTCAAGTAGCAAGCAGCGATGCAGAGCATGCAGCCCAAAAACGCCAGCACGCTATGCACGGCACTTTTGGCAAAAATCATCAGCGCGGCAAAAGCAACGGACAATAGGCCAAAGACCAAAAATAGGTGCTGGCCTATGAAAGCAATTAGCTCGTCTAGGTAGGCAACAATTTGCTCGGTGAGTTGTTTGATCGTGTCCATGTCAGTCATTCCCCGAGTAGGAGAACTTGCCGGTTGGGCTTGGCCTGTCAATTGACTGGAAGGCCCCCCCAAGACCAAGCACAAAGTCTTCCCTGTTGTATGCGGCCAATTCAAATTGGTGGTTCATGCTGATTGCGCCAAAGGTGCAGGCCTCCACGCAGAAGCTGCAAAAGACGCACCTCTCTAGTTGATAGTCGTAGCTGGTCGGTATGCGTGTCTTGCGGCCCTCTTTTTTTCCTGCGACTATGTGAATGGCGTTGGTAGGGCAAGCCTTTACGCACAGCATGCAGCACGTACACTTGATTTCGCCCTCCTCATCTCTCAGCAACTGGACGCGCCCCCTATAGCGCGGCTGCACTGGTGATTTTACCTCTGGGTATTCGGTGACGATGTGCAGCTTTGCCTTGCCCCTATTCGGCGAAACCAGCACTTGGAAGAAGCGCTTGCCCGTCAGAGCCATGCCCTTGGCCAGCTCGACGGGGATGAGTGTTTTCAAAAACTTTTTCATCCGCCCCCCTCAAGCATGGTAGCGGACGAAGCCCGCAACGACAAGATTGACTATTGTAAGTGGAATCAGGTATTTCCAAGCCACGTCCATAACTTGGTCGTACCTGTAGCGCGGCCAAGAGCCGCGCACCCAGATGAACACGAATAGCAGGGTGAACACCTTAGCCACAAAGAAATACCAGTGCGGTGCCAATAGCCAAGTGCCGAACCAGCCTTGGGCAAATGCGGCAGGGAGCAGGTTTTGCGCCACCCCCTGCAAGCCAAAGGGCAGCAGCCAAGGCCCCCCCAAGAAAAACGCAGACGCCAGCGCAGACACGACAGACATGTTGATGTATTCGGCCAAGTAAAAGAGGCCAAACTTCATGCCCGAATACTCTGTGTGGAAGCCAGCTATCAGCTCCGCCTCCGCCTCTGGCATGTCGAATGGCAGCCTATTCGTCTCAGCGAACCCGCAGGTCATGTAGATGAAGAATCCAGCAAAGAGCGAAGGTATGCCCCAAGGCGATACGTCAATGGCTGTTCCCCGCGCCATTTCAGCCAAATTGAGGCTTCCCGCCAAGACTATAGGGATGCATAGGCTCAGCGTGAGGGGTACTTCGTAACTGACCATCTGTGCCGCGCTTCGCAGTCCACCCAACAGTGGGTACTTGGAATTGGAAGCCCAGGCCCCAAGGACTATCCCATACACTCCCACGCCAGCAAAGCCCAGCAATAGAAGCAGACCAACGTTTATGTTTGCTATGGCCCCCGCGACGGGCAGGCCCCCTATGAGGGGGATAAAGGTTGGAATCGTGAATAGCGTCCCAGGGTAAAAGCAGATCACCGAGTACGTCATAATCGCCGCTATCATTGCTATGGCGGGGGAAATTAGATACACGGCCCTGTCCGACTTGGACAGCTTTACGTCCTCCTTGAAAAACAGCTTGGCAATGTCGCCCACGATGCCGGGGAGGCCCCTGAAATAGTGGGCAAAAGGGAACCAGCCCATGAACCACATGAGGCGGTTCTGCACAGCGGTAACGCCTATTAGCCTACCAGCTACGCGGGTGGAGCCAAGGCGCTGCTGCAAAAAACCAATTACCTTTCTCTCGGCAAAAATCGTGAGCGGGACTACAACAAAGACAAACATGATGGCCAATATTATTTGGATGAGGGCTATCAGTAGGGTCTGGAATAGTGTCATTTCCTGCATGGCCCCTCCTATCGGTCAATCTCGCCAAGCACCACGTCAAGTGTGCCAATGGCGGCAATAACGTCTGCGACTAGGGCATCCTTTACCATCAGCGGTATGGCCTGGAGGTTAAGGAAGCCAGGTCCCCTTACGTGGAAGCGGTACGGGTTAAGGCCGCCCTTCTCGCTGACTATGTAGTAGCCTATCTCACCCTTTGGCGCCTCCGTTGGGTGGTACACCTCGCCGACTTCGGACTTTAGCACCTTGGGCAGCTTTGCCATCACAGGACCCTCTGGCAAGCCATCCAAGCACTGCTCTATGATCAACACGCTCTGGCGCATCTCTTCCATTCGCACCAAGTACCTAGCGTAGGTATCGGCCTCATTTCTTGTTGGCACATCGAATTTCATCTCATCGTAGGCGGCATAAGGATGAGCCTTGCGTATGTCGTAGCCAACGCCCGCGGCCCTAAGCATAGGACCCGTTACTCCATAAGCTAGGCAGTCATCCGCGCTCAGTTTGGCTATGCCAACTGTGCGCTTTAGCCAAATGCGATTTTCGCTTAACAGGGTTTCATACTCTGTGATGCCTACCTTGATGCTGGCCAGCGCGTCCTTGGCCATTTTTTCAAATCCCTGCGGAATGTCGTCTGGCAGCCCGCCAATCCTCATGGCGGTAGTGGTCAGCCTGGCACCGCAGAAGGCCTCGAACAAATCCAATATCTTTTCCCTGTCCCTAAAGCAGTAGAGAAAAACTGTCAGGGCCCCAATGTCCATGGCGTGGGTACCCAGCCACAAAAAATGGCTGTTGAGGCGGTTGAATTCATTTAGCATCGTCCGCAAATATCGGGCGCGCCTTGGCACTGTTATCCCAAATAGCTTTTCGACGGCCTCCACCCAGCCCAGGTTATTTGATATTGCAGAACAGTAGTCCATGCGGTCGGTCCACACCTGGCCTTGGTAAAAGAGCTTGTTTTCGCAGATTTTCTCAATTCCCCTGTGCAGGTAACCAATGACGGGGTAGCAGCTCTTGACGGTCTCTCCGTCCAGGTTCAATTTCAGGCGCAACACACCATGCGTTGATGGGTGCTGGGGCCCCATGTTGATTTCCATCTCCTGAGTTTTGATCACTTTGGCTCTCCTATGGCGGCTCTGGGATGGTTACTCGGCTTTGATGGGGTTGATGTTGATGCGCACATAGCCAGCGGCGTCGATGGCCCTTCGCATCAAAACGCCGGATCTGTCTTCGCGGTAATCTACGTCCCTCTGGCCCAGGCCCACCACGGGATAGTCTTTCAGCAGTGGGTGGCCCTCCCAGTCGTCTGGACACAGTATCCGCACCAAGTTCGGGTGATTCACAAAGCGAATGCCGAGCATGTCGAAGATTTCTCTCTCCAGCCAATTGGCACCGGGATAAACCTGCGTGGCACTTTCAGGCTCAAAGCCTTGAGGGATCAATATCCTCAAGCGCAGACGCTTGCGCCTCCTCACACAAGTCAGATGATACACGACAGAAAAGGCAAAGCCACTCCCCGCTGGGTAGTGCGTAGCTGTCATGTCGGAGAGCATCTCATAGTGCAGGGCTGGGTCTTGGTTGCAACGTGTGAGGGTGTCCAATATCGCTTCTTTGGCCACCTGGCAGACTAGCTCCCCCGCCTGCTCGAATGACTCTTCCACAGAATCACCTAGTAGCTCTTTCAAATAGACTAAGTCCTGATCCCTTGGCTCAACTGGGGTGGGCCACTGCATGTCGTGCAGGTTTGCCTTGGCAGATGGCTTGGTGGGCAGCTTGGGGGCTTCCTTGCCCTCAGACAACGCCTTTGCCTTGGCGGCCTCAAAGTCGGCTAATGTTTTTTGCCACTTGGCCTCTTCTGCCGCCTCAGCCTCTTTTGCGTCCTTGGCGTACGCGGCTAGGCCAGGTACGGGGGCCGTCTTGGGCATATCTATTTGGCGGTCGGGCGCGGGTTTGGGATTATCTTTGGGATCATTTTCTGGCGACATGTGGGGATCCCTCAGGAATTGGCGGCTTCAAAGACTTCGCGGTACTTGTCCGCAAGGCTGCTATTCATTATCTTGTCCTGCAATTTCATGAAGGCATAGATAAGGCTCTCGGGGCGAGGCGGGCAGCCGGGGATATAGACATCCACCGGCACTACCTTGTCAACCCCCTGAATGACCGCGTAGCTGTCAAAAGGTCCGCCGCAGGTGGCGCAGGAACCCATCGCTATGACCCATTTGGGCTCGGGCATCTGGTCGTAGATTGTCTTTATTACAGGCGCCATCTTGGCCGAAACAGTACCCGCTACTATCATCAAATCGGCCTGCCTTGGCGTGGCGCGGAAGATACCGCTGCCAAAGCGGTCAAAGTCGAATCGGCTTGCTCCTGCCGCCATCATCTCTATGGCGCAGCAGGCAAGGCCAAACGTGACAGGCCACACGCTGGTGGCGCGCGACCAGTTCATGAACTTCTCCACCCTAGTCAGCACCAGCGCATGTTCAAAGATGGGCCGAAAGCTGCCCCCGCTATTGGTTGCCTCGATTGTTTCAGTTGCTTCAGACTCTACTCCCATGAGAGCGCCCCCTTGGACCACACATAGCCATAGCCAAATAGCAGCAAGAATAGGAACAGCCCCATCTCCACTAGGCCGAAGATAGCCAGCTCCTTTAGCTGGATCGCCCAAGGCATCAGGAACACCGTCTCCACATCGAACACCAGAAAGATCACAGCCACCAAGTAGTACTTGACCCCGAATTTTTCCCTGGCCTCTGTTTTGACCACCAGCCCGCACTCATAGGGCGCGCTCTTCATGCTGCTGGGGGCCGAAGGGCTAAAGACCCACTGGATCACATAAATAGCCACAGGCAGCACGATGGCAATGGCAAGCATGAGCAAAATTGGAGCATAGCCTCGCAAGTGGTACCCCCCGGCGGTGTCAGATTCCATTATATGACTAGGGCGATTGAAAGTCAGTAGCAAAAT
>Ga0268262_10005784_pt1 | contig 12126 bp, 16 predicted proteins | sample TergutNc150P3_FD_190354 | JGI IMG/M metagenome (GOLD analysis project Ga0268262, IMG submission 190354) | Nasutitermes corniger P3 segment gut microbial community from laboratory colony in Florida, USA - Nc150 P3 (SPAdes) (version 2) | ecosystem: Host-associated > Arthropoda: Insects >... | reverse complement strand
GCGGCTTTGTAATCATCCGCAGAAAGGCATGTTAAAATTTCATTGCAGAGGGACAACTGTTCGTCGGAGGGCACTCCGCGCGTCATATTAAGTTTGCGTCCGCTTTCTTTATACTTTGCAAGCTCCGCAGTCAGCTGAGCCTTAAGAGCGGATAACTCCGCCTTGTCTAATTGTGCGTATGGTTTCATGGTTTCATCCTCTGTTTAACTTTATACTTTTTTTGTTTATTAGCCAACAGGAGAAGATATAATTTATTTAAAGAATTTATTTCACCGGAAACGACTCAAATCCTGCTTCGCGCAGTTCCCTAATGGTACGCCCTTGGTCTGTTCCGGCGGAAACAGTTACCGCCCACATTTCACTGCCGTTGACAATGCGCTGTTCTATCGAAGGAGAAAAACCGGCTTGCCTGAGATTTGTTATTTGCGCCTGCGCGTTTGCCTGGCGGCTGAATAAACCTGTCTGCAGTCTGGCGGTTGATACCGCGGCTTGCGGTACAGGCTGTACAACATTTGTTTGCTCAACAACAGCCGCTTGAGCGATGGGAGTCTCTTTCGGTTTTTCGCTTGCAAGGACGGTGAGGGAATCATAACCTCCGGCAAACAGCCAGAACGGGCTCGGTCTCACGACAGCCGAAGACGATTGATTTACTGCAAGACGACCCTCCGGCGTCTGCGGAAATTCGGCAATCAAGCGCTGTCGCCATTTTTCGGGCGCATCCCCTTTCGCCGTCTTCCATAATACAAATAAAACTTCAGCTTTTAACTGCGAATACTCAGGGTTGTCTGCAATGGCGGAAAGCGCGGACGTATCGCCTGTTTTAATCGCTTTAACAGCGGTATCCAGAAAACGCGCGCGCGGTGATTTTGCCTGTAACGGCTCAAGCGCGGTGAGCGCCCTGTCCCATTCGCCCATTGCGGCAAGACAGTAGGCGCATGATAAAAGAGCGTCGTCGTCTACCGTGCCGGGAACCGCGGCGGCTGCTTCCAGCCAGTTCCTTGCCGCGCCCTCAATGTCGCCTGAAAGCTGGCGAAGGCGCGCAAGGCGGACAAGAGCGTCGTGCTTTTCAACAGCGGAAACACCCTGTTTGTTCGCAGCGGTTTCTATGCTTTTTAACTCAGTTTCAAGGGAAACTCCGGTCTGCGCAAAAAGCGCGCGGTGTCCGAACGCGCAAGCGGAAGTTATCAATAAAACAAAGAAGACTGATTTTTTCATTATTTACCGCCGCGCGCTTCTCTCTTGGCAAAAAGTCTCTCTCTTGCCGATGCAGCGTCCTTTTTAATTTTCTCGTCAAATTCAGCGTCATTAAGTTTTCCGGGAATCGGCTCGTCAGCCTGGATTTTGACTTTCTGCGGAAAAGCGCTTTTCCTTTTTCTGCTTAAATGCAGGAACAAAGGCGTAGCGCATACAAGCCCCAAGGCAAACGAAATAAAAACCGTAAGGAATATGGGCACTCCTTCAAATTTAGCAAAACCGATATTTATATTACATCGATTATCCAGATTAATAGTTATAAACACCAAAAAAACAGCAAAAATAACTATAAATAAAATCAATCTCCAGGGCATCTTTTAATCTCCTTATTTAGGCGGCTGTAAGCCTAAGTATATTATATCTACTAAAAAACGAAGTTTCATAATAACTCCTTCGCTCGAAATGTATTCCCTTTCAAACTTGACAAGACTATTCTGCCGAAAGAGCCTATCATCGACTTTGGACCGGGAACAACAGCCATCTCGTCTTTTTCAGTCCTCGTTATTAATTCATCGGCATTTTTCCGCGAGATCCCCTCAATAAAAACAGTTTCCGTACTGCCGATTCTCTCTTTCAACAGCTGGGCGGTGTGCTTTTTCTGCAGGGCAATCACCCTTGCAAGCCTCTCTTTTTTGGCTTTTTCGTCTATCCTGCCGTCCAAGCCGAAAGCTTTCGTGCCTTCGCGCGGATTAAAATGGTACATATACGAATAAAGAAACTTGATTTCCTCCATCAACTGCAGTGTCCGCTCCACGTCTTCCTCGGTTTCGCCGGGGAAACCGACAAGTATGTCGGTGGAGAGGGTAACTCCCGGCATGGCGGAGCGTATCTCCTTCACCAGTTCCAGAAAACCCTGCGCCGTATAGCCGCGGTTCATCGCTTTTAACACGCTGTCTGAACCATGCTGGACGGGCAGATGCAGATGGCGGCAGAAGATTTTATTGGAAGCCAAAACTTCTATTGTGTCGCCGGAGAAATTTCCCGGATTAGCGGAAAGAAAGCGTATCCATTTTACTCCGCTTTTTTCGGCTTCGTCTGCGGCAAGTTTTAAAAGGGCGGCAAAATCAATATTTTCCCAGCGGTAATTGTTTACATTCTGCCCCAGGAGGGTAATTTCGCGCACGCCTCTCTCGCCCGCAAGGCGGATCTCCTGCGCGATGTTTCGGGGGTCGCGCGAGACTTCCCTGCCGCGCACATAGGGAACAATGCAGTAAGAGCAGAAATTGTTACAGCCGTGCATGATTGGGACAAAACTGCGGAACTGTCCTTCTTCCATGTGCGAATTGGAAAAAGCGAAAACAGGTTTTTCGTTCCGCTCAAGCTCAGCTTTCACTCCGTTTTCTGCGGCTTCAAGAATCAGCGGAAAAACAGAACGCGCTGACGTTCCCATAACATAATCCACCTGCGGATATTTTTCCTTCAGCTTTTCACCTAACCTTTCCGCCATACAGCCGGCTACAACCAGCGTAAAGCGGCGGTTTTGTTTCTTTTTAATTCCGGCGTAATCGGCGATACGACCGAGGGCACGTTTTTCCGCCGTCAGCCGCACAGAGCAGGTGTTGAGCAGAACAAGATCCGCGCCTGCGCTGTTATCCGCCTGCGTCCATCCGCGTTCTCTGCAGGCAAGAGCCAGCGCCGCCGACTCGGCGCTGTTCATCTGGCATCCGTAAGTTTCAAAAAAATATTTCAATTCGATCGTTTTTTTAATCCTATAAAGAATTTAATACCGTTTATAACGCCGAGGACAAGAAGACCGACAGCGCCGATACTCAAGAGGGTGCCGCAGACGGCGACGAGAAAAGTTATTTTTGATTTGGAAAGCACCGCGAGCGCGCCGACCGCCGTGATTAAAAGCCCGGCTTTTCTATCCGCCGCATCCTTCGACAAAAGCGAACCGATACCGACGAGACAAACCACGCCCCCGACGACAAGCCCGAACACCCTGAACCTGGAAATGATATTTAATAGAAAAAGAAAAACACCGCCTGCGATATAACTAACCGCCGTAATACCCAATTTAGATAAACTCGACGTTGACGGTATGTCGCTTATATTTTCCACATCGTCCATAAGGCAGTATACGACATTAAAACACAGTATTCTACTGCAATTCGGCATAGGGGAAACCCTAATTTGGGGCATTTGGCACAACTTAGGCGGCTTTCTGCTCGTTGTGTTTTTCTTCACGCCGCCCGGCAACAAAACCCCAAATTATAAGAGGAACAATGACTGCAGCTATATAAATAATTAACCACATAAACTACTCCTTTTCGGCGTCAGGCGCGGCTACCGTTTTCCGCCTGCTGTTTTTTTGCCTTCTAACAGCCAAAACTTGACTACTGTGCCGTTGCCTTTTTTGGCGATATATTCGTCATAAAACGGCTGTCTTGACTCTCTGTCTATTGTTGTATCAAATATGACATTTGTGAGAAAAGCCATTCTGTCGTTTTTTTCCTGTACCTTCATTTGCCATCTGACCACCAGCACTGATATCAACAAACCAGCCATACCGCTGATTGCACCTATTAAACCTAATATATTATCCATTTCGCCCTCCGCCCCGTAAGGGTGTTCTCAATATAGCATATCAAAAGGCGGTTTGCAACGAAAAAATACCCTTTTTCAGTCTGGAGTTTTGCCAAACAAAAGCCATTAAAAAAAGCATAAATTTAGCCAAATTAAAAAAAACAAAAAATACTGGGGTTTTCCCTTTGGCAAAACTTCCCAGCTAAATAAGCTGCAATCCAGCTTGGCTGGATTGCAAGGCTTATTTAGCACTTGACATGATTTGTTTTTTTTTATACTCTTGAATTCCCGTTGCAAATTAGAATTTTTTTTGAAAAGGTGTTTAAAAGGTTATTGATATGAAGACAGTATTTGAAAAACCGGCGTCGGTGGAACGTAAATGGTTCATTATCGACGCTGATGGTAAGGTTCTGGGCAGGGTGGCGGCTAAGGTTGCCTCTATTGTCCGGGGGAAAAATAAAACGTGTTTTGTGCCCCATCAGGAAATCGGGGATTTTGTTGTTGTTATTAACGCTGATAAAATCGTAGTAACTGGAAGAAAAGCTGAGCAAAAAATCTACTACCGCCACTCCGGGTATCCGGGCGGATTGAAAGCCCATACTTACGAGAAGGTGAAAGAAAAGCATCCTACGATGCCGCTTGAACAAGCTATTAAAGGCATGCTCCCGAAAGGACCGCTGGGCAGAAAGATGGCGAAAAATGCGAAAATCTACGCCGGGCTTGAGCATCCGCACACCAGCCAAAAACCAGTGCCGATTGAGGCGTAAAAGGAATTATTATGATTAAGAATCTTGGAATAGGAACCGGAAGAAGAAAGACATCTGTCGCGCGCGTTTATGTCAGGGACGGGAGCGGAAAAATAACGATTAACGGCAAAGACGTAGCCGAGTATTTTCCGATGGGCGAGCATGTGCTGATGGTTCGCCAGCCGCTGATGGTAACCGCCAACGAAAACAAATTCGACATTTTAATTAATGTTTACGGCGGCGGCAGTAACGGGCAGGCTGGAGCGTGCCGCCACGGACTTGCGCGCGCCCTCTGCCAGGTGGATCATACCAACTACTCAAGCCTCCGCAGTAACGGCTACCTTACCCGCGATCCGCGCATGGTTGAGCGTAAAAAATACGGACAGCCCGGAGCGCGCAGACGCTTCCAGTTCTCTAAACGCTGAGATAAGCGACGTTTTAATGTCGCTTATCTCAATTGTATCTTCCGTTTCAATGGCAGATACATCTAATTTGGAAGAAAGCAAAGAACCCTCTCCTTATCTGCGCGCGGAAAAAACCGCCCTGCGTTTAATTGCCAGGGCGGAACAATGTACGGGCGGTCTCTCCCGGAAACTGGAAAGGCGCGGTTTCGACTCTGCCTGCATAAGCGAAGTAATTTCCAAACTTACAGAATTAAATCTCCTTGACGACAGCCGTTTCGCCCGTCTATGGCTTGAATCCCGTCTGCGCCTGCCGCGAAGTCCGCGCCGTCTGCTTTCTTCCCTGTGCGCGCGCGGCATAGCCCATGAGGAAGCGCAAACGGCGATAAAAAACACGCTTGACGAAGAAACGGAGCTTGCCCTGCTCGCGCGGTTTGCGAAAAAATACTCGCGGAAAGCAAAAGGCGAGCCGCGCGCGCTGAAATATCTGCTGAAGAACGAAGGGTTTTCAAGCGCTGCGATAAAGCGGTTTTTGGGAGAGGAGTAAATTATTTTCCACTGCGAGCGTCTCTAAGCCAAGATCAGCTTTGCGGCATATCTTGTCAGGAAGAAGATAAATATCAGTACTACAATGGGGATGAAAATAAATACAAACAGGTTGATAACGTTGTAATCTATTGCGTCTTCTATAATTACTTCGCTTAAGTTCTTTGCTCTGGTTGTGAAATTGCTGTTTGCGCCTTTCTTCGCTTTTAATATTTCGTTTTCTAGGGCGTACGCTTTCTTTCCGTTGGACTCTATCGACGCGGTAAGTGTATTTATTTTTTTGGCAAGTATCTTGTTGCACATAAATGTCGATGAAGCTACGGATGCCGGTATGGCGAAAATCGTTACCAGGCTGATTACTACGGATGCTATCACTATTTTATATAACTTTGCTTTATCTTTGTGCGTCCATAAAATAATTATTGTTACTAACGCGCAAACCGGAATTACCAGAATGAAAATCAGGAAAGAAGAGAAGGACAGCAGTACTCTCTGAAACGCTAAAGAAGAGTATATCCACAAAAGCGTTCCTGTGAGTCTCTTTAAAACAAAGTCAACCGGCGCGAGAGCTTCGGATTCCAAAAGATCGACGGCTCCGTTCATTGTCATTACTGCGTCCAGAATATTACGGATTTGCAGCGCTTTTTCTTTTAACTCTTTTTGGACGCCTTTATTCGAGTCAACTTCGGGGATTAATAACGACGCGGCTGTGCTTCTGGGTCCGGTTGTTAAAAGGGCGGATATTGTTTTCTTATCCTTAGGATCGGGCTTTTTGGCGCTGTTCACGGACTGGCACGATATCAATCCGAATAAAAGCGAGCCGCAGGCTATCAAGACAAATAAGATGGTAAAAAGTAATTTATTTAACTTCATATCAATCAATTATAGTACAAAAAGACATATTTTGCCATGTCAATAATGCCGATTAATATGTATGATTATCGGTCTGACCGGAACTTACTGCGCGGGCAAAAACCACGTCGCCGCCCTGCTTGAAGCGCGCGGCTTTCCCGTCCTGGACGTTGACAAGCTGGGCTACCAGGTTCTTGACAGCGAAAAAGAGGCGGTTTTCGCCCTATTCGGCTCGGACTTGAAAAAACCCGACGGCTCCCCGGACAGGCGGCTTCTGGGGCGGCGCGTTTTCGGACAGCCTGAAAAACTTGCAGCCCTTGAAAACATCGTCCACCCGGCGGTAAACCGGCTTACGGACGAATGGACATCCGCCCAGAAAAGCCACTGCGTCATAAACGCCGCCCTGCTCCACCGCTCCTCGGTTTTCCGCAGGCTTGACCGCCTGCTCATCGTGACCGCCCCCCTTTTGACGCGGCTTTTCAGGGCGAAAAAGCGCGACAAGCTTCCCTGGGGGCAGATTTTAAAGCGCTTTGCCAGCCAGAGAGATTTCACCCCTCAATATTTATCAATAAACGCCGAAATTTATAAAGTAGAGAACTCGGGATTTCCGGGTTCCAAAAGACCGGAACATCAGATTGACGACTTTGTAAAGGGGATTGTTTAACATGGAAAAAGAAATGAAAAAACTTCTGCTGGTTGCCGTATCCGTCGGCTTTTTTTTACTGGTAACCATTACCGTCGCGATTATCGTTCTTACGCCGAAAACAAAGAATGACGCGGTCGCCTCGCCTGTTTCTTTTCCAAACGGAAAAGCGCAGAAAAACTGGGACGAAGCTCCTGCGCCTGCAAAGACGGAAATCGCCGTTTCCCAGGAACCGAAAAAAACGGAAGCCGCCGAAACGGATAAAAACGACGGCGGAAGCCTGACGATTATCATTCCGGCGCCCTCAGCGGAAACAGCGGCGGAGACTGTGCAGACTGCGGAAAAACCGAAAGCCCCCGAACAGCCTGTTACCGCCGTTAAAGCGCCGGAACCTGCGACAAAGCCTTCAGCCCAAACCGCGGTCGCGGCGAAACCTGCGGCTGCGGCGAAACCGGAAGCGAAACCGTCTGCCGCCGCGAAATCTTCCGCGCCTGCAAAACCGGCGCCGGTAAAAACGATAAATGATTTTTGGATACAGACAGGCGCGTTTTCCGCGCAGGTGAGAGCCGAGGACGCGAGAGAGTTACTCGCAACGAAAGGCATTACGTCGATTATCGAGAACCGCGAAATTAACGGAAGAGTCTGGTACCGCGTACGGCTTGGACCCTACACGTCGGAGAGAGAAGCCAATCATTGGCTGGAAATAGTCAAATTAATCGACGGCTTCAACGACAGCCAGATAAGACAGACGCCAAAAACTCAATAATGCAATTCGGCGTTGCCGAATTGCTTAGGAGTTTTGCCAAAAAGCATACTATAGTTTTTATTGCCTGTTTTTTGCCAAAAAACAATTTGTATTTTTCTATTTTTTATTTCAATAAATCATCATCAATCTCCAATAAGAATGATGCCTTTATTCCGCCATAAATAGAATTAGTTTCTGTACCAGTTAATTTAAACAAATTATATTTATTGTTATTATACTCTTTTATATTTTCATTATTATCCATATTAATAAATAACGCCTTTTCTATTTTATAATTAGGGTCTTCATATGTAACTGGTCCGCCAGTTAATTCAAAAGAAAAAGATTTATTTTTTAGTAAATCAAAATCATTATCCCACCTGTCAGCTGGAACTTCTTCCATAATAATATCCGGATATGGATAGAAAGAAATATGTAAATCATAAGATGATTTATTAACAATTTTAATTTGTGTGATTGATATTGGATCAACACAGCCATTCAGTAAACAAAGTATAAAAACGCTTAAGATAATATATTTTAAATTTTTCATAAACATCTCCTTAATTAAAATATTCCTTATGAGATATTTTTATAAATATTTTATATCATTGAGTTAAATTAACGGTAAAGCCTTTTATCTATATCTAAATATACACATTTTTTCCTAAAAAATCAAGTAATATTTTAACCAGTTTAAGACAAATGACACATAACTCAATAATCTACCACTCTTTCGGTTTGCCGCTCGGCGGAGTAATATTAAAATTTTCTCCGGAAGGTTCTATAAGAAAAAAACCTTGATCTAATGCATATTGTCTTTCGTCATCTTCAACTACAATCCCTGCAACAGCGCCTAAAAAACGGCGTTTATCTCCGCGTAAATCGGCGTATCTTCGCATTTTCTCAAGCCGTGTTATATGTTTATTTATATCGCTGATAGTAAGGTCTGCTTTTATTTCAACCAACATGGCAGTATCGCCATTTTGCAGATAAACATCAATCTCAAAAGAAATATCATTTTTTTTATCACGGACTTTATGCTTGGTACTGGCTTCTTGAAAATCATAACCTAAATTACGAAATTTTTCCTGAAGATTGGGAGCTATCATATACTCTACAACATCGCCAAAACTATTGGTAAAATCACCCAGCCGTTTGCCTATTTCCTTGACAATCCGATCAGTTTCCTCTTGCCGTTTAGCGTTTTCTTTTATGATACGATCTGTTTCCTGCAGAGCCGCCCAAACGGACTCAAAACTGGGGGGAGTGGTTGCTTGTACTGCCGGCATACTTTTACCTCTATAAATACAATATACTCGTTTTGGCAGAAAACAACAAGTAAAAAAGGTAACAGCCGCTAATTTTTCCCCGGTCTTTTACTTTTTGCCAAAAAGATATGTTTAATAAGTAGTGTCAACTAACCGACCATCAGGTCCCAATGTAACAGTTGTTGTTTGTCCATGTCCAAACACAATACCAGTAGAAGCAATGCCGCCGCCGGTAAGTCCTTCAGCGTATACGTACACAATATATAAATTCGAAAATTCATCTTTTTTTGACTGATCATTATCAATAGGAAACGATTGGGTAATTGTAATGGATAAGTTTTTTTCATCTAGTAAACCTCCGGTAACTACTACTCTCGTAATAGGGTAGGCATACTTATTTACTACTTTTAATGTAGCGCCTTCAGAGAAATCAATATCGCAACTGACCATTGAAAAACCTATTACCGTGACAAAAAGTATAAGCCCGAACCGTTTAACAAAATTTCTCATAATAAAACTCATTTAATCCGTTTTTATAAACCGATTGCATTGTATATACAGTTTTATTTTACCTTTTATTATAATATAATAAATTTATTTATTAAAGGCAAGTATTTTCATTTTTCATTATATGGAAATATATGTTCCGCTTTTGATTGAAATTCTTTAACTATTATTATTTTATCATTTCCATCAAATTCAAAAATTGAAACACCGTCAAAAGATTCTATTTTTTTATTATATTCACATTCAAAAAACCATTCAACCGCTATCGTATTTTTATTTTCGATAAATCTTTTTATATCCCATTTTATTACATTATTGTCTTTATTCCAATTATTAAACCATTGTCTTATTTGATTTATTCCATTATATTCAGGACCATAACATTCAATGTATTTGATATTTTTAGAGAAATGTTCTTCAATTATACCTATATCCTTTTTTATCCATGATTCAAAATATTTTTTTATAATATCTTTCTTATTATCCATTTTTCATTAATAAAAACCGGATGATCGCCGTGCGCTCCGGCTAGTTTTTGGTTTACTGTATCTACCATTAAATCCATGCCTAAAGCTTTTTAAGGTGATTTGGGTATTTACATGTCCCATACTGACTGCTCCCTGCCTATTTGTCTAAATATATTGCAAAAATAAACTGTTTTCAAGCGTTGTTAAATTAGCCGATAAAAAGCGAGCTTGACCCGACCTTGAAATTCTGCTATCATTTCCATACTGGACAAACGCCCTTAATTTGTGTTTAAATAAGTAGACATCTTTGGAGCGGTGTCCGAGTGGTTGAAGGAGGCGGTCTTGAAAACCGTTGTGCCGCAAGGTACCGGGGGTTCGAATCCCCCCTGCTCCGGATAAAAAAAACGCTGGCGCGTTTTTTTTATTAAGGAGTTTTACTGCGTAAAACTCCACACTGTATATTAAATTATTACAGACCGTTGGGGGATTCGAACCGTAGCGTTGCTGTAATAATCCCAAGGCGAAGCCTTGCATGAACAAAGTCGGCGCAGGACGCGCCGGCAACGCGTAGGCGGGGGTGGAAGGAGCAAACAGGATGTTTGCGACTGGAACCCCGAATCCCCCTGCTTGTTCAAAAACTGGCACTAAAAAATACCGGATAAAATCCGTATTACGGAAATACATCGGTATAATTAAAAAAATAACAGCGATAAAAAGCTGTACTCTTTGGAGCGGTGCGAGAGAGGCCGAATCGGGCTCCCTGCTAAGGAGTTGTGCCCCAAAAGGGTACCGGGGGTTCGAATCCCCCCTGCTCCGTATAAAAAAACGCTGGCGCGTTTTTTTATTAAGGAGTTTTACTGCGTAAAACTCCACACTGTACGTTAAATTATTACAGACTGCTGGGGGATTCGAACCGCAGCGTTGCTGTAATAATCCCAAGGCGGTAGCTTTGCGCGGAAATGAGGCTGTAGCTCAGCTGGATAGAGTATCAGATTGCGGATCTGATGGTCGCACGTTCAAATCGTGTCAGCCTCAATATGAATAAAGAAAAACTTGCAGTTGAAATTTATAAAAAAGCGCATTTAACAGGCGACTTTTTATTGCGCTCAGGACAAAGATCAAATGAATATTTTGACAAATATTTGTTTGAAGCCGACCCGAAATTATTAATAGCAATAATAAAACAAATGAAAACGCTCATTCCCAAAAATACGGAACTGCTTGCCGGACTGGAAATGGGCGGAATACCTTTAGTCACCGCGCTTTCAATCGAGACAGGCATGCCGAGCGCGTTTGTGCGTAAAGCCGCGAAAGAATATGGAACTTGCAAAATAGCGGAAGGCGGCGAAGTTTCCGGCAAAAAAATCTGCGTAATAGAAGATGTGGTAACAACCGGCGGACAGATAATAAAGAGCGTTCAAGAAATAAGGAATAGGGGCGGCATAGTCGAGAACGTCCTTTGCGCTATTCAAAGAAATCCCGAAGCGTCCGAAATACTGGCAAAAGAGGGATTAACGCTTAAACCTGTTTTAACAATGGAATATATAAAAGAAGCCGTTAAAAAAGCGAAATAGTTTAGTTATCGGACAACTTCAAAATATGCTATAATGACGAATGTTTTTGCAGGACATTAAAATAATTTTGTGCAGAGCGGCGGACGCAGGTAACATAGGAGCGGTTTGCCGCGCAATGAAAAACATGGATCTTACTGAATTAAGACTTGTAACCGATAACATTGACGCTGGCGCGGATAAACCGCTTGATATAAATAAAATCCGCGTAAGAGCGGTGCATGCCGAAGACATTTTGGAAAACGCAAAAATCTTTAACAATTTAAACGACGCAATTAAAGACTGCACAATCGTAATAGGAACCACACGCAGGCGCGGACAATACCGGAAAAACGTCTCCATGACGCCTCGCGTTCTGGCGGAATGGCTTGCTCATCGTCCCGGTCCTGCGGCTGTCGTTTTCGGCAACGAACGCACAGGACTTGAAGACTCGGAACTGGACATCTGCAATGCGGCGTCTCATATTCCCGTCTCTGAAATTCAGCCCTCGCTCAACCTGTCCCACGCCGTGCAGATTTACGCCTATGAATTTTTTCTGGCTCTAAAGCCGCAGATTCAAGTCAAGGGAGAGTGGACGCCGATGAACCAGAGCGAAGT
>Ga0268262_10005783_pt1 | contig 12128 bp, 15 predicted proteins | sample TergutNc150P3_FD_190354 | JGI IMG/M metagenome (GOLD analysis project Ga0268262, IMG submission 190354) | Nasutitermes corniger P3 segment gut microbial community from laboratory colony in Florida, USA - Nc150 P3 (SPAdes) (version 2) | ecosystem: Host-associated > Arthropoda: Insects >... | reverse complement strand
ATCCGGGTAATTTCCGGCGACATTAGCGGCGCAAGGCTCCGGCTGACAGTTTAGGAATACAGGGAAAGCCCCGGACGCGGGGCCGCCCCATATTTGCCGCCGCCGTATGGCAAGCGGATATTAAAAGCCCCCCCGGCGATCCGACCGGGGCAGGGCGCGGGGGTGTTACGGATAACGCCACCCGGCAAAAAGGAAAAACATGAACTTAAAAGGGAGCGCGTATAAAATAAAATTACAAACAAACGCGCTTTATAAATTGCTTGAGGGTATGGAATCTGTAGACTGGACAGATGAAATCCCTATGGGTGTTACAATTTTTTTGAAACACATAATTAACGACATAGACAGGCTTTACAATGCCTTGCCCGGAAAAGTTTACTATCCTGTTTTGCCCGGCGACCTTACAGCGCCGCCGCCGTCCGGGGCCAGTAATAACCGCAAGCTCCGCAAAACCGCCCAGGGCGCAAAACAAAGCAGGGGGCGCAAACATGGCAAAAAATAAGCCTTTTCAAACCATAGCTGAAGCCATAGAAGCGGGGGAGCCGCTTATTGCGGATAAAATCACCGGGGAATTAGACAGCGAAAAAACAAGCTTTTTTAGTTTGGAAAACGCAGAAAACTATAAATTTTATTACATAGAGCGTATTTTTAACACGCTTTCCGGAAGATCTGTAATAATTGCCCGCCCGCAAACATTGGAAGAAACGTCCGATGAAAAAAAGGGGTATTTAGCATATCAAAAAAGATGGAAAGATGAAGAAAACAACCGTATAAAAACCGCTTTATATTTGCCTGGCTATATTTTAATCGGCTGGCACTTTACACAAGAACTATGTTTGACTGAACGGGGCAGGGCTTATTATATGCCTATTTCCGGGGCGCGTTATGTTTTTTCAAAAGACATAAAAACCGTATGGAAAAAAGACGCGAGGGGTGCAGGCTATAAAATCGCCGAGCCGGAAAAACACTATAATATCAAAACCCGCAATTATGAAGAATACGGCTTAAGCAGATGGGCGCGAAAAAAGATAGCGGAAGATATAAAACAAAAACCGGGTGAATATTTTTTGACTGCTCCTATATGGCTTTTAACAAGTATTCCAGACCCCCGGCCCCGGTACTTAAACCCTGAAAAGGAAGACGAGGAAGAAACCACGGACGAGCCTATAATTTCCCCATTACAAGCCCCCGAAAAAAAGCCCCCATAAGCGCAATAGAAGCCCCTGGGCGGCTCCGTCCAGGGCAAAAGGTAAAATCACACGGCAAAGCCCGGACGGCCGTTTTACGGCCTTTTTTGTCCGGGGCTTTTTTCAAGTTTTTGTATATACTTGACGAAAAACTATTGACAAGCAAAACGATATAAAAACATACTTTCGATATACGGAAGTATACTAGGGGGTTACATGAAAACTATTGCAATTTCACTTCAAAAAGGGGGGGTGGGCAAAACAAGCCTGGCCGTTTCAATAGCCGCCGAGCTGGCGCAAGATGCCGGGGCCGTGTGTTTGATTGACGCTGACCCGCAAGGAAGCGCGACCGGGTGGATAGGCCCTGACGGCCTGGACTCCGAGCTTGCTGACGTATTGTTAAAAACAACCCCGGCAAAAAAAGCCGTTATAAAAACAGAATTCCCTGGGCTTTCATTATTGCCAACGGCGGGGCTAGGTGGACACTTGAAAGTGTTTTCAGAAGGCCCGGCGCTTCAACAGCCTTTTTGCATGAAAAGCCTTATTAAAGATATAGCCGCCGCTGGTTTTAGATTTTGCGTTATTGACCTTTCACCCGGATGGGGGCCGATTGAGCGAGCTTCTTTAATAGCCGCCGATGAGGTTATTACCCCGGTTATGGGCGATAGCTTTGCGGCTGACGGCTTAGAAATTTTCGCTGATAATTTGAAAAGGCTTAGGCAAGATATGGACACCGACCGCCCCGGATATAAGCGGGTAATTGTGAACGCCCTCGATGGCCGCATAAAACAGCATGGGGAAATGTTAGAAGAAATAAAAACAAACGCCGGGGGCCTGAAGGTGTATAGTGTACCAGTTGACCCCGCTTTTAGGCTGGGGCAAAGAAAAGGGGTAACTATCCAATCCCTGCAAACGGCAAAGCCGGAAACAAGGGAAGCGATACGCGCCCTGGCCGCTGACATTTTACAAGAGGGGTAAAAATGGCTAGTAGACGAAATGACGATCCGGGGCGCGGGGCCGCGAGCGCAATGAAAGCCGCCGCCGCCGTTGCGACCCCTGACGACAACGAGCCGGATATAAACGCCGCCGCTGAAAAGATGGTGTGTATACGGCTTAATGACTATGAACACCGAAAACTAAAGGCGCTTTTTTCAAAGAGGGGAGTACCCCTGGCGACCGGGGTGAAATTGGCGGCCTTGTATGTTACCGAGCTGGTAGAGGGCGGGGCATTGTCTATTTCAAAAGCGGGAATAATCGACCGCCGAGGGCAATTGTGAATATAGCCGAAATGCCGCCTATTCTTTCTTCTTTGCCTGGTCTTACTGATTTGGAAATTGAGATTTTCATAGAGCGAGCTGGGGTTCTTGAATATGATGGCGGCTTAACCCGTGATGAAGCGGAGCGCGGAGCCGCAAAGTATATAGCGGAGCGCCGTAAAAAAGCCCCCATAAGCGCAATAGAAGCCCTTACAACCGCCCCGGATGGGGTAAAAGGTGAAAGTATACGGCAAGCCCCGACAACCCCCCCAAAACCCCGCTATACCGGGATAGAAGCCCTTAAATACGTGATTAATCATGGTATAAGCCTTATAGGGGCTTATGAAAGCAAAGCTATGATATGCCGGACAAGGGTAGAGGGCGACTATGATGCCGCCTTTACTGACGATATGGCTGAAATAAAAGCCCTTATGGCGGGGTTAGGTGATAGCGCTGGCCGCGCTCAGGGAACAAAAATAGTGTCATTTCGCTTTATTCCGGGTAATTACGGCTTTTTATGTTTAGACATTGATCGGGGCCATAAAGAAGGCGTTGACGGCTTAAAAGAACTATATGCTTTTTTTGATAGCATAAACAAAACAAGGGAAAACTTACCTTCTGTTTTGCGTTACTTGCCTGAATCATTCCCCTGTTATGTAACTACCCCCTCTGGCGGCTTTCACATTTATTTTAAGTATACCGGGCCAAAGTCCCACGGGAATTTTGCCAATATCCCAGGCGTTGAAATTAAACACATGAAACCGGGCCTTACCGTGCCCGGAAGCCGGAATTCTAGCGGGGAATATGTACTTTATGGCGATTTTGAAAATGCGCCTTTACTACCAGCATTTATGAAAAATCGCTTAACCCTTCCTAAAGAGGAGCGACCGCCGGAATATATAGCCCCTGGACGTGAGAAGAAAAAATATGAAGGTAAAACTTCATGGGAAAAAATAAAAGAATGGGCAGATACCGACCACCCTAATTTTGCCGGGCGCAATGAACGCGCCTATACCCTAGCATTAAAGGCCAAAACACACGGCTGGAAAAAATCGGACACTTTGCGGGAGCTTCGTATGGAGCCCAGCATTGAGGGCTTGCTGGAAAGTGAATATATAAGCGTTGTAAATTCCGCTTATAAGGGAGCGTAAATTGACAGATAACGAAAAACTAAAAGCGCAATTTTCAAGAGCCGCCGCCGGGGCAAAAACCCCGCAAGATATAAGCGATGCCCTGAATGGATTAGAGAGGGCCGAGGGCTTAAAAATAGCCGATTATATAGCCGCTTTTTGCCGGGAATGTGGAATAGACCCTGAAGCCCCGGAGCTGGCGGCCTATTACCGGGAAAGCGAAGAATACAAGGCAAAAATACAAGCCGATGAAGACAAGCGCCGAAAAGAAAACGCATTGAAAGTCCTGGGGGAAAAAACCGGGATATATCAAAATAATTTAAGTCGGGGCGTTTCACCTATAGCGCCTGATATGGCAGAGCTGGCCGCCGATATAAGCAAGGAAGCCGCTATTTTGGGTGCCGCCAAGAGTGAGTTAAGCCGCTTGGGTAGTTTTGCGGATTATATCCGGGAATGTATAGAATACTACCCTGACCGGGATTTTGCCCCTGCCCTTTTTGACAAGCTGGCGTTTCCAGATGGTACAGTATCTTACATAGGCGCACGACCTATGCGGGGAAAAACTACAGTAATGGTGAATCTTGCGAGGGAAGCCATTACGTCCGAAAAGCCGCGAAAAACTATTTTTATAAGCCTTGAAATGAGCCGAAAACAAATACTCAATAAATTGATTTTATCAACGGCTTATGCCATGAGTACCGGGCAAGATAGGGAATATCTAAAAACACGACCCCGCCCCCAAACCGACCTATACCATTTTTATAAGGGGCAAGATATGGAAGGAGAGAGGGCGCAAGTTGAAACTTTCCGTGAATATGTAAAAATTGCAATGGATCGCGTAAATGCCGCTTATAATAAATTATTCCTTCATTACGATGGCAGGGGCGCAAAATTTACGGATATTATTAATTTGATAAAAGGAAATGCAGATTCCGGAACTCTTGTTTTGCTTGACTATATTCAAAGAATGCCTAATATCCCTGGCAAAGAAAGGGAAGATAACTATCTGAGAGTAAAATGGATTTCTGACGAAATAGTAAACGCCGCTGTATTTTCAAATAGCGTTATAATTTCCGGGGCGCAATTTAACCGTGGTACTTTTACAGAGGGTCAACCAGATAAATTTGATGATACAAGCTTTAGGGAAAGCGGCGACCTTGAACAAGATGGCCATAACGCCATAGGCATAGGCTGGGAAGCTGACCTAAAAACCAGGTTTTTTAAATTGATCAAAACACGAGAAGATGACGGCTCCGGGAAAACATTTTTTATTGATTTTGTAGGGGCTTATTCTTACATGGGTATAGGCGAAAAACGGATGTCCAAGAAACAAGAAACCAAAGAGCCTAAGCCGAAAAAAGGCGAAAAAACGACCGGCGCGGATCCGTCCGGGGCCGGAAACGATAACAAAAAAATGGTGGACTGGTAATATTAGGGGATAGCATGAAAAAAGAGCGAGAGCGAAAAAAAAAGACTGCCCCCGAAAATTATATTACAAAATACCCCCGACCGCTGGCCGAAACCGAAACAAAAAGCCGGAGAAATTATAGAGAGGGTGAATTTCAAGTAACGCCTGAAACTGACAAAGACTTATTGACAGATCCCGCCGCTTTCAGTTTACAAAATATTTACCCTTACATTTTTGATGGCCTGGCGGCTCTATGTACCGATTGCGCCGATATGAGCAGGGAATATGAAATAGGCGGGGCAAAAAAGACGTTAAAAGTAATACAAGGGCAAGATGAAGAGGGCTTGTTGTACTATCAGACTATTCTTCCTGTAGACATATTCAGAGACTTTGCTTTAAATGGGCATAATGAGTCCTGGCAATATCTTGAAGTAGAACTATATGAAATGTTCAAAAAACCAGAAAGGCGCCTTTTACCTTTTGCGCCGGGGCTTCTTTTTGCGACACACCCTATACAAGTAGATTTTATTTATGAAGATGGCATAAAAGCAAGTACAATAAAAAAACTTGAAAATATCGGCGCTGATAGAAAAATAAAATATCTTGTTTTACATTTTTATAAGCCTCTTTTTGCTAGTATTTTACAAAAAAATAAAAAAGGCGGTATAGGTAGTAATTATTTACAAATACCCCGCGCCCTGCAAGCCGAAATAAACGCTATGTTAAAAAGGCTGAAAAACCATTATATATTTTGCAAAGAGCATTGTGTTGATATGCAAAAAATACATGAATGGGAAATAGATCATGATTTTGAAAACGTATTAAAAAATGTAATGATTGAATTCAACATTCCGGGAGAGCCTTCACTTGCCAAAGATTACACTGATAAAATAAAAGAATATACCGAAAGATTAGAAGCCGTTATGTCTTTATCGGCCATAGAAGCCCGAAAAATCTTTTTATTTCTTGCTTGTCATGATGATAGGCAATCCGCTTATATAAGTATAAAAACATATGAAGATAATTTTCTTATAGGTTGTTTTCCGCGACTTGTAGAAATACGGAAAAAAACCGGGAAAGTATACATAAAGCCGAAAAATAAAGAATTGCTAAACAAAAAACTACAGGGTTTTACTTACCTTTTTGGAATTATGGCCAGAGAAGGAAAACTTAATGGGGCGCAATTTTTACCCCTCGATTTTGATTTCTTGAATAAGCGGGTAAAGGTACAGCGTAATAAATCCCTTTGTTATAATAACCAGCCTGAACTTAATTTTATTAAGTAGCCCGTCCTGTCTAGGACGGCCCCGGAAATATCTCATAACAAGCGCCCGCCCTGGGCGCGGCGCATTGCGAAAAAATTATATCACTAAACCAAGCAAAAAAAATAACACGGTTTACCTGGTAGCCTTACGCATAACGCACGGCAAGCCCCGATTCCTATTCTCTTTGTATGGTCTTGACTATGCACGGCTTTTATGCCGGAGCGTGTATCATTGGCACGGCTAGCCGCATGGGCGCGGCGCATTGCAAAAAAATTATATCGCTAAACCAAGCAAAAAAATAACAGGGCGCAAGGTTCCCGCGCTTTACGCGCCCACCCCGGATGGCGCGACTAGGCTCTATGTTAAAAGGTACTGTGACACCCCCACCCCCGGTTGCAATTATTCGGCGCAGGGTGCTTTCTCTTAAATGCCTGCCAAATTTTCTATGAGGTAAACAAAAAGTAAACAACTTTATAAAATCAAGAAAATTATTTATATGCTTAATGTCTTTTTTTATTGCATATCGTTTTTTTTTGAAACATACGAAAATATATTATTTTATATGAAATAGTCTTGATAAGATAAAAATTAGGTTAATAAAATCCTTATAAGGTTCAACAAAACTCAACAAAAACCTTACAAAGCCTTACACCCTATAGGCGCAATAGAAGCCCCTGGACGGTTCACCTGGGCCGGGGTGATGGTTCACATAACAAGCGCCCGGCGCGGTACCTGGCGTAATTTTTATATCTTGACTCAAGGCAAAGGGAAACAGGAAAAGGTTTTAGGCCTTTTCCTGTTTGCCCTGTTAGTTTCTAAGATTATTTTAGAAAATAATCTTAGAAATATATTAGGGCTTCATTAGCTATTGCCCCCACTTTTTGGCTATTTTCATTAGCTATTGCCCCCACTTTTTGGCTATTTTCATTAGCTATTGCCCCCATTTTTCATTAGCTATTGCCCCCACTTTTTGGCTATTTTCATTAGCTATTGCCCCCACTTTTTGATTTTTTATTACCCTTGCTCTAGTTTTCCCCCCGGTACTTTTCTAAAAACATGAAACCCCTTTCCTTTTTTGTTTAGGGTGAGCTGGGGGAAAAAAATTTTTTCGCAATGCGCCGCCGCCGATTAAAGGGCTATGCAGGGAAAGCCCCTGGCCCTGACGGCGCTTTCCTGAAAACATGAAACCCCCTTCCTTTTTTGTTTAGGGTAGGTTTAGAAGGGAAATTTTTTTCAATTCCCCGCGCTCGATATTTTCACTATTTTTTTGATTTTTTCACTAAACACTTGACAAAATAACGGATAATCCCATATTATCAGTTATATGAATAAGGCAAAAAACAAGGTGGACGAAATGGACGCAATAGCGCAAAAAATAACCGCAAGCCCGGCGACTTCCCCCGCTGAAATGGCTATGAGAATTAAAAAGGAAGCCCCGACCCTTTCCGGCCTTGCCCCTGAACAGTTAGAATTAATAGCCCGGCTTGTTGTTACCCATAGGCTTGTAAATGAAATGAATATAGCCGTAAACCTTGCCGGTATAGACTGGCAAAAAGAAAAAGCCGTATTTCTGGCCAATGCCGGGCAAGAGCAAAGCCGCCACACTTGGCGTGGGTATAATAACGCCCTTAAAAAACTTGAAACATGGGCGGGGGCCGAGGGGATTAATCCGCTGGAACTGACACCGGCGCGGGCCGATGATTTTATTTATAGCCTAAAGGCAAGCGGGGCCGCCCCGGCATCCGTCCGGCTTGCCGCCGCCGCCGCTTCCAGTTTTTACAGTTTTTTAAATAGGCGATATAAAACCATAGACAATCCATTTAGGGGAACTAAGGCCAGGCCAAAGAAAAAAGCCGTCCGGGCCCTTGTGATACCCACGGTCCCGGAAGTTGAAACAATACTCCGTGAATTGCCGGGTTTTTGGAGCGCCGCCGCCGCCGTTATGGCAGGGCTGGGGCTTCGCGCTGGGGCGCTTCCTGGGCTTTCAATAAAGGGCGGGCGTTATTTTACACATACAAAGGGAAAAGACATTGACGGCGATATAGCCCCGGAAATTGTAGAGCGCATAAAAGCGGCTGGGCTTCCGCTTCGGGAGCCATTTACGGGGCGTACCGCTAACAGCATAGAGCTGATGTTTTCTTATCACGTTAAAAAACTATACAGCGCCGGGAAAATTGCCGCCGCTTATTCTTGCCATGACCTGCGGCATTTTGCCGCCGTCCGGGAATATAACAGGGACAAAGATATTAGGCGCGTCCGGGATTTTTTGGGTCATGCCTCAATTCAAGTAACAGAGCATTACTTAAAAAGCCTGGGAGAGGGTGAATAATGGCCATGACTGAAAATCAAACAAAAATTTACGCGCTTGTTATTGTACTCGGTTTTATTTTTATTATTGCCCTGTCTATTTATATTACCGTAAAACATCCGTTTTTGGCTTTTATTTTGTTTATTTTATCTTGATTCTCCGCTATTTGGGGCCGCCCTGGCGACCGCAAGCCGCGCCGAGGGCGATAAAAGCAGGGCAAAAAAAGAAACCTGCAAGCCTGGCCATGAGCCGCCGATGAGCGCTGATGTTATGCGCTAAAAAGTACGTGCCTGAAGTAACCCTTCCTTTTTGTATAGCCTTACAATCCGTCTTAAAACGAGCTATAATAAACTTAACCGCGCCTCTATGCAGCAAGATGGGCTATTAAAGGGGCGCAAAGCATAGGACGGCGCACAGCCGGGTAGGTTATAATCCGTAATTCATTCCCGCCGCGTCTATAAGCCTATAATTGCCCCTGAAGCTTTTCGATAAGCAAAGGGGCTTTTTTTTGTATCGTACTAAACAAAAAAATCATTCCCTATTCGCGCTTCGCATAATTGACGGTTTACGCAAGGGGCCAAGGCCCACATGGGCGCAAGCGCCCACGTCGTAAACCTACTCAATTATGCGAAATGCGCTTTTATTCTCTTTTTGCATTGCAAGGCAAGCGGGAGCGTTTCACGCCCCCGCCCTGGGTGGTGATAACCTGGAAGCTGGCCGCCCTTCGGGCCGCCGCCCTGGAAAATGACACATAATGACAAGTGATGACAAGTCTATGTGTCATTGAAAAAGCGCGAATTTCATCATCTCAATATCACTTTAATACTCTTTTTATTAATATTTTCTTTTAATGACATAAATGACATAAAAAATAAATAAAGAGTGTTTACTTGAAAACGATATAGAAAAGTTCCCGAAATGACAATAAAAAGTGTCATCGGTCATTCTTGAATCCGGACGTTATGCGTAAGGCAACCAGGCAGGGCAAGCGGGAGCGTTTCACGCCCCCGCCCTGGGTGGTGATGGCATGGAAGCTGGCAGCCCTTCGGGCCGCCGCCCTGAATGACACGCAATGACAAAAAAATGACAGATAAATGACAAAAGAAAACAGCGTTTTTTATTTTCTACAATATATAATTTTTAATGACTTTTATGACTTTTAAAAATATAGAAAAGTATAAAAAAAATATATATATAGAGAGATAGGAAAATGACAGAAAAAACTGACATCGGTCATCATAGCCCTGGGCTTAACCCTGTTTTTCGTATAACAGGGGGGGAGCGCCCGCCCGGTAAAATGCCATTTTTTGTAAGTTTTAGGATCCGCGCCTGACAGAAAACGGCCTATTTTAAGCCCTTTTTTGCCCGGCAAAGGGAAAGGGCGCAAGGGGAAAACAAAAGCCCCGGAGCGTTATCCGGGGCTTCAATTGCGTTATAAAGTACGTGCTTTGTGTAACGTTACTTTCCAACAACCAAAGCAGGAGCTTCTTCCTGGGCTATATTAGCCGTTTCCATACGCCGGGCGCGTTCTTCCCATGACAAGCCGCCGACCGGGTGCCAATTAATAAATTCTTCCGGCGTTAGGTTCACGCAAGCCGGATCAATAGCGGCGTGTCTTTTTTGGGCCGCTTTTATCTTTTCCACTTGTTCAGGCGATAAACTAGCCCTTTTTCTTGCCTGGGCTTCAAGATATTCTTCCGTAATCAAAGGGGAATCCGGGTCAGGTACATAAGGGCGGCTTGCCGCTTCCTGAATACGCCGCCGGGCCGCTTCGTTTTCTTCAGGGGTTAACTCGTTCCCATCCGTCAGGGAGTACTTCACTATTGGCATACATTCTCCGTTCAAAAGGCTCCGCTTTCCTAGCCGAAATTATACGTATAACATCGGCTCGCTCCGTAAATACTACAAACAGGATATTATGATAATACCCTATTGTTTGATAACGATCTTCGTAATCGCTGGAATCATCATCATGGCGTTCAATCCTGCCGTAATCCCGGAATATTTGCGCCGCATCAGTAAAGGTTATACCACGTACCCGGATATTTTCCAGTTCCTTTTCTTGATCCCATTCAAAATTAAACATAACCCAAACCCCATGAAAAGTAAAATCTTCACCCCACTACAGGGGTACAATTAAATAGGCGCGGCCCCGCGCCCCGGATTTTACCGGGGGTTAAATCCCAGGTCTTTAAGAAATTTTTGCAATTTTCCGATTACCTCTAAAGTACCATAGGCATTTTCTTTTTGCTCTTGCCCATGACCCTCGGAGCGTATAAATACATCTTCAAAACAAACGCGCTTTAAATACAGGGCAAGCTCAAATAATTCGTTATCGGTTAAATAGTCTTTTATGTCCATTTTCTCTTTACTCCTTTTTGCCTTGTTATATCATGTCTCCAGTATCAATCATTTTGAAAATCGGCGGGGGGGGTGGAAGCAATTCAACTTCACAATTCAAAACCTCGGCTATTTTTTGAATTTCCGCATTGGTAAATTTTCCCCGTTTCATACGGTTACTTAAAGTCTGGGGGCTTAACTTTTTAAGCCCGGCTTCCTGTAATTTCCGGGATAGCTCCGCCGCCGAAATATCCCCCCGCCTGACCATTAAAATGCGGATTTTTTCTTGAATTGTTAAATTATTAATTGGTGTTGTTTCAGTCATTTTATATTTCTTCTCCAGTATCATTAAGGGTAAAAAATTCCCGGCGCGTGTAACTTGCTCCTAGTACCCTCGCGATGGCCTGTAATTCTTTGTCATCAAATGTCTCTCTTTTTAGTTTGTTACTAAGGTTTTGCGGTCCTAATTTTGGAAAGCCCGCCGCCTGTAATTTCCGGGATAGCTCCGCCGCCGAAATATCCCCCCGTTTGACCATTAAAATACGGATTTTTTCAGATATGCCCATATATGCCCCTTGTAAAGTGTAATTTACACATTTTATATCGGAATGTCAAGTATTTTTTATGAAAATAAATAAAAACTAAAAAACATAAAAAAAAATTATTTTTTATCAAAAAGTACTTGACACATTCACTTTTAGAGTGTATATTTTAAGCATAAAGGAGATATGAATATGACAAGCAGGGAAATGAAAAGCAAGGTAATGAGCTTAGGCAATAGGCTGACCGCTGAAACCGGCGACCGCGCCGCCGCCTTCGTAAAGGCATGGGAAATTGTAAAGGCAGGGGCCGTTGAAATGGTAGTCCGGGGCGTTTCTTTTGGGAATAGGCAAGAAGCCCTGCGCCGCCTTGCCCGGTATAACCCCGCCGCCGTCCGGGCCTTCATTATGCCGGAGCCGGAAAACGCCGCCGACCCCGCCGCCCTTGCCGTTATGGTGATGGTGCAAAATGGCCGGGGCGTTTACCGCCTGGGCTATGTACCCCGCGAGATGACAGGCATAGCAAGGGCCATGAAAAGCCGCCCCGCCATCCGGGTAATTTCCGGCGACATTAGCGGCGCAAGGCTCCGGCTGACAGTTTAGGAATACAGGGAAAGCCCCGGACGCGGGGCCGCCCCATATTTGCCGCCGCCGTATGGCAAGCGGATATTAAAAAGCCCCCGGCAATTCGACCG